>Ga0209711_10004342_pt1 | contig 11506 bp, 9 predicted proteins | sample ArcticOcean_MG_C_7_FD_187441 | JGI IMG/M metagenome (GOLD analysis project Ga0209711, IMG submission 187441) | Marine microbial communities from western Arctic Ocean - ArcticOcean_MG_CB11_88 (SPAdes) (version 2) | ecosystem: Environmental > Aquatic > Marine > Oceanic | place: Arctic Ocean... | reverse complement strand
CAGCTGCAGACCTCCCCCTACCGTTCCAAAGACCCGGTTGCTTTCTCCCTCGAAATCGCCGCGGTCGCTTGAAACGGTCGCGGCATCCACCGGAATGATGCGGGCACCGACGCGAACAGAAAAGCCAGGGATCCAGCGATCGGCTAAGTCGTCCGTCGCCGATGCGGCGCTCGGCGAGACAATCCCAATCCAGACGCCCAGGACGATCCCCAGAAACCTCTGCAGCTTTCGCGCGTTTTGATCGCAAGATCGGATGGCAGGCGATGACCCACTATGCCAGCGTCTAGGTTCTTGCTCAGGCGGCCTTGGTATTGGGCACCGAGCGAATAACAGTTGAAGCACGGACCGTGATACGCGAGACCAGGAGACGTTGTCGCCCATGCCACCCGCACACTCCGCAATCAGCCTAGGCAAACGAAAGATCGCGAATCGCATTCCGCTTACAACGATCATTTCGACCTGTCTCCAAACTCGTGTCGCCACGTTTAAAAGTCCAACCCAATGATCCAGAAAAGGGCGGGCGTGTCAAAGCGCTCTTCGCGTCGCATTTCGTCCGATCGCCAAAATCGGGAGAGTTTATCAGCAAGGCCGAATCCTCGGCACTTCGGGAATTGGATTGCAATCCTACTCACGGCTCTCAGCCCGTTTTCAGCGATGGCGCAGAATGACGGATCCTCCTCTGCAGCCGACCCTTGGGGTGACGTCGAGGAGATGGTCGTCGTCGGAACCTCGAATGCGGCGATGCTCCTGCGAAGCACGACTGCTGTCACATCCTTTGGCGCTGCCGAACTCGCAGACAAGGGCATCAGCGACATCCAGGGGCTCGGTACGTTCACTCCGAATCTGGAAATTAAGACGGCCGGTTCGACTACGCCGGCGCTCTTCATTCGCGGCGTAGGCCTAAATTCATTCGACGCCAACGCATCCGGCGCGGTGGCTGTCTACCGAGACGGTGCTGCGCTCAATCTCCCAGGCTTCCAAGGTGGGCAGCTCTTCGACCTCGAGGGCATCGACGTCCTGAAGGGTCCTCAGGGTTCCGGTCCCGGGCGAAACGCGTCGGCAGGCGCAATTGTCATCCGCTCGAAGAAGCCAACGGGCGACTTTAATGCGTACCTAAGGGCGGATTACGGGAACTACGGCTACACCGAGGTCGAGGGGGCTGTGGGGATGCCGATCATTCCTGACCTGGTCTCCGCCCGAATCTCATTCAAAGTTCGCGACCGAGAGGGAACCGTCACCAATCGATGCGGGAATCTGCCACCGTTCAACCCGGACGATCCCAGCGACCCGATCAACTTGAACCGCGTGATCGACCGAACTCGAGGCGCACAGAGTCAGTGCGGAGAAGCGATCGGGAATGCGCTGCAGATTCCCAACCCCTTCTCAAGCAGACCGCGCTCGTTCCGGCTCAGCCAAATCGAGGCCGGACTTGAGAAAGACCTCAACAACCTCAGCGATTGGGCGATTCGTGGACAGCTTCGGTTCCAACCCGATTATCTGGATCAGGACTGGACGCTCAACATCCACGGGAGCCAAATCGACCAGCTCGGCACCGTCGGTCAACCGCTCGGGACATCGGAAGGCTATTTAGGCTCTACGACCGCCGCGCAAAACTACATCGAACCTGAGATTCGGGCCGAATACGAGCGGCTACTCGACGCGGAAGGAATCCTAGGAATCAACACGACCGTCTGTCGTAACGACCCCGTATGCGCAGCCGCAGCTCAACGCGCCCAAGATCGACTCGGATCCAATCTTGCGTCTGGTCGCCCCCTCGATTTAGACCCGTTTACCGGTGCCTACAACGTGCCTGGATACGAGAAGCAGAAGACCTGGGGAATTGTTCTCAATGGCGAGCTTGAGCTTGGACCCATCCACCTCACCACGGTCACTGGCTTCGAGCGTTATACCCGAAAAAGACTGACCGATTTTGACTTCACGCCAAGCACAATTTTTGAATTCGAAAGCGAAGATGACGCTTGGCAATTCACTCAGGACATTCAGCTTGAGCACGAGTTCGAGGCGACCCCGCTGATTGTACGGGCGGGCGCGTACGCAATCGTCGAAGAGCTCGATTTCCAGAACCGGACGATCGCGGGCGGCGATGTCCGCCCGCTCTTCCAAGTATTCAATCAATCGACGTACGGAGCGGCTGCCTTCACAGAATTCGAATGGGATTTCATGGACGACTTCGAATTGAAGGCCGGCGTCCGCGTCAACTGGGAGAAGAAGGAATTCGAGGTTGAAGACATCCGTGTCACTCCAACGATCAACGTCTGCGTTGACGGAATCGGAGGGAATCCCAATAACACTCCCTCCTGCAAAACTGCCGCGACCTTCCTCGCAACGACGGGCGTGGTCGCGCTGACCTACGACTTCAACTCGGAAGTCTCTTCCTTTATCAAGTACACGCGAGGCTGGAAGGGACCCCAGTTCAACATCTCAAATGGAGCGTCCCGAGACACGCTTTCTCTCGCGAAACCAGAATCGATCGACTCTGTTGAGTTTGGCGTCTCTGGTGAATGGTTTGACGGTCGCATTAGTGCGAACGCAAATTTCTTTTTCTATCGGTACGAAAACTACCAGGTATTCCTCTTCACGAACGACTTCAGCAGCCCGCCCCAGCGAATCGTGCAGAATGCGAACGCAGCAAGGCTGTATGGAGCAGACGGCGAAATCTCCGTCGAACCGATCGAACTTCTTACGTTCAAAATGGGGTTCAGCTGGCTTGAGAGTGCCTTCCTCGACTTCAAGGACTCGGGTATTAGGCGCATCATCATCGGTCCAAATGAGCCGCCGCGCATCGCCGAAGTTCCGATCGACTTCACTGGCAACCGGCTCCCCAATACCCCGCGTTTCAAGATAACCGGGACAATTAAATACCGCATGGAATTCAATTTCGGATCGCTCACGCCCGTCTACAACGTCGTCTTTACGGACGACACGTTCTTCGACCCCTCGAATGGCCGCGGCGCGCCTAATAACCAGGGCGACATCTTCCTGCCTGACTTCACGATCGGGCAAAAAGCGCTCATGCTGCACGACTTCCGACTCACCTATGCCACTCCGGAAGAAACGATGTCCGCCGCGTTCTGGATTCGAAACCTAACGAACGAGGTGTACAAACAAGTCGGGTTCGACGCGACCTCGACCGCTGGCCTCGTCGGCAACTTCTTGGGCGACCCTCGTACATACGGGCTGAGCGTACGCTTCGCCTACTGAGCCAACGACGCATCCCGTACCGGCGTGCACGAGGACCTCATGCACGCAGCCTTGACTACCGGCAAGCAATAAATCGAGCTACGCGAGTTCTCCGAACCCGAGCCCGACGCCGCCGTTCTCCAGATCGATCTCTGCGGCATCTGCGGGGCCGACGTCGCCGCCTATCGAAATAGGAACCCCGACTCCCCTTTCCTGTGTGAGCATGAATGGACCGGGACCCTCCTCGCCACGGGCGCAGGCGTCTCGTCGATTCACGAAGCGTCCTCGTCTTAGGCCCAGGCCCGATTGGGTTGCTCGCGCTGTAACTTGCACGAATCGCCGGTGCCGGTCGCGTGACCGTACTCGAACCGCAGGCGACAAGACGCGCCCTCGCTGAATCGCTGGGTGCGACCCGCGCTAAGGCGCGCTCTGAATCGAATCAAAGAGCTGCTTCGCTCGGTTGCGAAGTTCCGTCGAGTGACTCCGCGAAAGGACCTCCCCAAGATACGGAAGCGCCGTGCGGGGCCGCCTCGACTGGTCTGCCGCTCGCGCAAGCAGAAGATCAACCTCGAGGGCGCCCGGGCGCAGACGCTTCACTCGCTCGAACGATTTCCGCGCGCGTTCGCTGTCCTCCGCCGTTCCCTCCCAGCCCCCGCTGCTGAGAAAACTCTTCCCCATTCCTAACAGGGCCGAGATGTGGTTCTCGTCGACCGTCAAGCTGGCGTCGAACATTTGGCGCGCAGAGTCAAATCGATCCCCCCGGACATCGCTCGACTCCGAGCGCTCAGCGAGGGCGACGAATGCGTGTCCCAATCGCGCGAGGGCGTCCGCATCCCCCTTCGCGACAGAACCAGCGCGCTTAATCAGCGCCTCCGTCTCCTCGGATTCCGATGCCCGCGCGGTTGCAAGCGCCAAGCCCGCCAAGGCGGAGGGGTCATCGGGCGCGACCTCGAGCGCCCGCTCGAAGTATTCCCGCGCAACTTGGGGTCGACCTAACGCCAGCGCCAATCCACCCAGTCGATCGCGAGCGATCTCGGGACGAAGGCGGCTCAGGACCAAATCCGCCGAAGGGATCCCTTCGACGCGCATCCGGCCCACGCGATGTTCATCGCGCTCCAGGTGCGCGTACACACGCGCCTTCAGTTCGTCGTTCGAACCGAAGTCCGCGACACGATCGGCTAGCGAGCCGGCATCCCCCGCTTCGAAAGCGCGTCGAACGGAATCGAGTACCGCCGTATTCCCGCGATAAGAACGGTCGAAAAGAAGCGTATGCATCAGCGCCCAAGCCCTGACGACGAAACGTTCTCGGGCCGGTGTCAATTCCGCTGACAAATCCCGAACCGCCAGAACCTCTTGCCAGTCGCTCCTTCGCCAATCCAGCAGGCGGGCCCGGAAATCGGCGTCGATTCGACCGACCTCAGCGCCCAGCGGATAGACCCTGACGGTTCTCGCGATCTGAGAACGACCTTCTTCGTACCACACGGGCGGTCGCGCAAGAGATCGGTCACGCAACACGCGGTGCGCATAACGATGGCGCAACTCTGAATCGACCCGTGTACGAAAACCGCCCGTCGTGCGAACAACGAGGAGCGGAGCATCCGTCGCCGGGACCCCGCACGGCAAAGGGGCGTATCGCACCCCGACCATCGAAGGCCAACACCCGTGTCGCCGGCGCCGATCGGTCCTCCTTGTCGAGGCCCAACGCGAATAACACCCCCGCATGAAAGACTTCTAGATCGCGCACGAGATCGCGGGTCGGCCCATCCCCCAGGCTACTCGTGATATGAAAATTGGGCGTGCGGACTTCGACGAAATCTTGATTGAATGCCGACGTTGATGCGCACCCGGAGGCCAGCGCAATCACTCCCAAGAGGAAGGGCCAACACCGGGTCAGCCCGCGCCTCCCGAGAGTGTGATTCGGGAACGTCAGAGTTCGTGCAGTCCGAAGCGGGAGCCTCCAGTCCGCCCCACCCCGCCTGTGGATGGCCTGCTCAGTCCCGTGACCCACGACTCTCCCTTCCTACCATTTATTCTCGACCGCAAAACTCGGCCCTCGACTCAAGGACGCCGTGCCGTTCAACCCCAAGGGCCTTGCGGGCAATCCAGTCAGCGGGGATAGGAAAAACAAGGCCCGCTTTCCGCACCACCGATACTAGGTGTTCTGGCAACGAAGCCCTAATGGGGCCACCCTGCCCCTTCCTGGGCACGATCAAGCGATTCACGGAGCATCTCGATCCGCGTGGCGCACATGTCTGGGCGCTCGAGAAGCCGAGCGACTGAGAGAAGGGCCAAGGGTTCTTTCAGCGCTACATCCATTGCCTTCCGACGGCAGGCGAAGTCTCGCTCTTCGATCGCTCCTGGTACAACCGCGCCGGTGTAGATCGCGTGATGGGCTTTTGTAATTCGGCGCAGTATCTCAAATTTATGTGACAAGCCCCCCAGCTTGAGCGGATGCTCGTCAATGACGGCATCCACCTCTTTAAGTACTGGTTCTCGGTCAGTCGAGATGAACAGCTTCGTCGCTTCCGATCGCGCAAAGGTGATCTTCTGAAGAGCTGGAAGCTCAGCCCGATCGATCTCCAATTCCTCGATAAATGGGATAACTATACGGACGCCAAGGAGGGAATATTTTCTACACGGACACCGCAGACGCGCCTTGGACGGTTGTTAAGTCCGACGACACAAAACGCGCTCGCATCAACTGTATGCGAGATTTTCTGAAGCGTCTCGATTGTCCAGACAAGGACGAGGATGTCGTCAACGCGTTGGAGCCTTTGATCGTCGAACCCGCGAATCGGATGTACGAACGTGACGAGCACCCGTGGGACGGCAGGTCGCAAGCCGGAGGATTTCAATAAGCCCATTCCTTGGGAGGAACTCCATCCCGCCGGACATGATCCGAAGGCGCGTCTTGCCGTTCAGGACGAGGAAGGTGTCGTCGCCGAGATCATCTATCCAAGTATGGGTATGGTGCTCTGCAACCATCCGAACATCGACTATCGCAAGGCTTGCTTTGAGGCCTACAACCGCTGGATCCTCCGATTCTCCGAGACCGATCCGGAGCGCCTCGTTGCCTTGCCCCAGATCAGCCTTCGCACGGTCGAAGAAGGCATCTCGGAAATCGAGGAAGCGAAGCGACTCGGCTTCAAGGGAATCATGCTCTCGGGCAACGCTGCCTTCGATGATTACGACCACCCGTCGTACGATCCATTCTGGGAGGCCTGCATCGACCTGGGGCTGCCGGTCGCTTTCCATATTCTGACGACCCGCGGCGACCTCGGTGACCACCAGCGTGGCCACAAGATCATCCAACACCTGATCACGATCCGCGGCAACCAGGATCTGATGGCGATGTTGATCTTCGGTGGCGTTTTCGAGCGACACCCGAAGCTCAAGGTGGTCTGCGTCGAGGCGGATGCCGGCTGGGTGCCTCATTTTAAGTATCGCATGGATCATACTTTCAAACGGCATCGTCATTGGCAGGGCTACGGAACAATCTCGAGGCTGCCTAGCGAGTTCTTCGACGAGAATATCTATGTGACGTTCCAGGACGATTTCAGCGTGCGTTATGCCCTCGAAGGCATGAACACGGACCGGATCCTGTGGGCCACGGATTTCCCACACTCCGACGGGACCTATCCCCACTCCGAGGAGGTCGCAAAGGAACTCACGTCTCATATGACCGAGGCTCAGGCGAAGGCGATCTTCCACGACAGCGTCGCCGAGCTCTACGAGTTGTCTGTCTAGACGCCCGCTAGTCGAATTCGATTGTGGCGATCGGCGCGTCGATGCCACCCGAAACCTTCTGGATCGCAGAGAGAAGGTCATCGCGAGGACGATCGGCCAGATACCCGTCGATCGCGCGATGAAAATTGCTGATCAGGCCTTCGACTTCGGGCGAGAGGCGCATGGAGTCGAAGCCAGGGCTTCGGAGTCCGGCTTGCTGTCGGGGCAAGTTTTCGAGATCCTGTCGAACGACGTCGGGCCAGCTCGGATCGTCATGGGCCCAGAAGGTCGGGCCGTCTAGGCGCGGCGGGTCAGCGTCTTCCGGCATGAGGGTGGTACTCCAGATTTCAAAGAGTGTTTCCTCCGGTCCGATCGGCCTGACGCGGTAGCAGGCGGCGTTTCCATAGACCGGCAAGAGGAAGAAGTTTGGGAAACCGAAGTTCACCGAGGAGATATGCCCATTCGCCACGAGGTCGTTTAGGTCAGGGATGTCGATTCCCGCAGCGCGGCTTTGCTGCGTGATCTCCTCGTTGAGGCGGGTGTTCCAGGCGATGATCGCTTCCATTGGATCGTCCGGGAGGGCTATTCCGCGAAGGCTCTCGGCGACGCGAATATCGCGCTCGTGGATCATGCCGCCGCCCATCCCTTCGGAAAGCACCTTCATGAAATAGAGCGAGCTCTCGACGACGTCGCTTGGGTCGGTGAATCCGGCAGTATTCGTACCCGCCCCGTATCCCTCGCTCGCCGCGCGGGCGAGAAGTTGAGGATGGGTTTGTTCGGCGTGATAACCCTCCATGAAGGCTTCACAGGCGAGCTTCCAGTTGACAGGGAGCACGGTCGAATGCCAAGACTCAGCGCGCATCTTTTCGACCTTATGCGCATCGTGATAGGTCGCAAAGGGTTCGAGGGACGCACGAAGGGGGGGCGCCGTATCATCGAAATTGATGAAGGCGGATCCGCCCCAGGTCTCGACGCGGCACTCGCGCAACCGAAGGTCGTCGGGGTCGAGTTGTTCCTGGTCGAAGAGGTTCGGGGCGAACACGTGCTTGTTTGTTCCGTCGAGTTCCCAGCACCAACCGTGGAAAGGACAGGTAAACCCCTGCGGTCGGTGCCCTCGGTCGTGGTCGAGCTGCATGCCGCGATGGCGACAGGCGTTGTGGAAGGCTTTGATCGGACCCGGCCTCGGACCCGCGCCGGGAGCGGTCCGCTCCGCTGGATCAGAGCTTTCTGGATCAGTCGCGACGCGTACGACGAGGATTGATTTCCCGAGGATCTCGTACTCGACGAAATCGCCGACGCGCGGGATCTCTTCGAGGCGGCAAGCCATCTGCCAGACTCGAGACCAGAGCCGCTCTGCCTCGAGGTCAAAGAGTTCGCGACTGGTGTAGCGCGCGGCCGGTACACGGCGTCGATCCTGAATCGCCAGGGCAGGGTCGAGTGGGAAGCCATTCGGAATCGGGACATCGTATGAATTCATGATCCGGTGTTCCCGTTTTGGCCGGCGAGGATCCGGTCGACGGTATCACTGGCGCCGGCTGAATGATGCGCCGCCACGAAGGCGAAAACGAAGGCGGCCGCGATACTTGCCCCAGCGCCGGGGTAGCTGCGCCCCATCACGGAAGCGGTCGAGTTGCCCGTTGCATAGAGCCCCTCTATCGCCGCTCCGTCGTCACTGAGTACGCGGGCGTATTCATCCGTCACGAGTCCGCCCGCTGTGCCTACGTCGCTGGGCACCATTGCGGCGGCATAGAAAGGCGGCCTAGCAATGGAGCCGAGGCTTGGGTTCGGCTTCACTGTGGGATCGCCGTGGCATCGGTCGAATTGTCGATTGCCCCGCCCGAACTCGGCGTCGACTCCGATAACACAAAATTGATTCCAGCGTTCCACGGTCTTGGCGAGCCCCGTCGCGTCGATCTCGCAAAGTGCTGCGAGTTCCTCGAGGGAGTCGGCCTTTTTCATATAACCCGAGTCGAGCCAGGCCTTGGGTGTGGTGCCGGGCAGCGCGGAGCCCCAGGGATAGCGCTCCCGATGCGTCGCATCGAAGATCGTCCAGCTCGGGATCGCGGCCTGGGTTTCGAGATGGCGATCGTACATGCGCTCGCCCACTTCCATATAGGAAGCGGACTCGTTGCAGAAACGCGCGCCCGATTGATCCACGAGGATGGAGTGGGGCAGGCTGAGGTCGAGGTGATGCATCCAGGGGGCGAGAGATCCATCGGGCATGGTTGTCCCTTCAGGCCACGAACCGTCGACATGCTGAGACGTAATCACCCACCAGAACGCATCGAGATTGTCGATCGCCGCGCCAAGACGAATGCAGGCTTCGAGCATTTCGCCGGTGTCGCCCGGATTGGTCGCGGTCCACTGATCGCCCGTCGGCGCGCGGCCGTATCGCCTTCGAAGCGCTCCGTTTCGCGCGAACCCGCCCGCGTTGAGCAGGACTGCATCGCGCGCGCGAACGACGCTCGTCTCTCCCGATTCAGAGTTCGGGTCGTCTACCTGGACGCCGACGACGCGTCCCTCTTCGACGATCAGATCGCGGACAGGCGTTTTTGGAAGGATCGGGATCCCTGCCCGGAGTGCAATTTCGAGAAGTCGACCTTGGAGCGCCGCACCGTTCGAAACGAGATCTTGTCGAAGGAGCCGCGCCTTTAACATTCGCGCCGCCAGGACAGCCGCCATCCGTTTGCCCGCCCAAGTTCGTCGAACGAGGAAGAGATCCGTGAGTTCGTGACTGTGGACGGGCAGGCCGCCTCCGACCGGTGAACGTGCAAGCTTCGGGGCCCACTCGCCAAGCGCGCGGGCATCGAAGAGCGGCGCCATCAAACAACGACTTCGCGGCTCGCCGCCGGGAAGGTCATCATAGTAGTCGGACCAACCATCGGGTCGGAAGAACTCCATCCCGCGTTCGCTCAGGAAATCGATCACCGCGGGGCCGACTTTCAGAAACGTTTCGCGTCGGACGCCGGAAGTGCCGGGCGCTTGATGGGGCACGGCCGCATCGAAATAGGTGCGGGCTCGTTCGTAGGAGTCGGGGATTCCTTCTTGCGCCATCAAGGGATTGTTGGGCGTCCAGAGTACACCGCCGGAGATCGCGGTTGAGCCGCCGACCTTCGCCTGCTTCTCAAGGATGACAGGCTTTCGGCCCAGGGCTTGGGCCACGAGTGCCGCCGTGATCGAGCCCGCACCGCTACCCACGATCACTAGATCGTATTCGGACTCGAGTCTGTTATGACTTTTTTGGTGATCGGGACTTTCTTCGAGCATCGCGTTCGAGGTGCCTCCGTACGAAAGCCTCGCGCATTCCGGCGGAGAGGAAAAGGGCAGAGTCTGCCGTTCTGGACAGTTCCAGCTCCCCCCTATTGGGACTCCCCAAGATCAACGCAAGGACGGAAGTGTCGCAATGAATGATCTATCGATCGATCTCGCAGCGCTCGACTTTGCGTTGGATGAACTACCGGGCGACGCGATGCACCACGCTCTACGTGCGTTCCGCGAGCTCGGCCCCGTCCAAAAAACGCAGTTTTTAGGGATACCCTGCTTCGTGATCGCCAAGCATACTGCACTCGGGCAGGCGTTTACGGACAACGAACTCTTTCCGGGCCATCTGATGTACGCGAGTTCCTTCGCGCCGGCGATCGGGGAGAGCTTCATCTCCGAATCGGATCCATTGAAACATCTTCAGTACCGCAAACTTGCCACGCCTGCGTTTCGTTCGCGCGCCATTGCGAGCTACGAGCGGGAAGGACTTTCGATTCTTGCGAACGAGCTTGTCGACTCACTTGCCGAGCGAGACGAGTTTGACCTGATTCAAGACTTCACCTCCCGTTTTCCCTATCTCGTGATTAGCCGGATGCTCGGTTTGCCGCGGGATCGCGAGGCGGAGTTTCACGGTTGGGCCCTGGCGCTCTTGAGTTTCAGGAACGATGCGGCGCGGGCGCTGGAAGCGAGAGAGACGTTCTCTGATTTTCTTGCGCCGATCGTCGAGAGCCGCCGCCGTGAGCCACAGAATGCGGCGGTCGCGTCTCCTGAAACGCGCCGCCTAATAAATGACTTCGTCGGCCACGAGCTGGCGAATCCGTCGCTCGGAAAGCCCCAGGAGTTCTCCGAAGACGTGATCGTTGTCTTGCCCGATGGCGGGGCCGGGACGCACTTTGACGTCGCTCCGGCTCGTTTTGATATAGGCGCCGTAAATGGTCTCTTGGAAGCCCAGCGGGTGAGTGACCTCGATGAACGTTTCACGGGCGACGTACTGGGGATCACTCAACAGACCCGCCACGTCCAGAACGGGGGCCGCCGCGACGCCGTAGCCCTGCAGCAGCTCGGCGAGCTCGCGATCCACGAAGCCGGCTGTCCAGTTCGAGAGATGCGCGTGTAGAGCGTCGATCCCTGCGATTCGCTGATCCAGCGACGCGAAGGGCCGCGTCCACCCGGGATCGCCCATCGCCTGGACGAGACCCTTCCATTCCTCATTCGTATAGACAGCGATGCTGATCCAGCGATCGTCGCCTTGGCAGGGAAAGACACCGTGGGGTGCAGCGGCACCGAGCGGGTGACGATTTCCAACCCGTCCGGCCGT
>Ga0209711_10004338_pt1 | contig 11523 bp, 12 predicted proteins | sample ArcticOcean_MG_C_7_FD_187441 | JGI IMG/M metagenome (GOLD analysis project Ga0209711, IMG submission 187441) | Marine microbial communities from western Arctic Ocean - ArcticOcean_MG_CB11_88 (SPAdes) (version 2) | ecosystem: Environmental > Aquatic > Marine > Oceanic | place: Arctic Ocean... | reverse complement strand
AGTTCACGATAAATTTACAAGTGAAACTGAAATTGTTTTAAATAAGGAGGTAGAAAAGGTAATTCAGCATTTAAAAGAGAGAAACTTAGTATATGAGGGAAAAATTAAGGCACCCAAAGGAGAAGATGATGATAATTGGGTAGAAAGGGAGCAGCTCCTATTTAAATCAACTGATTTTGGTGATGATAAAGATAGAGCATTACAAAAATCCGACAAGTCATGGACTTACTTTGCTAGCGATGTTGCTTATCATAATAATAAGTTAAATAGAGGTTACGATGTACTTATCAACATACTTGGAGCTGATCACGCAGGGTACATTAAAAGAATTACTTCAGTTGTAGAAGCTCTTTCTAACGGTAAAAATAAGTTAGTTTGTAAAGTAAGTCAGCTAGTAAAGTTAATTAAAGACGGCAAACCTTTTAAAATGTCTAAAAGAAAAGGGGATTATATTACTGTAGAAGATTTAATTTCAGAGGTTGGTAAAGATGCAACACGATTTATCATGCTTAATAGAAGTAGTGATGTTGAGTTAGATTTTGATTTTGCAAAAGTTAAAGAAAAGTCAAAAGATAATCCACTTTATTATGTGCAATATTGTTTTGCTAGAATATCATCTGTCTTTAGACATGTTGACTTAGATATTAATAAAGATTTAAATATTAGCGAATATGATTTTCAATATTCCAATGATGAAATAAAGGTCTTAAAAAAGATCGCTGAATGGCCTAAATGCATTGAGGCCGCCAGTTTAAGATTAGAGCCACATAGAATTCCCGTTTATCTATATGAACTATCATCTGAATTTCATTCTTATTGGAATATGGGTAAGGATGATTCAAGTAAAAGATTTATTAACGATCAAAAAAAAATACCTAATGATAAATTAGTCTTTTTAAAAGTTATATCTAATGTAATTCAATCAGGTATGAGTATTGTTGGTGTTGACACACCAGAAAAAATGTAATGTTAAAAGAATTAAAATATCTTTTATATTTATTTGTTATTATATTGTTTTTTTTTATATCATTAAGATATTATTTTTCAGACGATAATAAGAAAAATTACTATAGATCTTTAAAACAGGTGGATGAAAAAATTATTAACTACTCTCAAAACATAATTTTATTAAAAAGTGACACAATTGATATTGTTGAATATGTTGAAAAAACTATAGATAAAAATAAGAAAAATTATAATTTTTGGAAGTTAATAAATAATAATGAATAACAGAAGAAGTTTCATAACTGGGATTAAATCTACAACTTTATCCGTTAAAGAAAAAAAATTTCTTCAACAATATAAACCATGGGGTGTAATACTTTTTTCAAGAAATATAGCATCATTAAAACAGGCCAAAAAATTAACAGGTAAAATAAAAAAAATATTTAAAGATAAAAATTACCCTATTTTGATTGATCAAGAGGGTGGGCGAGTTAATAGATTAAAAAAGTTTTTTAATGCAGATCCTTTAACAGGTGAATTTTTTGGTAAACTTTATTTAAAGGATAAAAAAAAGTTTTATAATTATTATAAAATTTTCATAAAACAGACATCTTTCTTGTTAAAATCGATTGGAGCAAACATTAACACTCTGCCTGTTCTTGATTTAAGGTTAAAAGGTTCTAGTTCAATAATTGGTGATAGATCTTTTTCAAAAGATCCTAAAATTGTCTCAACAATAGGTGATATTTGTATAAATAACTTTCACTCAAATAACATAGGAACTGTTATTAAGCATATTCCCGGTCATGGCTTAGCTAAAGTGGATAGCCACAAATTAACACCGACAGTTAATAAAAATTTAAAATATTTGATAAAAAATGATTTTTCAACATTCAAAAAAAAGTCTAGCCTTTTTGCTATGACTGCGCATATAATTTACACAAATATAGACAAGACTAATACAGCAACGCACTCAAAAAAAATAATTCAACTAATAAGAAATAATATCAAATTTAAGAACATAATAATCTCAGATGACATATCCATGAAAAGTTTAAAAAGTTCAATTAAAGTTAATACTTTGAGGGCTTTTAATGCGGGTTGTGATTTAGTTCTTCATTGCAATGGTAACATTAAGGAAATGAGTGATGTTGCGATTAACTCACCCTTAATAAGTAAGTTTATAATTAAAAAAACATCACAATTTTATAAGATTATAAGTTAATATTTAATATGCCTGATACCGATTCTAATAATTTTAATGTTGATCTTGAAAACTATCAAGGTCCCTTAGATGTTCTGTTAGATTTAGCTAAAGCACAAAAAGTAGATCTAGAAAATATTTCTATAACATTATTGGCAGATCAATTTCATGATTTTATTACAAATGAAAAAAATCTTAATTTAGAGACTGCATCAGAATATTTATTAATGGCGACCTGGTTAACTTATCTAAAATCTAAACTTTTATTACCTGGAAATCCTGAGGAAGAATTTAAATTATTAGAAGTTGCCGAACAATTAAAATTACAATTAAAAAAATTAGAATTAATACGCCTTCTTTCAGATCAAATGTTAAAAAGAAAAAGATTAGGTAGAGAAATTCGTTTAAGAGGAATTAAAGGAAATATTCGATCAATTTATAGTACTGAGTATAAATTAAACCTTTATGAGTTGTTGAAAACTTATTCTGGTATTATCATGACAAAAGATTTCCAAAGAATGAATATACCTAAACTACCAGTGTTTACTACGGAGGATGGTATAAAGCGTATTAGAGAATTTTTTGGTAAATTGATGGATTGGAAGAACATTAACGATTTAATCCCCAAAAATTTTAAAGATGGTAAGAAATATAAAAAAACAGGCAAAGCGGGAATTTTTGCTGGATCTCTTGAGCTTGTTAAAGAAGGCAATCTTACAATAAAACAAGAAAACTTATTTGATGAATTATATGTTAAGGAGATTAAGTGACTAAGATAAAAAAAGATTTAAAAACCAACATTGTAAAATTTCCAAAAAAATTAAATAATGGTGAAAGAGAAGTTGAGGCTATTGTCTTTGCTGCATTAGAGCCTCTTGATATCGACACAATAGAGTCTAAAATTTCTAAAAAAATTGATGTTTTGAAAACTTTAGAAAAACTTCAAATAGAATATTCCACAAGAGGTATCAATTTAGTCTGCATTTCAAAAAGATGGTCATTCAGAACTTCTGAAAATTTATCAAACCTGATGTCACAAGAAAAAACTGTTGAAAAAAAACTATCTAGAGCAGCCATTGAAACGCTTGCTATTATTGTTTATCACCAACCTGTAACTAGAGCTGAAATTGAAGAAATTAGAGGTGTGGCTTTTGGAACTAATACACTTGATATACTAATGGAATTGAATTGGGTTAAACCTCAAGGGCGCAAAGATGTTCCGGGTAAACCAATTCAGTATGGAACTACAGTTGATTTTTTAAGTCATTTTAGTCTTCAAAAATTATCAGATTTACCAACTGTTGATGAATTAGGATCGGCTGGCTTAATTGATAGTGCCAATATAGATAATGCAATATTTGGCACAGGTAAATTTTACAAAGAAAAACAAGAAAAAAATAAAGAAGACATCTATGAAAATATAGATGAAATGCTAGGTGGAACGCTTAGTCCTGAGGAAGAAAAATAAAAAGTTACTTTAAAATTAAATCTAAAAGGGGTATAAATTTATATGAGCATTGGAATTTGGCAAATAGCAATAGTTGTTATCTTAGTTGTCCTTTTATTTGGTAGAGGTAAAATCTCTAGTTTAATGGGTGATGTAGCTAAAGGTATCAAAAGTTTTAAAAAAGGTATGGCAACAGATATAACTGATGAGCCAGAACCTAAAAATGTTTCTGAAAACAATACAGATGTAACGGATGAGCCAGAACCTAAAAATGTTTCTGAAAATAATCAAGACATCAAAGACAAAGAATAAATTAAATGCCCACTATTGGCTGGTTTGAGATTTTACTGGTAGTAGCTGTAGCAATAATCGTTATAGGCCCTAAAGATTTCCCGTTTATGTTGAAAAAAGTCGGATCCTGGATCGGTACAACTAAAAGATATATTAGCAATATACAAAGTGAAGTAGCTGACCTTGATATTGGTTCTAACGAAATAGAAAAACCCGTAGAAGAAAAAAAAGATAATGACAAAGTCTGAAAATGAAGGTGGCTTTATAAGTCACTTAACAGAACTTAGAAAAAGATTAATTCATTCTTTTATTCTGTTATTCATTTTTTTTATTGGATGTTATTTTTTTTCAGAACATCTTTATGGTTTTCTAGTTGAACCATTTGCTAAAGCAGTAAATGACAGTGGAACTGATAGAAGATTAATTTTTACAGCTTTACAGGAAACATTTTTAACATACTTAAAAGTTTCTTTCTTTGCAGCATTCTTTGTTACTTGTCCCTATATATTAATGCAAATATGGAAATTTATTGCACCAGGACTTTATAAACATGAAAAAATTGCAATCATTCCTTATCTAGTTTTAACACCTATATTATTTTTCTTGGGAGGTATGCTTGTCTATTATTTAATAATGCCACTCGCTATAAAGTTTTTTCTTTCTTTCGAAAGTACAGGCGCTTCAACTGGGTTACCCATTCAATTAGAAGCAAAAGTGAGTGAATATCTTTCACTTGTAATGAAATTAATTTTTGCATTTGGTATAAGTTTTCAGCTACCAGTTGTTCTTAGCTTATTGGCTAGGGTAGGTATGGTTGATGCTAAATTTCTTAGAGAAAAAAGAAAATATGTTGTTGTAATGATTTTTGCAGCAGCAGCACTATTAACACCGCCAGATCCCATAACTCAAATTGGCTTAGCAATACCATTATTGATTTTGTATGAATTATCTATATTTTCTGTAAACATTATTGAAAAGAAAAATAAAAAAGATGCATAATATTAAAGAAATTAGAAATGATATTGGGGCCTTTAAAGAAGCTTTAGATAAAAGATGCCTAGATATTGATGTGGATAAAATTTTATCCTTAGATGAAAGTAATAGAAAGTTTATCCAACAAAGAGAAATACTTGAAAAAGAAAAAAAAGATATTTCAAAATTAAAAGATAAAACACTTTTTGAAAAATCTAAAAACATTTCTACTGAGATTGAAAAAATTAAAAACTTACAAGCAGTTGTTGGAGATCAGTTAGAAACTATTTTATCATCAATTCCAAATATACCTTATTCAGATGTACCCATCGGTAAAGATGAAAACTCAAATATAGAAATTTCAAAATCAGGAACAATACCTAACTTTACATTTAAACCAAAGTCCCATTATGAATTGGGTGAAAATTTAGAAATGTTAGATTTTGATCTTGCAACAAAAACAACGGGGTCTAGATTTGTCTTTGTAAAAGATAAATTGGCTTTATTAGAAAGAGCACTATCAAATTTTATGCTCGATACACACGTTAACATTAATGGCTATAAAGAAATTTCACCCCCATTGATTGTGACAGATTCAACCATGTTTGGAACTGGTCAATTACCAAAATTTGATAATGACCAATTTGAACTCAAACTTGACGACTCTAGTGATAGGAAATTTTTAATTCCTACGGCAGAAGTAATTTTAACCAATATAGTTAAAGACCAAATTGTTGATAAAAAAAATCTTCCAATGAGAATGGTTGCCTCAACTCCTTGTTTTAGAAAAGAAGCTGGAAGTTACGGTAAAGATACTAAAGGGATGATCAGACAACACCAATTTTACAAAGTTGAAATGGTGAGCATAGTTGAGGCTGAAAAGTGCTTACCTGAACTTGATAGAATGACTGATTGTGCCACTAAAATATTGGATTTATTAAAACTTCCTTATAGAAAAATTGTTTTGTGTACTGGGGACATGGGCTTTAGTGCTGAAAAAACTTTTGATATTGAGGTATGGCTTCCATCTGAGGATAAATATAGAGAAATTTCAAGCTGTTCTTCATGTGGTTCTTTTCAAGCTAGAAGAATGAAGGCTAGGTATAAAAATGATAAAAAAGAAACGGTTCTTGTTGGAACGCTAAATGGCAGTGGTTTAGCAGTTGGTAGAACGTTGGTTGCTATATTGGAAAATTATCAACAAGAAGATGGCACTATTATTGTGCCTGAGGTTTTAAGGCCTTACATGAATAATATTGAGAAAATCAATAAGATTTAAAGTTGTTTTAATTTAATAGATGTTGTAAGTATTCACTTTAATTAAGGAGAAACATGGATTCAGGAATAGGACAATTTATACCATTAATTTTAATTTTCGTTATTTTTTACTTTTTTTTAATAAGACCTCAACAAAAGAAAGTTAAAGAGCATAAAGCCATGGTCGAAAACTTATCAAGAGGAGACAAGGTTGTAACGTCTGCTGGTATTATTGGTACAGTTGAAAGAATTATTGATAATGAAAAGGTTGAAGTACAAATTGCTGAAAACGTTAAAGTTGAAATTATCAAATCTACAGGTATCCAAGGGCTACTTAACACTCCAGAAGTAAAAAAATAACATTTTACTAAAGTGTTATACTTTTCCAAATTAAGAATTACCTTAGTTTCTTTAGTAACGCTTTTTTTTATTTTTATTGCTGCATCTAATTTTCAGGATTCTGAAGACAGTTTTATATCAAAAAAGATAAATTTAGGTTTAGATTTACAGGGTGGCTCATATCTACTGCTTGAAATTGATAATGGACCTGTTGAAATCCAAAAATTACAAAACACAACTACCGTTATTAGGAATTTTCTAAAAGGTAAGAAAATAAACTTTAATGACCTGAGGATAGAAAATAAAAAAATAATATTTAATGTAGATAAAAACAATGCTGAATTAGTTGAAACTTTTTTTCTAGATAAAGAAAGTGAAATTAACCCATACTACAACCAATATAAATCTCACCAATTTGATTTAGAAATACAAGAGGGTAAATTTATATTAGAACTTTCTAAATATGGACTTATTGAAATTAAAACATCTTCACAAGATCAAGCCCTTGAAATAGTTAGAAGAAGAGTAGATGAGGTTGGTACTAATGAGCCAAATATAATAAAAAGAGGTAATAATAGAATTCTTGTGGAGCTACCTGGGCTGGACGATCCTATGCGAATAAAATCACTTTTGGGTAAAACTGCAAATTTAACATTTAGATTTGTTACTCAAAATACTAATGACACTTTTGGTACTGAAATGCTTCAATTTGAAGATGGCACTAATGAAGCGATGGTAAGTAAAAGAATAATTTTAAATGGTGAGAATTTATTAGATGCTCAACCACAAATGAATAATCAAACAAATGAAACTGTGGTATCATTCACCCTTGATAGAGTGGGTGCAAAAAGATTTGGTAAAGCAACTAGTACAGGGGTAGGTAAACAGTTAGCAATTGTTTTAGACGGAAAAATTGTTAGTGCACCAACTATTCAGAGTGTAATAGCAAGTGGAAATGGTCAGATTAGTGGTAATTTTACATTTCAATCAGCAACGGATTTAGCTTTACTACTAAGATCAGGAGCTTTACCAGCACCACTTAACATAATCGAGGAAAGAACAGTAGGTCCTGACCTTGGTCAAGACTCAATTAATGCTGGTGTTATTGCTCTTATGATTGGTTTCTTGTTGGTAATTATGTTTATGTTTTTTAAATACAAAATATTCGGATTGATAGCCAATATAACATTATTAGTTAATCTATTTTTTTTAATAGGTATTTTGACACTATTTGAAGCAACATTAACACTTCCTGGTATAGCAGGTATTATTTTAACAGTTGGTATGGCTGTTGATGCGAACGTATTAATTTTTGAAAGAATTAAAGAAGAATGTAAAAAAGAGAAAAATAATATAATAGCTTTTGACACTGGTTACGTTAAATCCAAAACTGCAATTATTGATGCAAATATAACAACATTAATTGCGGCTATCATTTTATTCTTAATGGGGTCGGGTCCAGTTAAAGGTTTTTCCGTTACATTAGCTGTTGGAATTTTCACCACACTTTTTTCAGTATATTTTATTGCAAGAATGCTTACGGGTCTTTACGTGGTAAGAAATAAAGAGAAAGTTAAACTAATATAAATGATTAATTTTAATAAATTTTACAAACTATTTAACATTATATCTTTAAGTTTAGTTATAATATCTATTCTATTATTGTTGTTTAAAGGTCTTAATTTTGGCGTAGACTTTAAAGGTGGAACTTTAATTGAGTTAAGATCAAATGATAAAAACATAAATGTTACAACTCTAAGACAATCTTTTAGCAAAATGAATTTAGGGGACTTTAATGTTAAAAAATTTGGTAATGAAAATGACTTTTTAATTAAAATTGAGAAGAAAGACACAAGTGCAAATGCTATTGAGATTATTAAAAAGGAATTAACATCCTCAATAGGTAGTTCTTTTAACTTTAGAAGAGTAGAAAATGTTGGTCCAAAAGTTAGTGCTGAATTATTAAAATCTGGGGTTATAGCCATTGCGCTATCTTTGGCTGCAATGTTATTTTATATATGGATAAGATTTGAATGGCAATTTAGCTTAGGTGCAATTTTAGCTTTATTTCACGATGTTGTTATTACTTTGGGTCTTTTCTCACTGTTCAATTTAGAGATTAACTTATCAATAGTTGCTGCTGTTTTAACAATAGTTGGTTATTCTATGAACGATACAGTAGTTATTTATGACAGAGTTAGGGAAAATCTTCGAAAATTTTCAGATATCAAAATTTTTGAACTTACAAATATCTCTATCAACGAAACTCTTTCTAGAACTATAATAACATCTGTCACTACATTACTTGCTTTAGTTTCAATTTATTTATTTGGTGGGGAAATATTAAAAGGTTTCTCTTTAGCCATGATAATGGGTGTTGTATTTGGAACTTATTCTTCAATATATATAGCTAATCCAATTCTAGTAAAACTTAGAGTTTCACAAAAAACAATCCTAAAAGAAGATACCGAGTAGATTTAATAAAGGTTCTGAGCTGCTACCATTGAAAGTAACATTGGTAGAGATAAAAGAGTATTAGTTCTTGAAAATAACATTGCTGTTCTTGCTGATTTTGCTTTAATATCAGGTTCACACTCAACAATACCTAAGGCTCTTTTTTGATTTGGCCAAATTATAAACCAAACATTGAATGCCATATACAAACCAAGCCACATACCAATACCAATAGCTGTGCTTTTTCCACCACCTGTACCAATACCTAGTGTCATAGCTTCATGAGCATAACCATTTAAGTAGGCTAAAATTAATCCTGAAATTACTGTTAGTAGTGCTGCCCATCTGAAATAAAATAATGCAGCAGGTGCAATAACTTTACCTATAGCAGGTTTTTGCTCATCAGGAATTTTCGCCATGTTAGGTATTTGAACAAAGTTAAAATACCAAAGTAAACCTATCCACATGATTGCAACGGTTACATGAATTAATCTAGTTAACCAACTCCAAAAAATTGTATCAAAATCGAATCCAGCATTACCGTAAAATAATCCTAAAAAAAGAATTATAGCTAAAGCTAGTGATGCATGAATTGTTTTAGGTAGAGATGATAATAAATTTCCCATGATTCTAAATACTATACACTAAAAATATTTAATCTTTAAATTATTTCTTAAATCTTTCCTCAAGCATTGGTTTCAAATATTCGCCTGTATAGCTACCTTTAACTTTTATTATTTCCTCTGGTTTGCCTTCTGCTATGATATTTCCACCTTTAACGCCGCCTTCAGGGCCCATATCAACAATATAATCAGCTGTTTTAATTACATCTAAATTATGTTCAATTACAACAACAGTATTTCCGAGTGCAACAAACGTATGTAATATTTCTAATAATTTTTTAATATCATGTTGATGTAATCCTGTTGTTGGTTCATCCAGAATATACATCGTCCTACCAGTTGATCTCTTAGATAATTCTTTAGCCAGTTTAATACGTTGGGCCTCTCCACCGGAAAGGGTTGTGGCTTGCTGTCCTATCTTTATGTAACCAAGACCTACTTTTTTTAATGTTAATAGTTTTGTTTTAATATTTGAGATATTCTCAAAATATTCACATCCTTCATCAACAGACATATCCAATACATCAGCTATGCTTTTTCCTTTAAACTTAATTTCAAGTGTTTCTCTGTTATATCGTGTACCTTTGCATTCATCACATTGTATATAAACATCTGGTAAGAAGTGCATCTCATATGTAATAACTCCGTCTCCCTCGCAAGCCTCACATCTTCCGCCTTTAACATTAAATGAAAATCTACCTGGTTTATATCCTCTAGTTTTTGATTCAGGTAAGGCTGTAAACCAGTCTCTAATAGGGCCAAAAGCACCCGTATATGTAGCTGGATTTGATCTTGGTGTTCTACCAATAGGAGATTGATCTATATCAATAATTTTATCTATTAATTCTACACCTTTATAACTTTTAAATTCTTTAGGAATTTTTCTTGCTTTGTTATTTAAAGTTAAATTAAGTGCATGATATAATGTTTGAAGAATTAAAGTTGATTTTCCACTTCCAGAAACACCCGTTACACAAGTAAAGCTTCCAATTGGAATTTTAAGATTTACGTTATTTAGATTATTTCCACTTGCACCATTTATTTCTATAAATCTTCCATTTTTAGCAAGCCTTCTAGTTCTTGGTATTGCTATATACTTTTTATGAGACAGGTATTGGCCAGTAATACTATTTTTATTTTTTAATATGTCTTTATAAGTTCCTTGAGCAATTATTTCACCGCCATTAGTTCCGGCCTCAGGTCCAAGATCTATTATGTGGTCAGCATTTTCCATGGTCTCTGTGTCATGCTCTACCACAATGACTGTATTTCCTAAATCTCTTAGTCTTTTTAAAGCATCAATAAGTTTAATATTATCCTTTTGATGCAAACCTATAGATGGTTCGTCTAGAACATATAATACACCTGTTAATCCTGATCCAATTTGTGATGCAAGTCTAATTCTTTGAGCTTCACCACCTGATAAAGTGCCAGATTCTCTTGATAATGTTAGATAATCTAAACCAACGTTAAGAAGAAAATTCAGTCTTTCATTAATTTCTTTTAATATGTGTTCAGCAATTTTAAACTGTCTTTTATCAAGATTTTGCTCTAAATTTTTAAACCAGTTAGCAGCATCCAGAATAGATTTTTTTGTTACATCACTTATATTTTGATCGTCAATTTTAACACATAGAGCTTCTTCTTTTAATCTATTACCGTTACATCCTTCACAGGCAGAATCTGATTGATACTCTGCTATAGCCTCTCTTTTCCACTCACTATCAGATTCTAAAAATCTTCTTTCAAGGTTATTTACAACACCTTCAAATGTTTTTTTATGTGAATATTTTTCATAACCATCATCATAAGTAAATTTCATTTCCTCTTCATCGGAGCCAAATAAAATCACATCTTTAATTTTTTTTGGTAATTTTTTCCATTTTTCATCTAGAGAAAAACCATAATGTTTAGCGATAGATGCAAGTGTCTGAGCATAGTATAGTGTTGTAGATTTAGCCCAGGGTTCAATGGCACCATCTCCAATACTT
>Ga0209711_10004334_pt1 | contig 11529 bp, 10 predicted proteins | sample ArcticOcean_MG_C_7_FD_187441 | JGI IMG/M metagenome (GOLD analysis project Ga0209711, IMG submission 187441) | Marine microbial communities from western Arctic Ocean - ArcticOcean_MG_CB11_88 (SPAdes) (version 2) | ecosystem: Environmental > Aquatic > Marine > Oceanic | place: Arctic Ocean... | reverse complement strand
ACAAGGACCTCGGTTGTATGTTTGACTACAAGTCGGCGCCGCAGTTCATACAGTGCTTGCCTTGTGAAGGCGTCAACTCACCGCACGTATTGCAGTTGATGTAGGCGTGAAGTTCGAGGACGGCCTTTTGCTTGATCATCATCCAGGCGACCCATGCATAGGCCACGGTCAGCAGCACGAACAGGCCAACGACGGTACCATTGCCAAGGGAGAGGAACTGAATACTTAGAGCAAAGGCGAGGAAAACACCGGCAGTAAATGCATAGACGGGCCATTCCAAGCGCATATTGGGCGCTCCGACTACATGTATTTGATTTGTATTCAGGAAGGTGTCAGTTTCGTGTATACATTGGTAGTTACTATGCATACTCACTAATCCAAAGGGTTTCGATGCACAAGGGTCCGGAATTTTACATTATAGAAGATAACTCAAACCCCGGTGTTGAGCGTCCGGTCCGTCTCCTCTGGGTCGATGGACAAGGCGGCGAAGATCACGAATGTTTCGAGCACGGCAGCGATGTAGAAGATGGTCTGATAGTCGTACTGGGCGGCAAAGATGGGCGCCAACTGGTAGCCGATGATGGCGGAGAGGTTCATCATCGCCATGTAGCCCGTGAATTGCGTTCCACCCACTTCGGCCCAAGTGACCCGCATCATCAGGGAATAGGCACAGATGGAGACGATGGCCCAGAGGAAGGTGTGAATAATCCACACTAACATCATGAACCAACCTTCGCCCCACATAAAATCGAGCATGCCCCAAGTTAAGGTTGTCAATGAAGCACTGAGGGCCGCAAACATCAGCGTGGATTTCCCCCCAAAGCGACGACCAAGTTCGCCACCGGCCATGGCCCCCAACATCGTCACCACAAGGATGATGCCGCCCTTGGTGGCGTTGAACTCTTTTTGGGTCCAACCCAATTCTTGGAGGAAGAGCAACGGAAGAATGGGAATGAGAATGAAGGCGAGGGAAATGACGAGGCTGACCACGATACCGAGTTGGGCTGAACGAACCGAAAAGGCCGTTCGGATGTTGCCCAAAATGACGCTAAAGTCTCGAACTTCCTCGGTATCGTCGACCTTCTCAACAGCGTCACCCTCGTCCCACGGGAAGCGCTTCTCACCGGGACGTTCACGCATGAAGAGCGGCACCATCATGATGGCCACCAAAATCGGAATCTGAATCAAAAAGGCGCCGCGGATGCCAACAACACCGATGATGGTGCCGAGCCCTGCGCCGCCGATGATACCACCCAAGGACTTGGCCGTGAACATGTAACTGTTGACACGCTCAAATTCGTGAGATTGGAGCACATCAACAGCAAGGGCGTCGGTTGAAACATCTTGCAGGGCCGTGAACACGTTGTAGACAAAGAACAGCGCACCGAGGAGTGAGATGTTATTGGTCAAATCGGGAACCATCAGCATGGTCACGAGCAGCGCCACCATGCCCGTTTGGGCGATGAGGATCCAGGGACGACGGCGTCCAAGAGCCGGTACTTGGAAGCGGTCAATGATGGGACCCCAAAGGAACTTGAATGACCATGGCAAGGTGCCGAGGGTCAACAGGTAGGCGAGGTCGCCGGCGTCAGCACCCTCTGCAGCGAGGAAAGTGACCATCGTCACGGTGATGAAGCCCCAAGGAACGCCTTGGGCCACATACAAGGCGGAAAGGGTGATGACGCGAGCACGGTAGCTGTCGACGAGGGTTTCACCATCGGAGGTGGATTCGCCCTCAACAACCTCGGTTTCCGGTTCGCCAAAATCAAGGTCAAGATGGAATCGGTCGCGCTGCTTGGTGGAGACATAACCGACGAGGAACACAACGGGGAAGATCCATCCTGCAAACAAGAAGACTGGGAGAGAACCGTCACCGACTGCCATGCCCGTCAACGCTTCACCGTCTTCATCGAGAATGGTGAAGTCCAACACGAGCAGACTGACCACGGTGGCGACCTCTTCGCCATCGTCGTTGTGTGAACAGAAGGCACTGTTGAAGGCCTCCGCATCAACCGTTACAGCAAGATTGTAGACACCCAATGCATCTTCACCAAAGGCCAACTGGTCTTCGATTTCACTCTTGGTCAATCCTTCGATAACACCTGAGAGAAGGGAAGCGTTGTGCCAAGTTAGGTTCACCTCATGGGACCCGGGATTTTCTCCCGACCCCGAAAGGGTCCATTCACCCTTGGTAGCAGTTCCTGTAATCGTGTCGGGTGCATTGGCCTCGCCGCCCGTACAGAGCGGACCTCCCGAGGTCTCGTCTTCACCGTAGGTAAGGGAGAAGAGAACGCCGACAACGTGGCCACCAGCCGCCTCAATGGTTTCGACGATGGTTGAGGAATCAAGGCTCCATTCAACGGTTGCTTCGTCTTGATAGTCAGCGGATTTAGTCTCCAATTCAATGGACGTCATGGTCGACTCAACCGTGTAGGTGCCGGTCGTTTCTGAGCCACCTCCACCGCCGCCGAGGCATCCGGTGACCGGTGCGAGAACGACCAGCATCAACAAAAGATGAACCGGTCGCATGGACGAAGGGTGGCCCTGTTCATCTTCAAGATTGTTCACGCCTGTTTGAGGCGTTCCGCCTCAATCCCAAATGCCCATGTCCATGCGAGCGTCTTCGCTGGCGTGGATTTTCGGGTCCCAGCGAGTCGTCCAGACCAGGTTGATGTGGGCCGATGCGAACTTCGGTTAATGTTCGGTTGAACTTCGGTCGAAAAGGCGGTCAGGAGGCTTGTTGCCTCATCGATGAGTCCTGCTTGAAGCAAGGCCTGGGCAGATCGAATGATGGCCTCGAGTTGAGCTACTTGGGTAAGGAGAGCGGAGAACATGGGTTTCGCCTCACAAGGGTCCGAACATATTCTTTTACACAGTTGATTACATCACTTGATATTAACAGCGCAAGCGAAACTTTCACCAATAAAGGTCTGTAGGGGCGTAACTTGAAAGCAAACAAGTGAAGCGCAAACCATGGCGGTTAAATGCCCACTTTCTAAACAAGAGCAGAGGTGGCTTGATGGCGGCATTACCGAGTTCAATACAGGCCGCTATTGGCACGCACACGAGGACTGGGAGGAGATGTGGAAGTCTCTCAAGGCGAGAGAGGCTGACCAGCGATACATCCTAGGAATTCAAGGGCTCATCCAGACTACAGCTCTAATGCTTCAATATGAGCGACAAAAAACCCGAGGCATCGTCAAGATGTGGGGTAAACTGACCGACAAACTAGGCACGCCCGAATCACCTCTCTTCGAAGATTTATGGTCCGTAGACATTCCAAAAGTGCTTCAAGACGTTCTTCCCTTCTTTACCGATGCAACCGCTGGGGAACCCACTTGGGGGCTCAAACCAAACACAATTCTAATCTGACTGAGGGATTGAGAAATGGTTAGAAATTCATCTGTTAGGAGAACTCAAAACTGATGATTCTGCTCATAAGGGCTCACTAGTGGCAAAACTCTTTTCTTGGCAATATTACGATGATTCAGTGGTAAAGGATATGGCCAAGCGGCTATGAGGATTACTTGAGGCGAGCAAATGTCTAGCGTTGATGAGATTCACCAAATCCTTTCCCATCACAAGCCATGTTTGCCTTCAAAGCAATACCATCCAATGGAAAAAGTGGCTATTTGGTCGGTTCTTGCACTACTAATCGGTATTACAATCGGTTTGGTAATGTTCAATGAATTGATATGGGTTGATACACTAAAGCCGATAATCTGGGATCCAATCCTAAAAGATGCAGGTGTGGCAGGAGATGCTGGATATACGCCACAAAATACTGCAATATACACATCTAGCATGTTCATCTGCGTAATCACCTTACAAGCATTATTCCGTAAAATGGAATTACCTTGCGATGATAGAATGACTCTCGCATTAATCGCTTGGGTTAGTCTTGCACCTGTATTGAGAGTTCTAGAGGATGCCGACTTCTATGGCAGTGAAGTAGACTGGTTATTCATCTCCCCAGTAATACATCTCCACCTTACCGCTTGGTTGGTCGTTATCGCTGTAATCTCTCATTACCTTGCAGGCCAGTGGGATTCACAAAGAGGAGACTTGGCTGAATCGCGAAAGCAAACTACTCTATTCACAATACTAGGACTTCTGTTATTTGCACACTGGGCAATGCTATATCGGCCAGCATATGCAGAACACGCTGAAATGGGCAATCAATTGGTGATAGTGGGGCTTATCGCTTCATTCACCATTCTATTCTTTGTCTTGACAAAAACTCGAGATTGGCCAGCGATTACTAGAGGGATGTTTTCTTTCGCAGTAGCAGCATTGGTAATGGGCCTATCTCATTGGGGGCAATTTGTTATGACTCCTTGGCAACAAGAGAGTGGCCGCGTCGCTTCAGAAGTCACTCTATGGCCAGTGATTATTGTAATCGGCATACCTGCTATTGTTTGTTATTGGATGTATAGTAGAGGAATTGAAGATGCACGTATGATGAAATTAACAGGTTTCAGTGCAGGCGTTCTCCCTGAAGGTATCAGCCTTAAAAGTTGGGAGTTTGAAAAGGAATTAGTTAAAGATCACCCGATTGAAAAGTTGTCAAATAAAGCACTTCTAGCATCTCCAATGGTTCTCGGCATGGTCTTTGGTCAATTGGTGGATGGCTTTGCAACTATGATGGGAATTGATTTCTTTGGCTATGGCGAAAAACATCCAGTATCCAATAGTGTGATAGAATTAGGTGGAGAGGTCAACCAAATGCTCGGGATTACCATCGGTGAAGGGGCATGGTTATTCACTCTCTTGAAGATATTTTTAATCGGCTTAATCGTTTGGATGTTTGTTCAGATGAGAGTTGAAAACAGGCAAAGTCATCTTCGCATACTTATCGTCTTAGCAGTCCTCATTGTAGGCTTGGCTCCAGGCCTTCGCGATATTGGCCGATTAATTCTTGGTGTTTGATAATTAATTGCCTTTGAGTTGTTATTGCCTTTGATGTTAAATGCGGGTTTGACTTGGCTTGTATTGAAGGGGTTACAATGGACAGATTACCAACCCGCATCATTCGTAGTGACCCTGACTACATTGCTCGTAAGTCGCACAATGAGGGATTGCTTGCAACACTTCGTGAGCGTCTTTCAGTCGCAAGCAATGGAGGCGGTGGCAAATATGTCGAAAGACATCAATCTCGCGGCAAGATGTTACCAAGGGAAAGAATTGAGCGAATCATCGACCCAGGTAGCGCATTTTTGGAATTATCTCCACTGGCTGCTTTTGAATTATATGATGGCAGAGCGCATTCAGCAGGTGTTGTAACTGGCATTGGAATGATACATGGGAGAGAATGTCTATTCGTTGCTAATGATGCGACTGTAAAGGGTGGAAGTTACTATCCAATGACTGTTAAAAAGCATATTCGTGCTCAGTCAATCGCCCATGAAAACCACCTTCCTTGTGTGTACTTAGTAGATTCAGGTGGCGCATTCCTACCATTGCAAGATGAAGTATTTCCAGACATTGGCCATTTCGGTAGAATCTTCCGTAATCAAGCCAAGATGTCTGGCGATGGAATTGCCCAAATTGCAGCAGTTCTCGGTTCTTGTACTGCTGGAGGTGCATATGTTCCAGCAATGTCGGATGAATCTATCATAGTCAAAGGCAATGGGACGATTTTCCTTGCTGGCCCTCCACTGGTCAAAGCAGCGACTGGAGAAGAGGTTACTGCTGAGGAATTAGGCGGTGCTGAAGTCCATACGGTTCAATCCGGTGTTGCAGATCACTTCGCAGAAGATGAGATTGAAGCATTACGAATGGTTCGCAACGTAGTTGAGAATCTCGGTCCAAGGCAATTAGCACCAGCAGCCTTTGCTGAAGTTGAAGAACCAGCACATGATGTCAATGATTTATTGGGTCTAATTCCAAGCGATAACCGTACCCCACTGGCTATCAAAGAAGTAATCGCGAGAATAGTCGATGGTTCAAGATTCCATGAATTCAAAGCCAGATATGGAACAACACTGGTTTGTGGCTTTGCTCATATTCATGGCCACAAAGTTGGAATCGTCGCTAATAACGGGATTCTCTTTTCTGAATCATCATTGAAAGGTGCTCACTTTGTTGAGTTGTGTGGTCAAAGAGGAATCCCATTGGTATTCTTACAAAACATAACTGGTTTCATGGTCGGTAAGGCATACGAAGCAGGTGGAATTGCTAAGGATGGAGCAAAATTAGTAACGGCAGTATCCTGTGTTAATGTTCCTAAATTCACAGTTATCATCGGTGGTTCTCACGGTGCTGGCAACTATGGTATGTGTGGCAGAGCCTATGACCCAAGATTCCTCTTCATGTGGCCAAACTCACGTATTTCAGTAATGGGCGGTCCTCAAGCAGCTGATGTACTGACTACGGTCAAACAAGACCAGAGGGCCAGAGAAGGATTGCCTCCGATGGAAGGGACTGAGTTAGATGGATTCCGAAAGCCGATATTGGACAAGTACGAAACAGAAGGCTCACCATACTATTCTACTGCCCGATTATGGGATGATGGAATTATCGATCCTAGAGATACAAGAGATGTATTGGGATTGTGTTTGGCAGCAGCGAGAAATGCACCAATGCCTGATGATAAATTCGGTGTATTCCGAATGTGATAATGCAATTAGAAAATTAAAAATGCAATTGGAGTTTTAATCATGGTAAATATGCAAAATCCACCTCAAACGCAATTGATTAGTGTAGAGATTTCAGGTTCTGCCTGCCACATCACACTAAACCGTGAAGACAAGTTCAATGCACTTAACGTTCAAATGATAACAGAATTGTGTCAAGTATTGCAATGGACAGCACAAAGAAGCGCTGGTGCTTTGGATTCACTGGTTGATGAAAACGGCCAACCTTTCCTAAGAACACTGGTAATCTCAGGTGCAGGGCGTCATTTTTGTGCAGGCGCAGATATCAACATGATGCGTGATGCTGGCGCTAATAGTGCTGAAGAAAACCGTGCAGATTCTGAAAGACTTGACAGTTTATTCAACGGACTTTGGTCTCACCCTTGTTTTACCATCGCCGCAGTTCAAGGAGTCGCACTCGGCGGCGGCGCTGGATTGATCGCTTGCTGTGACCACGTAATCGCTAACGAAAATATCAAAATCGCTTTGTCGGAAGGGAAATTGGGAATTCTCCCAGCGGTGATAGGACCTTACGTCTACAGAAGATTAGGTTCTGCTTGCTTCCGAAGACTAGCGATGATGGCCAGTCGTATAGATGGTGAAGAAGCGTTGCGCACTGGATTTATTGAAAAGTTGGTAGAGAGCGAAGAGCAAATGATTGCAGAGGTTGACAAAGTAATCGCTGAAGTCTTAACCACAGGGCCATGTGCTGTAACATTAGCAAAACAATTGACACTAGAGTTTGATAGATTTACTGAGAGTGATGCTGAATTGAGAGATTGGACTCTTAACTTCACTAGCAAAATGCGCGCATCAAACGAAGGACAGGAAGGCCTTTCTTCATTCCTTGACAAGCGCCCAGCCAATTGGAAGCCAGAAAGCGAATAAGCGATTTCAAATTGTAAGAGGTGAGATTATGGCCAACAAACTGACTAAAGTTCTGGTGGCAAACCGTGGTGAAATCGCTTGCCGAATTCTCCGTGCTTGTAGTGAGGCTGGAATTGCATCAGTGGCAATATACGCCAGCAATGATGCAAAATCACTGTTCGTTGAATTAGCTGATGAAGCGGTACAACTCAGTGGCGATACGATTGCACAAACCTATCTCGACCAACAACAGATTTTACAAATCGCAGCAGCGACAGGCTCAGATGCAATTCATCCTGGTTTTGGATTCTTATCAGAAAGAGCAGACTTTGCTCAAGCAGTAGGGGATGCTGGAATCCAATGGGTCGGACCAAGTCCGGCTGCAATCACTCAAATGGGCGATAAGATGACTGCCAGAATCACCATGCGTAATGCTGGAGTGCCAGTGATTCCTGGTGAAGAAATCGAAGAGGTTGAAGAAGAGGCTGCGCTTATCGCAATTGAAAATGCCAGCCATAGAGTCGGATATCCACTTCTTCTCAAAGCATCAAGTGGCGGTGGCGGTAAAGGAATGCGGGCAGTTCATGATCCAAGCGAATTGATTTCATCTGCCCAAGGCGCTCGCCGAGAAGCGATTGCAGCATTCGGTGATGGCCGAGTCTATATTGAGAGATTACTAACCGGTTCTAAGCACGTTGAAATTCAAATTCTTGCCGATAGGCATGGCAGAACTATTCACCTCGGAGAACGAGAGTGCAGTGTTCAAAGAAGGCATCAGAAAGTATTCGAAGAAGCGCCATGTGCAACGATGACTGCACAAATAAGAGACGCTATGGGAAGTGCTGCTGTTGCAGCAGCACAAGCAGTTGATTACGAAGGTGCGGGGACTGTTGAGTTCTTATTAGCGCCTAATGGTGAATTCTTTTTCCTTGAAATGAATACGCGAATTCAAGTTGAACATCCGGTTACCGAATTGGTTACAGGCGTTGACTTGGTTAGAGAGCAATTGAGAATCGCAGCCGGTGAACCGATGTCATGTGGAGATTTGATGATACGCGGTCACTCTATTGAAGTGCGATTATATGCGGAAGATGCAGCCAATAACTTCCTTCCAGCAATTGGAAAATTAGCAGTATTCTCACCCCCTGAAGGCCCAGGTGTCCGTTTGGATACCGGCGTACGTGAAGGAGATGAAGTCACTCCAAATTATGATCCAATGCTTGCAAAACTAATCGTTTGGGCACCAAGTCGCCCTGAAGCATTACAGCGAATGAGAAGAGCACTGGACGAATTTGTAGTTCTAGGAACTACTACCAATATCAGATTCTTGCGAGAATTGTGCGACCAATCAGAGGTGATTAACGGAACAACCGATACTACCACAATCGACAGACTTTGGCCTAATGGCTGGTCGCCTAATGTTTCTCAATCAATTCAAAGTGCTGCACTATTAGTTGCTTCTTGTGCTGAGGTTAATGGGCTACAGCGCAGAACTTCTTCCAATTCCAATCAAGTCATATCCGATGGTCCAGTCAGCCCATTCCATACTTTGAACAGGAGGTTTCCTTGATGCAGAACCAGTTCAAAAGTGCAGATGGATTAGTTGAAGTCAATATCTCTAAGCAAGGAGATTCATGGTTGTATGAAGGCCAATCTTGCCAGATTCTCACAGATGGCAGATTGCAAGTAACAACTGCAGATGGTTCAGTGCATCTTGCAAGAGCAGCCAAGGTTGGTGATGTTTGGTGGATTCATCTCAGTGGCCACACTTTCAAACTGGAAAGAATTGAACCAGGGGCTAATGCCAGTGAAGAACAAGGTGGATTGACAGCACCAATGCCAGGAAAAGTTCTCGAAGTAATGGTTTCAGTTGGTCAAGAAGTGAGTGCTGGTACTACTTTAATGATCTTAGAAGCGATGAAGATGGAACATAAAATCGTTGCATCAACAGATGGTACAGTTACTGCGATTAATTTCAATGCTGGTGACCAAGTAGAACAAGGTGTAAATCTTCTTGACTTGGAAGAATAATGGTAAATGCAATTGTCTTTATGATTCAATTGACTTACATTAAAGCAGCATCGTTTGAAATAAGAATTAATTTGTGCTTTAGTTATGGCGACAAATAATTTGACACTGGTAATGATTCTAGTTATCGGCTTGAGTGGAATCGGAAATGTTTTGACGGTTTCCAATAATATGCAAATTGAAGATGAATATACTCAATTAGACCAGGACAAATCGACAGTTGATGATATCAATCAGCAATTAAATGACGACATAAAATCTTTGCAAGATGAGAGAGAAGATATTTTGATTGTACTTCGCTATTGGCGGATGGAGTACAACCAATCGGAAGTAAATGCCAGCGAACTAAACTTGGATATAGATGAGATTAAAATACAATTATCAGATAATTTAACTGCTTTAAGTCAATTGCAAATGGATTTGAATGATTCTCTTTCAACTTCTGGTGAGCAAAGTGATGCTTTGAACGCATCGATTGAAAGTTTGCAAAACGACATGACCTCATTGAATGCGACTATCGTTTCGCTCAATAGTTCACTACTAGATTTACAACAACAATTATCTGATAATAATGCTACCATCGCAGATTTCCAACAACAATTGTCTGATAATAATGCTGCTATCGCTGTTTTACAATCTCAAAGCGATTATTATCAAAATCTCACTACTACTTTATCTGGTAATATAACGGTCCTTGAGGAGCAGATAGAGCAACTTGAGAATGGGCAACTTACATGTTCAAGCAACACAAAAGAAATGAATGGCAAGTGTATCTCTAAGGATATCGTTTGGACGTACTTACCCTTTCAGTATGGATTTAATATTACAGTATCTCAGGCCTCAAACGGTTTTGTCAGCCACAATGATCACATGCTAAATGCTGTTGATTTCCCTATCCCAGAAAACACTACTATAGTTGCGGCCATATCGGGAATTGTAATTCAAGTAGTGGAGAACTTTTCCACTGGATGTCCCACATCAGCCTGTGAAAACGAATCAAATTTCGTCATTATTGACCATGGAGATTCCACTTTTGCTATGTATGCACATTTGACTGTAAATGGATCACTTGTCGAAGTTGGCGATAGTGTCGATGCTGGACAAAACATCGCTTTGAGTGGAAATACGGGTTGGAGTACAGGGCCACATCTTCACTTTGAGATTAAAGATTTGTCAGGTCATTCAATGCCCTTATTGTTTTACGAATTTGAAAATATTAGTGGAGGCTCACCATTTTGGGGAGTTAGTGCTACATCTGAAAATATATATGTCAATTCAGGATTAACATTTGATTATTCATCATGCCAAAGTAATCAATTCATTACGATGGGAATCCAATTGAATTCTTCTATTCCCTGCTCTGTAGCAGAATTGGATAGAGTCTATGTCTTAACTGGGCAAACCTTTAGCCCACAACAAAGGCTTGGAGTCGCTCAATACGATGTCGAAGATTCCCAATGGGTTTACACTTGTTATACTGCAAATGCAGATGGAACTTTCACTATCGACCTTGAGTGGGATTCTACTATTTTCACTGGGAGCAGTTATCTGATGATATACTCGGCCGATGCGAATTGCTATTCCTACCAATCTTGGTATAATTCTATAGGTTTGTGGTTGGTTTGAACATCAGTGGATTTGTCTTTATGATTAGATTGATTTTGGGGATAACTCAGGAGGTATCTTCAGATGAGATGGCGCAAACCTTGTTGATTGATTTCAATAGTATGCGAATCACTTTCATGAAGTGCTGATGATGGTCGGGCCAATCATCTTGGCATCTTTCGGACCAGAGATAGCGAGTGTGATGATGCAATCATTCGAGCAGATATCAACACCATTTTCATTGATCATCAAAGTTTCGCCAATTTCCCATAGTGATTCATCTGAATCAAATAACTGTACTATAGTGCAGTTTCCTTCACCACCAGAGGTTGCACAGACGTGAGAGGTGCCCCTTTGCTTGACAATTATATCTAATTCGGAAATTGCCATATCC
>Ga0209711_10004330_pt1 | contig 11533 bp, 11 predicted proteins | sample ArcticOcean_MG_C_7_FD_187441 | JGI IMG/M metagenome (GOLD analysis project Ga0209711, IMG submission 187441) | Marine microbial communities from western Arctic Ocean - ArcticOcean_MG_CB11_88 (SPAdes) (version 2) | ecosystem: Environmental > Aquatic > Marine > Oceanic | place: Arctic Ocean... | reverse complement strand
ATAATCTAAAATGGTCATTAACAAAGATTGATAAAACCATTTAGAATCATTCTAAATTGAATAATAATAAGTGTCAATACTAATGTGGTAAACTACTAAATATAACAATGATTATCATTCTCAATTGGACATTATGAAATTATCAAAAAGCTTTTTTAATCTATATAAAAATATTATTTTTATATTACCCGCTGAAACTGCACACTCAATTAGTTTGGCATCTGCAGAATTTTTATATAAATCATGGCTTAAAAATATATTTATTTCAGATAAAGTGCATGCATCAAATAAGTTAATGGGATTGGACTTTCCTAACAAGTTAGGGTTAGCGGCTGGATTTGATAAAAATGGGGACTACCTTAATTTTGATAATAATATTGGCTTAGGTTTTATTGAGCTAGGGACTGTTACACCAAAAGCTCAGTATGGAAACAGCAAGCCAAGAATTTTTAGATCTATTAAAGATACCGCAATAATTAATCATCTTGGTTTTAATAATAAAGGAGTTCAACACTTAAAAAATAATTTAAAATTAATTCAACGAAATCAGCCCATAGGTATTAATATTGGGAAAAATAGTAGTACAGCAATTGAATTGGCTCATAAAGATTATCAGTACTGTATGAGGGAAATATTTTCTTTAGCTGACTATATAACATTAAATATCTCTTCACCAAACACATCTAGATTAAGAGAATTACATTCTGATAATTATTTAGATAAATTTCTTCATGAGATAAAAAAAACACATGATGAATTGACTAAAAAGCATAAAAAAAGGGTTCCTTTGGTATTAAAGATTTCTCCTGATATTGAGGATAATAATTTAGAAGTATTGTGTAGACAAATGCTAAATTATGAAATAGATGGAGTAATAGCAACGAATACTACTATAGATAAAAATCTTCTCATAGATAAAAGTTTTCTTATTAATGAAGGTGGTGTTAGCGGGAAACCTCTTTTTAAAAAATCAAATAATTTGATAAAGAATATAAAGGGCCTCGTTAAAGATAACATTGTTATAATTGGGGCTGGTGGCATCACCTCAAAGGAATCAGCTGTTGAAAAACTAAGCTTGGGAGCTGACCTTCTTCAATTGTATACTGGATTAGTATACTTTGGATTAGATCTTATCAAAGAAATTACCAAGGAAACTAATTAGGCTATTTGGGAGTCCATTTTCCGAAAGAATCTTGTGCTGCTTGAGGATTAGCTGGCGTTGCAGAACCACTAGAATTTGTTCCAGCTTTGCGCTGCTCTTCATAAACATACTTAATAAAATCAATTAACTGATTTAAAATATCATTTTGATCTTTTTCAGGTATGCCAGATGTGGCAACAATAGAACCTACCACTGCAGAAAGATATTGAGCTGCCAAAATAGGATCTTCATTTTCAGGCTCATAATCTACTAAAACCTTTTGAAGGCCTTTAATTAATTCCGGTTTTAAAACTATTTCTGCCATAATGTTAAATAAGAGTATTTTTATTTGACTAAAGTATTACATAACTGAGGATGATGATGCAACCATTAAAACAATCATATATGATTAAAACATTTGATGTAGGTCCAATGCAGAACCTAATTTATCTGGTAACTGATATAGAGACACGTCAAACAGCAATCATAGATCCTGCATGGGATATATCTAGTGTAAATAATTATATTAAAAATAATCAATTAATTCTAAAAAAAATACTCTTAACTCATAGTCACAATGATCATGTAAATTCTATTGATAAAATATTAGAGGTATATGATATTGAAATATTTTTGAATCATAAAGAAAAAATTTTTTGGGGAAAAGAATATGATAATTTTGTGATAAATCATGGCGGTGACATAATTGAACTTGGAACAACAAAGATTAAGTCAATACATACTCCAGGTCATACTCCAGGCTCCACATGTTATTATGTTGGAGATCAATTAATAGCTGGAGATACTCTTTTTATATTTGGATGTGGAAGGTGTGACATGCATGGTGGAAATCCCGAGGAAATGTTTAAAACTTTAAAAAATCTTAAATCATCACTAGATAAAAATACAGTTATATTGCCCGGACATGATTACTCAGTAAAAAGAGAATCCACTATCGAAGAACAAATAATTGGAAATCCTTTTATGCATTTTCAAGATTTAAATAAATTTGTAGAGTATAGAATGTCCATTCATGACAAAATTAGAGTTTCACCATATGATGCAATACATGAGATCTAAGTTATTAGTTCTTTGTCAATGCTATAAATTTATTAAAAACTAACGTAGAAACAGTAGACATCATACCTTTTTTTATATATTCTTCCCTGTCACTATTCCCCATCACATTATTTTCATCGAATGAGTAATCTCTATATAAAATTATTCTATCCTTCACGGCTTCTTTATTTGGTACTTTTAATTCAAAGTTAACTTCATATATCAGTTCATATTCATTAACCCTGCCAGAAATATTAACTGATAACTGTCTTCGATTAAATGCTTCAGACAATATAACTATCTTATGGATATCATTATCTTTAGATATCGATGTACCTATATTGGAAGAAACTAATGATGAATTGAGGATATTAACTAATTCACTATATTCACTAGATACTACGGATACAGATTTAATAGAAGACGGAATACTTATCGCTCCACGCATAGAGTAGCCACAAGAAGATAGTACGAGTAGTGTAGAAATAAGCATGATATTTAATTTCATTTTTTACACAACATAGTTAATTAATTTATTTTTTACATAGATGATTTTCTTAATACTGCTATTTTTTAAGTAGCTATAAATTTTTTCATCTAAATTTACTATCGCATTAACTTCTTCTTCACTCTGATCAGTTTCGATAATGACCTTGCCTCTAAGTTTACCATTGATTTGGACTATAATCTCTTTTTTAGATTCCAGTAATGCATCATTATCAACTTTTGGCCAAGACTCATCAATGAGAGGTGAATTCTTGTTAAGATTATTCCATAACTCCTGACAAATGTGAGGAGTAATTGGAGATAACATTTTAACAATAATTTCAATACCCTCTAACAATACTTTATTATCAAAATCTTTGCTTTGGTTGTATTTAATCATTTCATTCAATAATTCCATTGACGATGCGATCGCAGTATTAAAGCTATTCCTCTCAAAAACATCATGCGTAAATTTTTTAATTGTTTTATGTATTTTAGTTCTCATATTACTAGATTTTTGTAAATCTATGCTCTCTGTATTCTTATTATTAAATACCTTAAAACTTAAAGACCACAATCTTTTTAAAAATTTATGTGATCCTTCTATCCCTGTATCAGACCACTCTAAACTCTGCTCTGGGGGAGCGGAAAACATAATAAATAATCTAACCGTGTCAGCTCCATATTTATTAATAATATCATCCGGATCAATTGTATTGCCCTTAGACTTAGACATTTTAACTCCATCCTGTAATACCATCCCCTGCGATAATAGTGATGAAAAAGGCTCAGAGCTATCAACAATACCAATATCCCTCATTAACTTATGAAAGAACCTTGCGTATAGTAAATGTAATATTGCATGTTCTATTCCGCCGATATATTGATCAACTGGCAACCACTGATTTTTTGATTGGTCCAATAAACCATCTTTATAGTCTGGAGATAAGAACCTCAAGTAATACCATGATGACTCAAAAAAAGTATCAAAAGTATCTGTTTCTCTTATTGCATCTTTGCCTGTATATGGACACTTGATATATTTCCAAGTTGGATGATTTTCTAATGGATTACCATCTTTTGTAAAATCAATATCATCAGGTAATATAACAGGTAAATCATCTTCTGGAACAGGATAAACAGTTCCGTCCTCGTGGTAGAACACAGGAATTGGGCAGCCCCAATATCTCTGTCTAGAGATACCCCAGTCTCTCAATCTATAATTTATCTTTGACATACCAGCATCTATTTTTTCTAAATCTTTTAAAATATTTTTCTTAGCTGACTTTGAGTCAAGATCTGTATATTTTCCTGAATTAATTAAAGTTCCTTCACCTACAAATATCTCATTAAGGTCTGTCTCGCTTTCTTCAAAAGTTATTACTTTAGTTATAGATAAATTATATTTTACTGCAAACTCATTATCCCTAACATCATGGCCCGGAACACACATTACACATCCAGTTCCATAATCAGATAGAACATAGTTCGCTACCCAGATAGGCACAACAGTACCATCTAAAGGATTTATCGCAGTCAGACCAGTATCAACGCCTTCTTTTTCAATTGCACTTATTGTCTCTTCTGATAATTTTAAACTTTTGCACTTATTAATGAATGTTCCTAGGACGGTATTATCTTTTTTCTGATTTTTTAATATAATATGATTTGGTGATATTGCTAAAAAACTCACACCAAAAATTGTATCAACTCTAGTAGTATAGACTTCTAAGATATTATCATTATCTACTATTTTAAATTTAACTAATGCTCCATCAGATCTTCCAATCCAGTTTTTTTGCATCATTTTTACAGAGGCTGGCCAACCATTTAAATCCTCTAGGTCATCTAGCAATTCATCTGAATATTCAGTTATTTTTAAAAACCATTGGGGTATTTCTTTTCGTTCAACAATAGCTCCCGATCTCCAGCCTTTTCCATCAACTACCTGTTCATTCGCCAAAACAGTTTTATCCACCGGATCCCAATTTACTTCTGATTTCTTTTTATAGACTAAATTCTTTTCTAATAATTTTATAAAAAACCATTGCTCCCATTTATAATACTTAGGGTCTGCTGTAGATATTTCATTATCCCAATCATATGCATACCCAAGTCTTTTAAGTTGCTCTCGCATATGATTAATATTTTTTTTTGTCCATTCAAGAGGATGTATTTTATTTGCGATTGCTGCATTTTCTGCAGGCAACCCAAAAGCATCCCAACCCATTGGTTGAAATACATTTTTTCCGAGCATTCTTTGCCCTCTAGAAATTACATCTCCAATTGTATAGTTTCTAACATGCCCAATATGTAATTTTCCACTGGGATATGGAAACATGCTTAAACAATAAAATTTATTATCAGTAGAACTGAAATCTGTTTTAAAGGAGTTATTCTTTTCCCAAAATTTTTGTATATTAATCTCAATATCTTTTGGATTATAATCTTTATTCATATTTTCTATAATACTTCCAATAAAATAACATAATAGAGAATATTAACATCAAAACTGGGTAATCACCAAAGTACATATAAGGGCTGATCCCTTTTGATGGATATACCTTATCACTAATTAAGCCTTCAGTGTCCATGCCTATGTCTTTAACAATTAATCCATTTTTATCAATAATTGCAGATATGCCTGTATTTGCAGCTCTTATAATTGGATGCGCTGTTTCTAAAGCTCGCACTTGTGCAATTTGTAGATGTTGATGTGGGGCTAATGTATTTCCAAACCATGAATCATTACTAATATTAATAATGATACTATAATCATTAGTCATATTAATTAATGATGAATATGCAATCTCATAACATATTAATGGATGTATAGTAATATTATTAATTAAGAATGGTTTTTGATCTAGTTTCCCATGGGAGAGATTTGACATAGGTATATTCAATTTCTCTGCTATATGACTAAAAAATATTTTGAAAGGCGTATATTCTCCAAATGGAACTAAATGTCTTTTATCATAAAATTGCTCATCTTTATTTAAAACTAACATACTATTATAAATCTTATTTTGACTAGCTTGATAATGAAATATACCTGTAATAATATTAGTGTCCTCAGATTCCAGCATAGACTTATAAAAATTTTTATCTCTCTCATATATTAGAGGGATTGCAGTCTCTGGCAAGATAATGGTTTTATTAGTAATATTTCGTGAGATGAGTGAAAGATATTTTTTTTTAATAAAATCTATTTGAGTGTCATCATATTTAATTCCTGGATTAATATTAGGCTGTAATATACTAATTTTTAAAGGGTCTTTTTTATCTATCGACCATATAGGGTTATAAAAATATAAAAGATTAAAAAATATTATAAGTATGAATATATTTTTAAAATTAGATTTACATAATTTACTTTTAAAGAACAAGGCGATACTTATAGATACAATGCATATTAAAAAACTCACAAAATAGCTTCCTGTGATAGGGTATATCATATTAAATATAGTACCCTCTTGACTGTAACCTGCTATTAGCCAAGGGAAGCCTCCAAATATAATAGATCTCAATAATTCTAGAGAAACCCACACCGATGGAATGATTAATAATGTAACAAATGATTTATCTTTATAATTTTTATTTAAAATCATACCTAATGGTGCGATAAATAATGATAAAAATATAATTAAAGAAACTGTCATTAAAAGAGAGATCCCTAAATTTCCTCCTCCATAATAATATATGCTGGTATATATCCATGACACTCCTGAAGTAAAAATTGAGATTCCATAAATATAAGATAAAATTATAGCTTGTTTTTTTTCACAGGATAATAATATATAAAAAAATATGAATAGTGAGAAAAATATTCCAAGTTTAAAATTTATGGGTGAAAAAGAAAAAGTGTATAACAATCCAGAAAAAATAATCAGTATATATTTGTAAGTTTTTATAAGTTTCTCTTAATCTATATTTTTTTACTTAACTTTATTCTTTTTATAGTTCTGGAGTCAGCAGATAATACTTTAAATAATAAGTTTGAAATTACAATAATCTCACCCTTTAAAGGGACTCTTTCAAATTTATTTACTAAATACCCTCCAATTGTTTCAACATCATCATTAAATTCAGTTAGAAAGTATGAGTTAAATTCATCCAATGTAGTTAAGGCATCGACAATATAGTCATCATGACTTTGAGCTATAATTTTTGATTCAGTTTTTTTATCATGCTCATCATCAATTTCTCCAACTATTTCTTCAATAACATCCTCGATTGTAACAAGTCCTGAAACGCCACCATGCTCATCAATAACGATTGCAATATGGTTTCTACTTGATTTAAATTCATTCAGTAAAATGTTCAGTCTTTTACTTTCTGGAACAAAAACTGCTGGCCTGAGTAGTTCATGTAAATTTATATCATCATTATCATCTTTAATTGATTTTTTAAGCAAATCTTTTGCTAGTAAGACTCCAATTATTTCATCACGATTATCGTCAATGACTGGAAATCTTGAATGACCAGATGTAGCTACTTTTTTAACAATTTCATCTATTCCATCTGCTATGTCTATTACAATCATATGTGGCCTTGGTATCATAATATCACGCACCTGTACTTCAGATACCTTGAAAACACCCTCAATCATTTTTAAAGATTCATTATCGAGGACTCCATTATGGACTGTGTTTTTCAATACCTCTAAAAGATCAGTTTTAGTCTTAGGGGAGTCTTTCAAGAAGCCAAGTACCTTGGTTAACCATTTGTTTTTAATTTGCATAATATGGGTCAGAGTATCCTAATATATTCATTAATTTCTTTTCTTTATTTTCCATTATAACGCGAGATTTATCTAAGTCATGCGTATAACCCTGCAAATGAAGCATAGAGTGGATTATCATATGCGCCCACCTATTGTCTTTTTTTATATCATACATGTCAGATTCTTTATTTATAATTTCAGGGCAAACTATGATATCTCCTAATATAAATTCTCCTGTTTTGACATGAGAATTATTTGGGAAAGATAAAACATTCGCTGGTTTATCTTTTTTAAAAAATATTTTATTTAATTTCATTATTTCATCCTTATTAGCTATTTTAATAATAACTAATGATTCCTTATCTTTATCAAATGTCATTGTAGCCCATTTTTTTATTTGAAAATTAGTTGGTATATAGTCTAATAACTTATCTCTTATAATTTCTACTGTTAATGGACTATTTTTTTCTTTTATCATACTCTCTGATTATGTCCTTAACAATTTTATGTCTCATAACATCATTTGGTTTAAAATTTGTAATATGAACTCCATTAACATTAGGCATAAACTCCAAACAATCTTTCAGTCCAGATCTAGAGTCTCTTGGTAAATCTATCTGACTTGTATCTCCAGTCACAACAGCTTTTGATCCAAACCCAATTCTTGTTAAAAACATTTCCATCTGAACAATAGTAGTATTCTGACCTTCGTCTAATATTATAAACGCATCATTTAACGTTCTCCCTCTCATATATGCAAGCGGGGCTATTTCAATAACTTTCTTCTCTATCAGTCTAGTTACTCTTTCAACTCCTACTATTTCATTAAGAGCGTCATATATTGGTTGTAAATATGGATTTACTTTTTCAGATAAATCACCAGGCAAAAAACCAAGTTTCTCCCCTGCCTCAATTGCAGGTCTAACTAAAAATATTTTTTTAATTAAATCTTTTTCCAAAAAATATATTGCACATGCAACTGCAAGGAATGTTTTGCCAGTTCCCGCAGAACCTATTCCAAATGTTAAATCATTCTTTATTATGGCCTGCACATACTCTTGTTGTGACTTTGATTTGGGTCTAATGGTTATTTTTTTACACTTAAGAGAAATAGTATCTGAATCTGAAATAATCTTATCATCTATACTCTCAGTATTATCGCTAGTATTATTCATATACATATGTAGTTGTTTAGAGGTTAATTCTTCTTCAGCTGAAATTACATATAATTTTTCAATTAAGCTTGAGGTTAAAGGAACATTTTGTTCGTCACCCTTTATTGTAAATGAATTTCCTCTATTTGAAATTTCAACATGCATATATGACTCAATTTGCCTAAGATTTTCATCGAGTAATCCGCATAAGTTTGACAGCCTTTCGTTATCTTGAGGTTGTAACAATAAATTCTGTCTTGTAATTTTTACTGTCAAATTTTTATAGGCTCCCATTCATAAATATTAATCTCTATGAAATGTTTAAATAAGTTCCATGTAAAGTATTCGATCTCATTTCATCTATTCGCACATCTACAAACTTACTAATTAATTTTCGGTCACCTGAAAAATTTATTACTTTATTGTTATTAGTTTTTCCAAAAACTTCAGTTTCTCTTTTTAGCGAAACTCCTTCCACGAGAACTCTTTCTATTTTTCCTACCATTTTTTCTGAATAACTCAGAGACTGTTGTTTAACCAAATCTTTCAATTCTTTCAATCTATCAGATTTAATCTTATCTGATAAATCATCAAATTCTTGCGCTGCAGGTGTGCCGGGTCTCGGGCTATAAATAAAACTATATGCATCACTGAAATTTAATTCTGAGATAAAATCTAAAGTTTTTTGAAATTCATAATTAGATTCACCGGGATAACCCACTATGAAGTCTGAAGATAAATGTATATCTGGCCTAATATCTCTAACCCTCTTGATAATACTTTTATATTCAAGCACTGTATGTTTTCTTTTCATCTTAGAAAGAATTAAGTCCGAACCTGACTGTATTGGCAGGTGTAGATTATTTGCTAACTTAGGATTATTATATTCACTTATTAAATCTTGAGAAAAATCTATTGGGTGAGAAGTTGTATAACGGATTCTATCTATACCATCTATATGAGAAATATACCGAATTAAATCTGAAAGGCCAACAGAATTACCATCATGATCATTTGATTTATATGCATTAACATTTTGGCCAAGTAATATGATTTCTCTAGCACCCTGTATTGATAACTGTATAGCTTCATTAATAATATCATCAAATCTTCGGTTAAACTCTTCACCTCTTGTGTATGGCACAACGCAAAAAGTACAATATTTGCTACAACCTTCCATGATTGAAAGATAAGCCGAAGGAGCTTTTTTGTCTGATGTTGGTAGATAATCAAATTTTTCTATCTCAGGAAAACTAACATCTACAGCAGTTTTAATATTCAAAGAAGATAGTTCTTTGATCATTTTGGGGATCCTATGAATTGTTTGTGGTCCAAAAATAATATCTACCGAAGGTGCTCTTGATTTAATGCTTTTACCTTCTTGAGATGCAACGCAACCTCCAACAGCTATTAATATATCTGGCTTTTTATCTTTTATTTTTTTCCATCTTCCTAGTTGATGGAAAACTTTCTCTTGGGCTTTTTCTCGAATTGAACATGTATTTAAAAGTAATAAATCAGCATCTTGGGGATCATTAGTCTCGATCATTTTTAAATTAACTTTTAGAACATCAGTTAGCTTGTCTGAATCATATACATTCATCTGACAACCATGAGTCTTTATAAAGAATTTTTTATTTTCCAGCATTTACTCTAGAAGGGTACATCGTCATCATGTTTAGCAGCAGAACTTTGATTAAAATCATCATTACCTTGAGATTGATTATTAAATTGAGAGCTATCACTAGAGTCAGACTTAGATCCAACGAAAGTGAAATTATCAGAGATAATATCAGTAGAGTATTTTTCTATGCCATCTTTGTCTTGCCATTTCCGAGTTTGCAATCTACCCTCAACATACAGTTGTTGACCTTTTTTAACATATTGACCTATTGTTTCAGCAGGTTTATTGAAAAACACTACTCGATGCCACTCAGTTTTATCTTCATAAGCTCCAGACTCTTGATTTTTAAATTTTCTATTTGTTGCCAATGATAGATTTAGGACTGCATTACCACTAGGCATCATCTTAACTTCTGGATCAGCACCAACTCTACCCAACAATATTACTTTATTTACTGACATAAACTCTCTTCTATATGATTTTCTACATGGATTTAACTATAACTTAAATATTATCTTACGAATAGGAATAATTCCACTCAAAGATTAGGTTTTGTGCATTATTTGCCCATTCTAGAATGTATTTCAACTTATCATGAGCATATAGTACCCAATAGCAAAAAGAGGGATTTGTGGGAGGAAATTAAGCATCATAGACATATCTTTGATTGAGTAACTTAAGATAATCCAGCTTAAAGCTCCTGCCGACTGAAAGTATATATTAAAAGTGTATATATTAAGATTTGTACAGAGAACTCCTGTGAGAATACATAGGCTGCTAAACTATTTCATTAGTGTGATATTCATATTTTTCTCCCAGGTAAATGATTTAATTGGTAGCGTTTGATGATATCATTTCTCTAGCATGAAAAAGAATATTTTTGTCAAGGGTGCTCGAACCCACAATTTAAAAAATATAAATGTAGAAATACCTAGAAATAAGCTTGTTACAATCACAGGTCTATCGGGTTCTGGTAAATCTTCACTTGCATTCGATACAATATTTGCTGAAGGTCAAAGACGTTACATGGAATCTTTGTCATCTTATGCTAGGCAATTCTTATCAATAATGGATAAACCTGATGTTGATGTCATAGAGGGCTTGTCTCCAGCTATATCAATTGAACAAAAATCATCCTCTCATAATCCAAGATCAACAGTAGGAACTGTAACAGAAATATATGATTATCTTAGACTCCTTTATGCCAGAGTAGGAACTCCAAGATGTCCTGAACACTCAAATGAATTAGCAGCTATGTCTCTTTCAGATATGACTACCAAAGTCTTATCCGCATACCATGAAAAAAATATTGCTGTACTTGCTCCTATAGTGAAAAAACAAAA
>Ga0209711_10004318_pt1 | contig 11553 bp, 13 predicted proteins | sample ArcticOcean_MG_C_7_FD_187441 | JGI IMG/M metagenome (GOLD analysis project Ga0209711, IMG submission 187441) | Marine microbial communities from western Arctic Ocean - ArcticOcean_MG_CB11_88 (SPAdes) (version 2) | ecosystem: Environmental > Aquatic > Marine > Oceanic | place: Arctic Ocean... | reverse complement strand
TTCAAGAAGGTATCAAAGTATTAAAATCTAATAAATTAACCATTGGATCTAAAACGTTAAACTTTGAACAAGCGTTTACAAAAAAACTTAAAATCAAAAATTCACTGATGGTAAACTCAGGATCTTCTGCAAATCTACTTGCCTTGCAATGTTTAATAAATCCATATCGAAAAAAAAGACTAAAAAGAGGTGACGAAGTAATAGTACCGTCATTATGCTGGTCTACTTCTCTGTGGCCAATAGTTCAATCTGGCTTAAAGCCTGTTTTTGTTGATATTAATATTTCCACACTCAACATTGATTTAAATGACTTAAAAAAGAAAATTAATAAAAAAACTAAAGCTATATTGCTAGTTCACGTTTTAGGAAACTGTACAGACATGAGTGAACTTATGAAAATTAAAAAAAAAAATAATCTATTTTTAATTGAAGATACTTGTGAGTCATTAGGCTCAAAATATGACAATAGATATTTAGGAACATTTGGTGATTTTTCATCGTTTTCTTTTTATGCTTCGCATCAAATATCTTCTGGAGAAGGCGGGATGTTGTGCTGTAAAGATGCAGATGATTACGAGATAATAAAATCACTAAGATCTCACGGCTGGTCAAGGGGGTTAAAAAAAGAAAAAATTATTGCATCTAGAAATAAAACTTTAGATAAACGTTTCATTTTTTATAATTCTGGTTTCAATTTAAGACCTACAGATATTACTGCAAGCATTGGTCACAGCCAATTTAAAGATCTGGATAAATTTATTATAGCGAGAGCTTTAAATAGAGAGAGTATAAAAAAAGAATTTTATAAAAATAAAAAAATAAAAAAATACATACATATAATTGAAAAAACAAATAATACTAAACCATCTTGGTTTGGCATACCTATGCTTATTTCCAATAAAATAAAAAAAAGTCAATTTATAAATAAAATTGAAAAACTAGGAATAGAAACCAGGCCTATTATTAGTGGTAATTTTCTAAAACAGCCATCTATAAAAAAATATAATTTAAATACACATAAAATTTTTAAAAATGCTGATGTGATTAATAAATGTGGCTTCTTTATAGGCTTGCCTACTAGTAAAATATCTCATTATACAATTAAAAAAATGGTAAACATTTTTGAAAAAAGCTTATAAAAAAAAAATTTTAATAACAGGCAAAACTGGGTTACTTGGTTCAAATTTTTTTAAAAATTATTCACATAAATATAATATTATAAACTACCCCCATAGAATAGAGGATAGTAAAAAAATTAAAAAATGGTTAATAAATAAAAGTTTTAATTTTTTTATCCATTTTGCAGCGATAACAGACAAAAAAAAAGCTGCTGTACATAAATTTAAAAAAGTAAATACTGTAGCATCAATCAATTTACTTAAAATTCTTTTAGATTCACAAATTAAAGATTTTAATTATTTTTTGTTCATATCTACATCTCATGTATATGGCTACTCAAATACAAAAATTAAAGAAACTAAAAAAACATCACCAAGTAATATTTATGGTAAATCTAAAAAAATTGTTGAAGATTTCATAATTAAAAATAGAAAAAATTTTAATTATAAAATTGGCATAGCTAGAATTTTTAATTTCACTGGAAAAGGGCAAAAAAAAGGGCATTTTATACCTGATATTTCAGAAAAAATTAATAACTCTAAAAAAATTAATAATATAAATCAACTTAGAGATTTTATACATATTGATGACGTCTGTAAGGCTTTAGATTTAATGATAATCAAAAAGTTAGAAAAACCTATAAATATATCAAGTGGGAAAAAAATTAATTTAATCAAGATTGCTAGGATTATTAATAAAAAAAAAACAAATAAAGATATGATCTTTGATAAAAAAAGAGGCGGAGACATATTTGGTGATAATAAAAATTTAAGAAATCTTGGTTTACGTCGATACAAAAGCATTAATCAAATAATAAATTCATATATAAAATGAAGAAGTTTATTTTTTTTAGAAACGACAGACTTGGAGATTTTATAATTCTAACTAATGTAATTAGAGCTATTAAAAAAAAATACAAAGACTCACATATATCAATTTTATGTTCCCCACTTAATTCAAGCTTTATTAAAAGATATAAAATTGTTGATCAGGTACATGTTTACAGTAAACATATTTCTTTTTTAAAAAAAATTGAAATATTAAGAAAAATTATAAGTGAGAACTATTACGCATCATTTGCAGTCGATGGTAAATCTTTCTCAAATTTATGTAATCTCTTAATTAATTCTAAGTATAAATTAGGTTTAATTTACAAGTATAAGTTCTTTAATATCTGGTTTTCAAAACCTAATTTTTTGTATAATTACTTATTTTTCAATAAATCTGAAACTTTTACTAGTAAAAAAAATCTTAAAAAAATTGAACATTTGCCTTCAAAATTTTTATCACTAGGTAATTTTCTTGGATTAAAAATAAAACTTAAAGATAGATATTTTTTTGAAACTAACAATAATGAAAAATTAAAATTTAATAAGTTTAAATTACGATATTTAAAAAAAAATTATTTATTAATACATTTTGATGAGAAGTGGAATGATATATTATTTATTAATAATAAATTATTTTCTAGTCTTTTGTATTTACAGAAAAAAACAAAAAAGCAATTAATTCTCACTAGTTATCAAAATAATTTCAATTATTTTAAAACTCTAAAGAAAAATATTAAACAATATAAAAACTTTGCTAATATTTCTATAATTGAAAATTCGAATCTATTTTTTTTTGAGAGGCTTATTAACAATTCTATTTGCTCTGTAAGTTGTCACTCTGGTTTTTTAGTTCAAATAGCCGGTTCTAATAATACAAATTTAATAGATATAATTAATAAAAATGATTATAATTGGTATAGCTCTTGGAAGCCATTAAATACAAAACATAAATTTATTTTTAAATCTAATAAAAATATTAAAAAGCCTATCGATGCAATATTTAAAGATCTTTCACATGCTATAAATTCCTATCTTTAATGTTAAAATATATTATAAATTTACCTAGCTACTTGTTAAGAAAATTTCGATCAAGAAAAATTTCTTATTCACTCAGTGGCATCGATCTTTTAGTTACACATATTTTTCAAAATAAAAAAAAAGGTTTTTTTATTGATATAGGGTGCAATCATCCTGTTTATAATAACAATACATATCTTCTTTATAAAAAAGGATGGAGGGGCATTAATGTTGATCTGGATAAACAATCAATTGATTTATTTAATATATACAGGAAACACGATTTCAATAAAAATGTAGCAGTTTCATCTGTTTCTAAAGAAGTTGATTTATATTTTTATCATAATAAATCAGCTATTAACACCCTCAACAAAACTTCCGCCGAATTTCAAAAGGCTATACCTAAAGAAGTTAGAAAAATAACAACCAATACCTTAAACACAATAATACTTGAGTCTTCTTTCGCTGATAAAAAAGTTGATTTTTTAAGCATTGATGTTGAGGGATACGAATTAGAAGTTCTCAAAGGTTTTGATTTAAAAAAATATTCTCCAAAAGTTATTGTCATTGAATTTCTAGACTTATCCTTAAAAAAACTAGAAGTTGTTAATTTTAAAATTCAAAATGTTCTTGATTCACCGGTTTATAAATATATGACTGATAACAATTATACTCTTGTAAATTGGTTTCATTCCGATCTTTTATTTGTTAGCAAAAATCAATACGATTAAATTTTTATTTTATTTAACGCGTTGTTTTTGAATAAATTTGCTTCATGTATATATCTTCTCACCATTTGTGTTGTTTTGTGGCCCGTCATAGCCATTATGTTTCTTTCTTCGGCGCCAGATTCGGCTGTCGACGTAGCGAAGCCCGATCTTAGACTGTGACCTGCGTATTTACTTCCATCTAATCCTGCTAAATATGCATATTTCTTGATTATCAAAGCTACACTTTTATCAGAAATTGGAAAAACCTTTCCTTTTTTTTCTGGTGCACTTGTTGTCCAATTCTGCAGATTTGTTACTGGGCAGTATAGAACGTTGTCAAAAGAGGGGATAGCTTTAGTCATTCCTTCACCAGACTGATCTGTTTTTGATCTTTTTACAAATATTTTAACTCCTTCCCTTACAAACTCTATATCCTCATACTCTATTGCTACCAACTCAGATCGCCTAAATCCACCTGCGAATCCTGTTAAAATTAACGCCTTATCTCTTATTTTCCTTAACTCTTTGATTTTGAGCGCACTAATAACATCAATTATTTGTTTTAAATCATTGATTAATATAGGTTTTTTTGCTTTTTGATGACTTCCCTTTAATCTTTTTATGCCTAAAAGGTTTTCAATAATTAAAGGATGCTTAGTATCAATGTAATGTCCTTTAATTTTATGAAACACACTTATGGATGCTATTCTTCTTTTTAGAGTGCTAAATTTTGAAGATTTCGAAAGTTGAGTTAAGTATAAAGATAGTATTTTAGGATCCGCAGGCATATAGCTAAAATTATTTTTTATGCAGAAAGAAGAAAAATCTTTAAAATCTGATTCATAGGCCCTTAAAGTATTAACTGATTTTGAGTTTCTTAAATTTTTTAATGTTTCTAGTTCTAGGTTTTTTATGTTATTTACTAAATCATTCATATTTTCCGATAACCATTAATTATCGGAAGTAATATAATAGATGAATTTGTTTGTCAATAGTTTAAAAAAAAAAGGTGAAAAAGTTTTTATTTGTAATTTTAGTTTTTTTAAATGGATGTGTATCTCCTTTATTGGCTCCAGGTTTTTATGCAGCAGGCGCAGATGTTGCTGTTAAATCTAAAGAATTAATTACTGAAAGCAAATGTGAATGGCGTTGCTATAAAGGTGGGAAAAAATGAAAATTATAAAAAAAAATTTTAATATTGGTATTAAGCTCTGTGAATCTAAAGGGAACTAAGTTTCAACTTAAAATTTGGAACTATATAAAGAGAATACCCATTGGCACCACTAAATCTTACTCTCAGGTGGCAAAAAGCATAGGAAAACCACTTGCTGTTCGTGCTGTGGCCAGTGCTATAGCCAAAAACCCTTATCCACCTAAAATACCGTGCCACAGGGTAATTAGATCAGATGGGTCTCTTGGCGGCTACTCGGGTAAAGGTGGTGTTAAAAGAAAGAAAATGCTGCTAAAAAAAGAGGGCGTAAACGTCTAGAATTGTTATTTGACGGTCTATTTGGATGATTTATAACACTCAACCAGCGTTTAAGTATATGCACTGCTCAGTTGTACTGGAAAAAGGTTCTTCTAAAAAAATTAGCTATCTATGGACGTTTAAATGCTATATTCCAATATTGCAGGGCTCTAGAAGTGGCTCTAATTGTTGTTTCTAGAACTGACAAATGCATTGTTAACAATGTCTTATTTAAGCCTCTAAAAGCTATACACATCGCCAATTTTCCATAATTTACCTGTAAAATCCTCAAATAAGTTAAAAAATTTCTCAAATTATATTTTTTTTATATAAAATTGATACATTAATAAAAAATTTATTTAGTTTAATAAATTAAAAAAGTCAATAATAACAATAGTTTAGTCAAATCAATTAATGTAATAAATTGGCATACAAGTAAGTAACACTTACTTAAAAAAACTATCTACGGCTTTTTTTTCCTGCTTTAATTCTCCACCTAGATCCTTCTCTAACAATGTATCCACAACAATTAGAGGAGCGACATTTGCAGGGATAATCTTTGTAATATTCATCAAAGCCAAAGCCATAATCATAAGAAAGCTCTTCTCCTTTTTTAATTGCTCTTATAGAACTAATCCAAAGTTTAGTACCCTTCCCTGTTACTTCACAATTAGGGTTACAAGAGTGGTTAATTAATCTTGCAGTATTGTGTTTGTAATCACCATCCATGTCGTATCTTTTATTTATATTAAATAAGTAGATGTGTTTGTCGTTATCAAATTTTTTATTAGATTCCGTTTCTTTTTTTGAAATCAACCTGCCTTTATATTCAATAACTTTTGTTTCATTCTTGATGTCTTTAGTGGCTACAAGACCTTGATTGCTAATTTTGGATTTTATTATTTTGTACATTTTTGTTTTGAAAATTAATTAAAAGAAGTATTTGAGAGATATAAATACAATTATTGGTATTGTCAAAAAAGATACGACAGTTGACATAACAATAGTGCTAGCAATGTTGTTGACAACTTTTTTTGAGGAATACATCGACCCAACTAAATATGTGATTATAGCACTAGGCATAGAGCATTGTATAAACAAAACACCTGCTGGAACACCCTTTAAATCAAATAAGTAAATTAATCCGAAAGCAACTAAAGGTCCTAAAATTAATCTTGCGAATGTTGATATTATTGCATTTTTAAAAGAAAAAACTTTTAATTTTGTAAGGGCTATTCCCAAAGACATTAGTATTAATGCTATTGTGGAATAAGCTAGTAAAAAAGCTGTGTTTTCAATAAATTTAGGTGGTTGCATATTAAAATATAAAAAAGTCACTGCAACTAATACTGCGTAAACAGGTGTACTTTCCAAAAGAACTTTAAAGCTAATTTTTTTACTTGCTAAAAAGATTCCAATCGTAAAGTGGGATATTATTATTACTGCGGATATAGCAGAGGCAACACCTAATCCTAGCTTTCCGTAAGCAAAAAGACAAATAGGAAGGCCCATATTTCCACAATTTGGTAAAATTAATGGTGGTAGTTCGCTAATAAAATCTCTTTTTTGCAAAGCAAGAAAAGTTATACCAATTATAGAAAATCCTATAACTGCTAACAAAGTATAAAAAAAATAGTTAATAAATAAATTAAAACTTATTCCGGTAGATGTAATCGCGTAAAAAGCTAAAGCAGGAGAGCCAAATTTTGCTGCAAAATTTGTAATAAATTTTGTATCATAAGTAGGATTTTTTTTACCCAAATAATAACCTACTCCTATCAATGCAAACACAGGAACGAGTACATCTATTAACTTAAGATATAAATCCATGTCTACGATTCTTTAGTTTTTGTTCTTATTTTTTTTTTTTGATTAAATCCGATTGCCAGTTCAAACTCTGATAAGCGCATATAAATAGACCTTAATTCAGTAATTCTTGTCCAATTTTGAAGGAAAAGAGAGAAGCTAGATTGTACTTCTCTAAAAGCGCTAGATGTTTGCACTAAGACCCCTAATGTCATAGCTCCTGTAAATAAGCCAGGCCCCATAAGTAAATAAGGAACCATAACCATTGACTGATTATACATTATTATCCAAAGATCAAAATAACCATAATGTAAAAATAGTTTGTGGTAGTTAAACTTAATTCCTGTAAACAGTTGTAGAATCGTACCGGGTCCAGCATAATTAACTCTGTCATCTTCTGCGTAAACTAATTCTTTCCTAAAAGCGGCCTCAACTTTTTGGTTATTGTATTCTAAACCAGGAAGTTTAATTCCAACAATCCAGCTGACAAGAAGACCTCCTAAACTAGCTGTTAATGACACAACAACTAAAGATCCAGATACATCTTTAAAAAAAGGAATTATAACATTTTCTGATAGACCCCAAAGTATTGGAATAAAAGCAATTAGTAACATTAAAGCTCTAACGATTTGAAGACCTAAACTTTCAACAATTTTTGCAAAATTCATAGCATCTTCTTGTATACGCTGTGATGCCCCTTCTACTTTAGCATCTGCAGCTTTCCAGTATGGCATGTATGAATACGTCATAGCTTCTCGCCATCTAAATGCCCATAAACGAGTAAAGTAATTAGTTATCGTATAAATAATTACATACGGGAGAGCTAATTTAAAAAAAGTTTTAATTCCATCGTAAAATTCAGAAATTTCTCTTTTTGGAGCTTCCTGTAGAAGATCATAAAAACCTTTATACCATTGGTTGATCATTACATCGATCCAGGTTTGTGAAAATAAAGATAAAATTATAAATAAAAATCCACCCCAAGACCAAAGAAGCCATTTTCTATCTGTAAAAAAACTACGCCACATAACTAATTTTTAGTAAAATTTTCTTCATAAGATTTAATAACAAAGGTTTTTGGTTTAGGTTCAATTACAGAGAAATCAATATTGTTGGATATAGCATAATCAATCGCTTTATCTTTTGAGGTAAACTTTAATTTAACTTCTTTTAATGTGTCGCTTGAAGATTCCCATCCCATTAAAGAATTAGTATGCGGATCTTTTGTTTCAAATTCTAATACCCAAGTTTTCTGTTTACCACTTCCTGACTGAGTAGCAGCTTTTGTGGGGATGTAAATTTTAGCTTTTTTTTTCATAATTGGTCGGGGCGGCAGGATTTGAACCTGCGACCCTCTGGTCCCAAACCAGATGCGCTACCAGGCTGCGCTACGCCCCGATTGCTTGATTATATAAGTTAAATAAGACTTTTTGGCAATTGAAACATTCTTGTTATATAAGCTAACATATCAAAATAAATTTCTTTATATGAAAAAAATAGGAATTCTTACAAGTGGAGGTGATTGTGGAGGCTTAAATGCTGCAATTAGATCAATTTTTTTTAGGGCGAAAAATAAGTATAATATGACAGTATTTGGAATAAAAAATGGAACCACTGGTTTTCTACAGCGTCCTATTGATTATGTAGAGCTAACTAGAAAAACATTTTCTGGCTATCTATTGAAACAAGGAGGAACTTTTCTTGGTACAACGAATAAAGCAAGCACAATCAATTCGACAGATGAAAACGGAAAATCTATAGATCAAACACAAATGATAATAGAGGGATACCGTCAGCTAAAATTAGACGGTTTAATTATTATTGGAGGTGATGGAAGTATGCAAATTTTACAAAAATTAGCGAAAAGAGGAAATTTAAATATTGTGGCAATTCCAAAAACTATTGATAATGATGTTGGAGCTACAGATAGTTCTATTGGTTTTGACACCGCTGTTCAGGTAGCGACGCAAGCATTGGATAATTTACATTCAACTGCTGTTAGCCATAGCAGATCTATGATCCTTGAAGTTATGGGTAGAGACGCTGGTCATATTGCCTTGAGCTCAGGTATAGCTGGTGGAGCAGATATCATTTTATTACCTGAAATAAAATACTCATTTAAAGGCATCATAAATAAATTAAATGAAATGAAAAAAATATATTTAAAACATTCGTTAATAGTTGTTGCGGAAGCTGTTAAAAAAGAGAATGGTTCAAAGGTAATTCATGAATATAAAGATGGACAAAAACGCCTGGGTGGAATTGGAGATTACATAGCTAACGAAATTATGTCTAAAACTGATATTGAGTGCAGAGTTACAGCATTAGGCCACGTACAAAGAGGTGCGCCACCTACTCATAATGATAGGATTTTAGCTAGTGCATTTGGTGTATACGCTGTAGATCTTTTACAACAAAAAAAATTTGACAGAATGGTTGCTTGGAAAGATAGAAAAGTTGTTGATGTACCAATAAGTAATGCAATTTCTACCTATAAAAATGTTGAAAGAAATGATGCATTGGTTGAAACAGCGCTGTCTTTAGGAATATATATAGGAGACATTAATTAAAAAATGATTGCCATACTTACAAAGCCATTTAAAGAGTTTTTTAAATTAGAGTCCGCTTCAGGATTAATTTTACTGTTCGCTGCTACTATCGCTTTAATAATAAGTAACAGTAATTTTGAAAGACTTTATTTTGATACTTTACAGAAATATATAAGCTTAGGAATAGGAAGCTTTTCTTTAAAATTGAGTGTTATTCATTGGATAAACGACGTGTTAATGACCGTTTTCTTTTTCTTGGTATCTTTAGAAATTAAAAGAGAAATAGTACATGGAGAATTGTCAAATCCTAAACAAGCTTTATTACCTATAATAGGTGCGGTTGGTGGTATGGCAGTTCCTGCAGCAATCTACATAGTAATTAATATTAATTCACCAGAAACTTTAAATGGTTGGGCCATACCATCTGCAACAGATATTGCATTCTCATTAGGAGTTCTATCTCTGTTGGGAAAAAGAGTTCCTGTTTCTTTGAAAATTTTTTTAACAGCTCTTGCTATTATTGATGACTTAGGCGCGATAGTTATCATAGCTTTTTTTTATTCTGGAAACGTTGAGATTTATTATTTGCTGCTTATGTTGGCGGCAGTATTAGTATTGATTGCATTAAATAAATTTAATGTACGTGCTTTTATTCCTTATCTACTAGTTGGAATTTTATTATGGGAATTTACTCACCAATCAGGGATACACGCAACTATAGCCGGTGTGTTACTCGCTCTTTTAATACCTCATGATAAAAATGATAAAGATAAATCTTTGTTATTAAAATTAGAACATTCTATAGCACCATATGTTGCATTTGGAATAATGCCTCTTTTTGCGTTTGCAAATGCAGGCGTATCTTTAGGTGGTATTAGTTTGAATTCATTGTTAAATCCAGTCCCACTCGGAATTTTATGTGGTTTATTTTTTGGAAAACAAATAGGGGTATTTCTGTTTGCTTATATTTCCGTTAAATTAAATTATGCACAAAAACCAAATAATTCGAATTGGATGGCTCTATATGCAGTTTCTGTTCTAACTGGAATTGGATTTACGATGAGTTTATTTGTTGGAAATTTAGCGTTTGCTAACTCTCCTATGTATTTAGACGGAGTAAAGATTGGTGTTTTAAGTGGCTCACTTCTCTCAACAGTACTAGGTTATTTTTTACTAATGTTTTCTACAAAAAAATGATCAGTCCTGAAATAATTAAAATTGCATCAGACACAAGTAATTGTGGAATTAAAAAAAATTCAGATCTGACAGCAACATGTAAAAATAAAATTTGTGGGGACAAAATTACTATAGGAATTGAAATATTTAATAATAAAATTCAAAAAATGTCTTACGAAACAGAGTCCTGCATATTTTGTCAAGCTTCAGCCAGCCTGCTGTCAAAAATAATAAAAAAATCAAATATTGAAAATTTAAAAAATGATGTAAGTGAAATTACAATGTCTTTTAAAAATAAAAAAATTGTTCTTAAGAAAAAATACAAGCCATTTAGAAAATTATTTCAACAAAAATACAAAGAAAGATTTAATTGTATACTTTTACCCTTTAATACCTTGTTAAAAGTTGTTAATAATGCTGAATGAAAAAAATAATAACTTTAATTATAATTATGTTTAGTTTTTTTACAAAAGGAAGTGCTCAATACGAACAATTAGCAACAGATTTTTCATTCAACAGCACAGAGGAAAACTCTATTAATTTGGCAGATTATAAAGATAAAGTTATACTAATAGTTAATGTAGCAAGTAGATGTGGTTTTACAAACCAATACAAAGATCTTCAGACATTGTGGAGCGGTTACAAAAATAAAGATTTAGTTGTTATTGGTGTCCCTTCTAATAATTTTAGACAGGAGCCTGGAACAAATAAAGAAATTAAAGATTTTTGTGAAACAACTTTTGGAATAGACTTTCCTATTACTGAAAAAACTAATGTAATTGGAGATGACTCACACCCTTTTTTTATTTGGGCTAAAAAGAACCACGGGGTAAGTGCAATACCAAAATGGAACTTTCATAAAATAATAATTGGTAAAA
>Ga0209711_10004317_pt1 | contig 11562 bp, 10 predicted proteins | sample ArcticOcean_MG_C_7_FD_187441 | JGI IMG/M metagenome (GOLD analysis project Ga0209711, IMG submission 187441) | Marine microbial communities from western Arctic Ocean - ArcticOcean_MG_CB11_88 (SPAdes) (version 2) | ecosystem: Environmental > Aquatic > Marine > Oceanic | place: Arctic Ocean... | reverse complement strand
ATTAAGGTTTTAGACCGCAAAGATCTAGAGGTTTTCAATAAGGATAATCCACGCTCTGACAAAGCAATCATTGGTGATCAATTTCTTATGTCGTATTTAAATATTAAGCCTTCACTTGTAAAGGCTGATTTTTAGTTAAAAATATTAACTTAGGGGAAATTAATTTAAGTTCTGTTTTTGCTGTATTTATTCAGAATTCACCTAGTAATTTAATCCTACAATAAGTCAAACCTGACAGGTACTTTTCTCTAGCTTTTTGAATTAGCTTTTCCATTAACTTTTCTTTTCTGTTTTAAATATTTAACTCTGATAATTACTAGTGTATTAAATACCAAATAAAAGACATTGTCTTCTGCTCTGAATTCCGTTCTGTCGAATAGGCGAGATCTAAAAAACCCAGACATAGTTTGAGTATTTTGGTTTGCTTTTTCCCTGATGTACTTTTTATCTTCTTGAGATAATGGAATTGAAATTAATTAAGCATAAAAAATCCATAGTTGGAATAAGGGATTAGGTTATATACCAATTTGACCAGCAGATCCCCGAAAGAAAAATAGATTTATTTTGAAGAGGTGGGTTTATAATATATATTTATTAAATTTAAAATATGATTACATTAATTGAAAGAGCAACTTCATTTTTAAAAAAAAAAGCTGTTGTTAGTGATGGTAAAAGCTATACCTATGATGAATTATTAAACGATTCTAAATCCATAGCACTTTCGCTTCTAAATGGGAGAAATGATTTAGAATGCGCAAGAATTGCATTTTTAGTCCCCTCTAGCTATGAATATGCTTCTATTCAATGGGGTATTTGGAGAGCGGGTGGCATTGCAGTTCCTCTTTGCGAAAAACATCCTATAGAATCCATTGAATATATTTTAAATGATACAACTGCTGAACTCGTCATTTATTCAAAAGAATATAAAGCGCTATTAAAACCCCTTCTTGACCAATCGCCTGAACTTTTTATTTCAATTAAAAAATTAGAACTCAAAACAGGACAACTTCCAGATGTTAAAAAGGACAGGGGTGCACTTATACTTTATACTAGCGGCACGACAGGCTCTCCTAAAGGAGTAGTGACAACACACGCAAATATAGAAGCTCAAATTATTGCTTTGAGTCAGGCTTGGGAATGGACAAGTCAGGATCACATATTAAATGTACTTCCTATGCATCATGTTCACGGAATCATAAATATTATGAGTTGTTCCCTATGGAATGGTGCATGCTGCGAATTTCTAGTAGGCTTTGATGCAAAAAAAGTATTTGAAGTGTTTGCTAAACAGCAAATCAATCTATTTATGGCCGTACCCACTATTTATTTTAAACTCATCTCCTATTGGAAAAAAAAGGATCAAATTGAAAAAAAAATAATTTCACAAAATCTAAAAGCCTTTAGATTAATGGTTTCTGGATCTGCAGCACTTCCTGTAAGTGTATTAGAGGAATGGGAAAAAATAAGCGGCCATATTCTTTTGGAACGCTATGGAATGACAGAAATAGGAATGGCAATTAGTAATCCTTATCGTGGAAAGCGCAAGCCAGGATATATCGGTCAGCCTTTGCCTAAAGTTTCAATTAGGTTAGTTAACGAGGTTAATCAAATTGTTGATAAGGGTACTCAAGGTGAAATTCAAATAAGAGGAGAAAATGTTTTTAAAGAATATTGGAATAAACCCCTAGAAACTGCAAATAGCTTTACAGAAGATGGTTGGTTCCAATCTGGGGATATTGCAATTTACGAAGAAGGTGCTTTTAAGATTTTAGGGCGGAATTCTGTCGATATAATAAAATCTGGTGGATATAAAGTTTCTGCTTTGGAAATTGAGGAAATTCTTCGTTCACATCCACAAATAAAAGACTGTGCTGTGGTGGGTATTCCTAACTTAGAGTGGGGCGAAGTCATTGGTGCTGGAATTGTTTCAGCCAATAAATCTATTGACTTTGATACATTAAAAATCTGGTTAAAATCTAAGCTTCCTGGATACAAAACTCCCAGAAATTATATAAAATTAGAGGAACTTCCCAGAAACGTTATGGGTAAGGTCACTAAAAAAAAATTGGCCACATTATTTAATAATAAAAAAATAAACTAATGAAAATATATGGTGTGGCTTTATTGTCGGCTTGCTTTTTAATAGGTAAACTGGTAGGTCGTTTTTTAGGACAGGTTTTGAACATAAATAGTGATGTAGGTGGGGTTGGTTTTGCAATGTTTTTATTGATGGTGTCAAGTTTATATCTAAGAAAAAAAGGATGGTGGGCCGAAGAGTCTGAAAGTGGAATTTCTTTTTGGAGTGCAATGTACATTCCCATTATAGTAGCCATGGCAGCTTCATTAAATGTTAAAGCAGCCATGGCTGGAGGTGCTTTGGCTTTACTTGCCGGACTTTGCGCTACAGTCGCAGGGCTACTTTTAGTTCCGGTAATTTCAAAAATAGGGAATCAATCAGAAAAAAATCAAGATGGAGATAATTAATCAGATTATTGGTAAAAACGGATTGATATTTGCTTTTTTATTGGTGGGGAGTATAATGCTATTTGCTAAGCTTTTCTCAAAAAAAATTATAAATAACCGAATCCCAGATGTTGCTATTGCTATCTTATTTGGTCTAAGCTTAGCTTTTTTTGGAGGAGAAAAAGGGTTAGCTGATATTCCACTATTTTCAGGGTTAGCTATTTTAGGAGGTTCTATGTTAAGAGATTTTTCTGTAGTCGCAACTGCAATGGGTGCAGATCTCAATAAGATTAGACAAGCAGGGTTAGCAGGTGTAATATCATTATTTATAGGTGTTACAATATCATTTTTTGTAGGAGTTGTCATAGCATTAAATATGGGATATTCTGATGCTGAAAGTCTGGCTACAATTGGGGCAGGTGCTTGTACATATATAGTTGGACCCATCACAGGTTCAGCTTTAGGAGTAAGCTCAAACGTGATCGCCATAAGTGTAGCGACTGGAGTAATAAAAACTATTCTAACTACTATTATCACCCCGCTAATAGCCAAATTAATTAAATTAGACAACCCCCACTCAGCAGTAGTTTTCGGAGGACTTATAGGCACAACCAGCGGTGTCGTTGCTGGACTTGCTGCAACAGACGTTAAATTGGTTCCCTATGGGGCATTAACAGCAACTTTCTACACTGGACTTGGTTGCCTTCTTTGTCCTTCACTTTTCTATTTATTACTGAAATTTATTATCTAAGTACAAATAATAAATTTTTTCGCTTTGCTTTTAATTGTTCAAATATCACATCAGCTTTATATCCTTCTGCGCCAAATTTCGTGCATCGCTTTGCCTCTACTATTTAATCCTTTGTGATACCAATCGTCGTCATTTAGTAAAAACTCAAAGGGCAATACCTTACCAACTTTTCTGATATCCCGTGAGAAATAATCGAGGGTTTCAATGTATTCTCTATTTTGCGCAGAATAGGTTCCTCCACCCGATCCAATAAATCGCATTGACTCAATATCGAAGGCGGTCCATTGAAAATAACCATCCAACAAAAACTTTAATGTTTTTCTTGAGTCTGTAAGATTTCGCCTTTGTTCACCTTCAGCCTTAACGCGTCCAGCCATTAACCATTTACCTTCGAGTTCTTGATCTGCTTGTGAAATTTTATTCCACGTATTATTGAGAGTAAAACTGATTGAGGTTAGACCGTCGAGCGCATAATTTGAATTGAATTCAAAAGCAAGGTCAATCCCATCGGCGGTGTTGGTGAAATACCCTCCTCGAGAGAGAACAAAAGCACCGTCAATTTTCATAAAAACAGTTTCAATAAGATAATTATCATCCATTAAAACACGATGATTTTGACCGTCAACTGTAAAAGTAAACACTTGTGCTTGTATGACAGAATGAAGGCAGAATAGGAAAAGTAAGGCTAGCTTATTCATAGTGTTGGTTATTAAATATTTAAATGTAAGAAAAACTAATTAGAATAAATTAAGTATAAAAAACCCTAATACAAGATGGGAAAACTAGAAAAAGTCGATTAAAGAACTTGATTTACTTATTTATAAGCAGTATAAAAAAAGGTAAAGATAAGATGGAGGAAAAGCTTTACAAAGTCAAAAGTGTTACTAAATTTGTGTCGATTAATTTTTGTAATTTTAAATATGAAAAAAAATATTCTCTGTTTATTTTTTGTTCTTTTTCTTATAAAAGTAAATGCTCAAAATAAATTACAATTACAAAAAATAAATTCTGAAAATAAGCCATGGACTTATGAAAGGGCAAATGATCATAAAAACAAATTTAATTTTGTAGTTGTTGCCGATAGAACTGGAGGTGAACGAAAAGGGGTTTGGCAAAAAGGAATAGAAAAAATTAATCTAATACAGCCAGCTTTCGTTGTTAGTGTAGGAGATTTAATTAATGGTTATACTGAAGATCTTGAAACGATTGAGGCTGAATGGCAAGAATTTAATTCGTTTGTAAAAAAACTTGAAATGCCGTTTTTTTATGTTGCTGGAAACCACGACTACACTAATGAAGTAATGGAAAATGAGTGGTTTAAAAGATTCGGTACGGACTACTATCATTTTTTATATAAAAATGTATTATTTATTTGCTTGAATTCAGAATATGGCCATACAGCTACAAAAAATCCTGACTTAGGACAGGATCAAGTTAAATTTGTAAAAAAAATTCTTAAAAAAAATGCAAATGTTGATTGGACAATGATATTCATGCACCAACCTCTTTGGCTTAAGAAAAGTGGAAAGAATTGGTTAAAAATTGAAAATCTTCTTAAAGAAACAAAACACAGTGTATTCACTGGTCACCATCATAATTATAAATTATATGAAAGAAATAAAAACGATTATTTTGTTTTAGCAACAATGGGAGGTGGGAGTAAATTAAGAGGTAATGAATATGGTGAATTCGATCATTTTATGTTTATTACAATGACTGAAAAAGGACCTTATTTTACAAATCTAATGCTAGATGGAATTGAAGATAAAAATATTAGAAAAGAAAAAACCTCCACTAGCTTTTAAATAAAATATCATAGTCCACATTTTTAGCTCGCTAAGTATTGCCGTTTCATCAGTCCAAGCTAGGTCATCAAATGGCTGGATAGAGTGGAAGAATAAATCTGGAGAAATACTTGATCAATTAAAAAGAAAGTGAAAATCCTCGATTAAAGGAGGGTATCCGGATAGTCTAATTTTTAAATAAATGAAAAAGTTCTTCGAAGATTTTAAAAAAAATTTAGCTGATATTCCTGTAAAAGTAGAACACGCTAGCAAAAGTAAATTTATCGCACTGTTAGTTGGGCTTTTATTGATGCCAGCAGGAACACTTTTATGCCTTTTAGCCCTTTATTTTAAGTTCAGAAATTACTTCAAAAAAGTGTGACATAACCCTGTTTCCATTTCTAAATATAAAAAACTTCCAAAGCTGGATTAGGAAGATTAGTATATGATAGACGTGTAAATGTATTTGTTATGTTGCATAGTTTTTAAAAGTAATTTGATACTTTAGTTATATGATTCCTGTTTCCTTTCTTGTAAAGATTCTGTTTGCTTTTGCTGCAATTGTAATCCTAATTGTTGTGGTAGACTTTAGAATGAATAGAAGAGTAGAGAAAGGAGACAAGAAAAAGAAATAAATTACTATTTTAGTCTTATAAAAAAACTACTGTACAGCATAATTATTTTTCTAGTCTTTACTAATTGTAATTCAAAGGCAAAGAAGGAGAGCTATAACATTGATTACCTAAAGTCAAACAAATGGTGCACAACGTAAAGTGCTTATCAAAGGTGTTGTGGATTTAATGATAATGAAATGAAGGTTACAAAGAACGGTCAACCTGAAGCCTCTCTTAATGTTGTATTTGAGCAAAAAAATGACAGTTTAATTACCGTTAAGATTACGAGTGAAACAGGATTTAAAAATAACTTTAAAATGAAATCGTTAGACACTTTGTATTTATCTTTAGGTGATGAAGTTGAAATGTTTAAAAAACTTTATAGAGTAAAACAGAAGTTGTAATTCCAAATTCAAGTTCAGGGAAAATAACATTACCACTTATCATTGTTTCATTGTTTTTTAAATTAACTATATAGCCACTTAAAGTAACTTTTTCTTTCTGACCAGATAAATAGAATCCAAAAGAAAGAATAGTTAGAGTGGGTTTTTAATAATTGATTTATTTCTCATCTCTAATTAGAACACTCTAATGAGTTTCTTAAATATTTCATCTCCAGGTTGAAAGAAATACAAAGTGTCTAACGATTTGAATATAATGTGTTTCAACTATCGAATCTGTAGTTAAGACCAATAAAATCGTTCTCGGTGGATTAATTGCTGAAAGATCAAGAATGATCTCTGAAGCAGAGTCCCTTGATTATAAAGAAACTACCACATTAAGATTAGCGGATCAAGAAGAAGAAAAACAACTTATGCTAAGAGGCTCGCCTAATTTTCAGAACTATAATTTTGATTAGAGAAAATGATTAAGAATACATTCCAAGTTTTAAATAATTGGATTTGAATTATTTAAGATTAAATTTTAAAACCAGTGAACAAGTTTCAGGTTTAAACTTTGTTATCTGGGAATAAGTATATCCTCTAATAAATAATTATAGTTATACACTAAAAATAAATTTGACAACCCAATAAACCTCCATTGTATTTTTGAATTAATTCCAAAGTTCATCGACTGAATGCTAAATTGAATCAAAGTACTCCAATATTAATTTTGTATTCGAACAAATAAGCATTGGTTTAATAGCTTTAATCGTTCATGGAGCAACAGCATGACAAGAAAGTTTTATTAGAATGAAATCATTAGAAACCTTGAGCATTCAAGATGGAGCTAAACAAAGACAAATCTGCAGTTGGTCTCATATCTGATATTTCTCCCACCTGATACCCTTTTATTGGTTTGCTTTAAAAATAAACACAACCAGAAGAACGGTAAAGACAACAAATAAAATTTTAATAATTAGCATCTTGACAAGATTTTAAATTACAAGTTCACATACCTTATTCATTTATAATTATTTATAAGGTAGCGAAAAAAAATGAAGATTTTGTTAGAGTAAAACAGACTCAACTAAAGAAGAGTTAAATTACTGTGAAGATTTCTAGATTCTATTTGCTTATGGTGTTACTAGTTATTCTTCTGTCGTGGTATTTATTTATTATGGAAATATTTTTTTTGGATTGTCGCTGTATGACCTGTATTTTTTTTCCGAAACCATATTAAATCAGTTAAAATTAGCTAACTAAGACTGCAACGATTCGATAGAGGTAAAACTGCATATTTGTGCTGTATTTATTTCAGGACCATATTGGATTCATGTTATTTTAGCTTTAATGGAAACAAGATTATGTCACACTTTGTTGAAGCAATTTCTAAACTTAAAATAAAAGGGTATAAGGCATAAAAATGTTCCTACTGGCATCAATAAAAGCAAAACTAACAGCGCAATAAATTTATCCTTGCTAGCTTGTTCTTCTTTTTAGGTATATCAGCTAAATTCTTTTTAAAACCTTCGAGGAACTTTTTCATTTAATTAAGATAGATAAAATATAGAAGTAAATAGCAAGATTAATAAGGTGTAAAACCAAATGAATCAATGTACCCCAATTTTTATTTCTTTTACTAATGAAATAATTTGTCCTTCCTGTAGCATAAACCCCTAGAGTTAAATAAAGAATAATTAGCAATTCATTTAAACCATAATCTTCCATAACTATTTTTTTCCCAAAATTCTTTTAGTTTTTCCATGCCATAAAGTTATAGATAAATCGATGCCACTTCGTTGATGGTGAAAGAAAATATTTATATAGTTAGTTCAAACCTAGCTTCACAGCTAGATTAGGTATTATTTGGCTGCAGATTGGCTGTGTTTATTTTAAAACCATCATCCGAATCTCCTCTTTCAAGTAGTTTTGCTGGAGCAACAGTTTGAAAACCATTTTTTTTTGGTTTGAGAAAATAAAAACCAAGGGAATGTCAGCGTTAAAACCAAACTCTTATTAAACATAATAAGATGGGTTTTTGATATTATTTGTTATTCACAAGGTAGTTAAAATCTAATCATGAAACAGTGGCAAGTCTTCACCTACTTCACTAATAGCTTCTTCATTCTTGGTAAAGTGTATTGATTCAAAGCTTTTTTTACTAAAAATCACCAATAGTTATCGTCCCTTTTCCATTTGTCGCTTCCCAAAAATTATATAAATTATTTTCGTTAGATCCAATTTCACCATAATCTATAGCTGCATTGTCTAAAATCGTCCATTCTTCATCGGAAAGATCAGAAGGTGTTATTGCTAGGACAAGGGCTCTAAAATCTTTTTGAGAATCTAGATGTGATGGAATTCTCTTTCCTAGCGTGGATTCAATAGAAGACTGTGTATATGAAGTTTTTAATGCTGAATTAAATGTTATTTTTGAATAATCATCATTATATTCTTGGGATGAAACTTCTTGAAAACCATCAAATGGACTTACTGAAGAAAGTGTTGTCATTCCCATTAAATAAAGTTCAAACTCAGTGTAAGGCACACCATTTCCTCCATTTGAAAATTCACCAAAAGCTTCTACAGTATATGAATTACCTCCATGATCTATTAAAGTACTTTGGTCAAACCCTCCCAATTGTCCTTTATTACTACCCCCTAAGAAACCCCAGTGACCGCCCATCTAGTTGGAATCGCATTATTGGCCCAATTGTGCATCATTTCATGTAACATTGGACTCCTAGTTATGCCTTCGAAGTGATACATTTGAATAATACTCTTTAGCTTTCCTTGTGATCCATATTTCGAAATATTATAATATATGTTTTTTCCTATTCCGTTGGTTTCTTTTTTTATCAACATATTTACTCCCCAAGGCTGTCCCGCTGGAGGCTCTATTTCATTCAATACGAGAATTACAAAATCATAATCATCCTTAAATTTTTTGTAGACATTTATAAGTAGATCATACAATTTTTCCCCACTTGATCATCTAAATTCTTCATTTTTCACGTATGATTTATATTCCTCTGAAGACATTTTTATTGATGCAACTCTTTTATTCGAGTGAATTTTTATTTCATGAGAGTTTGTATTCTCATCAATAACATGATTATACTTAAGTTCAGGATTATCATCTTTTTCAAAATTGTCGTCTTTTGAACAAGCATAAATCAACAAAAAAAGACTTAAAATAAGTAAAATATTTTTCATAATGTTGGTTATTAGATGTTTAAACATAGGGAAATCTAATTAAGCATAAAAAAACCCACCGTTAGTCTTACACCATTCCATCTTCTGTTCTCCAAGTTTGGTGCTAAAATCAATTAATAGTCTGCTCAACTAACTAAATAATCAGTTACTGTCCCTTAAATTGTTTTAATATGTAATTGCAATTTTAAGGATGGCTCCTGCTGAAAGTTTTAAAGTAAGCCCATTTAATAATTTTTCACCACTATAAATTCCCGAAAGATTTTTATCAGAGGATATAATTCTATATTTTAAATTAGGGTTTAATGTAAACCATTCTGGAAATTGATTTATTCTTGGGTAATCTACAGGTAAATTCAAAATAGTTTTGTGTCTCACTTGATCAAATATCAATTTTCCCTCCCATGCCTCTTTAGTTTTGAGTACAAAATAAATCTCATCACCGTTAGGTTCGGCTCCCAAGTACAAGTTCTCTCTCCATGGTGATAATCGTGCGCCTTGAGTTTTCCATAGTCCGTACATTAAAGCAGTTCGAGCAAAATTACCATCACCATGCCATCCCTCAATAATTCCGTCAGGTTTTTGCATACCAAACATAACGTTAATTTCACTGTCAATCCAACTTTGTAAGTATGAATTATTTAACCGATTGAATAAGTTTATACCACTTTCAATGCTATCAGCATAGCCGTCATGACTTCCCAATAAATTGAGTTTATGATTACTGGTCTCTTTAGCTTTTGGTTCCCAATTATAATTTCTATACTTAAGGTCTAGAGCTTTAAAAGGTTTTAACACAGCCTTTTTATATTCATCTTTTTGATCTACAATCCATACCGTATAATAGGCATTGAGAATATAACCCCATGTATCCGATATTCTAGAATCAATGAGCTGACCTGTTTTGAGATTAACTGCATTATAAAAAAGACCGTCAGGATTTCGTCCATAAACTAATATTCGGTCCAAAAATCTGTAAAGAGATATTTGATAGTTTAACTTTTTAGGGTGAGAAATATAATGTAGGGTTAAATAAATTTCACTCAGCCCACCTATAATCTCACATCCATGATCTCTGAGCTTGAGGTAATCAATTTGTGACAAATCCATATCAATAAAATACTTGTCAGCAATTTTAATTGCCCAATTCAAATATTTTTCTTCTCCAGTCATCCAATATACCCGGGATAAAGTTTGTAACATCTCCCCGTTGATTTCTTCAACATTTGAAGCCTTTTTAAAGTACTTCGCCATATTATCAAAATCTTCCATATAAAAATGAAGTTCATCTATCATCTCCATCATTCGTTCTTGCCAAGGAGATTCACCAATCATCTCATTTAAAGGAATCAATCCATCTTTAATGTATTCTGAGGCTCCAAAAATAATGTGACCAATATTAGGCGGATATTCATCAAAGTCTCTTTTGGAAAAAGAGTAAACATCAGGAAGAACATTAAGTCTTGAAGTTAGTTTTTTTTCCTGATGAAGAATATCTAATAACGGTCCATCAAAAAGCTTCTGATCCAAAAGATAGGCAGTTAAAACCATATAAGGATAGTTGTCTGCAGCAGCATTAGCAGGGTCCCATAAGTCTATTTTTGAATTAATAAGGCTCGAAGGGATCAATCCAGTCTGAGAATCGGTTTTACGAAGCCATGCGCGAGTAAAGTCTATGCTTCTTTTAAAGCTTTCATGAGCTAGATCTCCATTTTCGATGGCTTTATTCACCACTTTAGTGTCAAAAAATACTAGTGGTTTCACAAGCTAAAAAAAGAAAAATAAATACAAGTTTTAAAAAATTATTTTTCATTTTTTGTTTAGGTCAATTGTGCAAAAGAAATCATTGGAACTATCAATAACAGAAGTAGCAGCTTTTTCATAGTGTTGGTTATTAAATATTTAAATATAGGGAATAATTTATAATCACTTTTAGTAACTATACTATATCACTTCATGATTCAAATCTATTGCATAATATTTCTTAAACGGACTTTTAAATATTGATATATTTGGTTAAATTTTCAATTAATTTAAATGAAAAAATCAAATTTATATGTATTAATTTTTTTCATTTTAACACTCTTTTTTTCTTGTAAGAAAGATTCCTTGCCTAATAATGAGATACAAAATAAAGAGATACCCGAGATTGAATTAATTGATCCTAAATTTAATAATAATGATGGGCCAGATAAAAACCCAAAAAATCCAACGTAAAACTCTCAATTCAATACCCCAACCCTTCAAAACAAATCTATTTTACTTTCAGGGATGTGCTGGTGAAATGTGTATATAATCCAATTCCTCAATCAACCGCATAGGCCCAAATAGATATTGAGCCTCGATACCGAATG
>Ga0209711_10004314_pt1 | contig 11567 bp, 9 predicted proteins | sample ArcticOcean_MG_C_7_FD_187441 | JGI IMG/M metagenome (GOLD analysis project Ga0209711, IMG submission 187441) | Marine microbial communities from western Arctic Ocean - ArcticOcean_MG_CB11_88 (SPAdes) (version 2) | ecosystem: Environmental > Aquatic > Marine > Oceanic | place: Arctic Ocean... | reverse complement strand
TCAGCGGGGGGGGGTGCACACGGTAGAGACACGCAGCAGGCCGCTAGCGATGAAAAGTGCTGCTTGTGACTGACATGTCAATCGCTGCGTCGGTCACGCTTCCAGCAATGCCGTCGATGCTGTCGATTTCGGCAGCAGTCACGCCACTGCTGACGTCGGTCACGAACCAATGACTATCAGGACCAGCGACGTCTATTGAACCAGGTCCACTGACCTTGAGCTTCTGCGGCGAGCGCGTCCGAATCTCACGCTTCTCTGCGATGTCTTCGTTGACGACGGTCGCGATCGAGGCGGTGTCGCCGACTCACCAACGGGACGGTGTCTCGACCAAAAGCAATCGATTCTCTGGAAGCCAGCAGTCCATGTCTGAATGGCTAAAGGACACCGATCTACCGTGCAGGATCACGGCTCTACGCGGGTTGTGTCGACTGCTCGTGCCTGTCGGGGCGACCCCTGCGTGTGCGCTGAGGGTTACGGTTGGTTATGGCAGAACTTACCACGTTCGATCCTGACCATGATCTCGACGAGGTCCTCGTCGCTTTCCAACGAGATGGAGCGGTGATCATGCGCGACATGATGGAACCCGCATTACATCGGCGAGTCCAAGACGAGTTGCAACCCTGGATCGCCCACACACCAATGGGCCGTGACGACTTCACTGGCCGCCAGACGACCCGAACCGGCGCATTGGTCGCTCGAAGCCCCGCTTGCCGCGAGTTGGTAACGCACGAGACCGTCTTAGATCTCGCTAACCGTTTTTTGCAGCCGTTCAGCAACAAAATCCAGCTGCATCTCACCCAGGTCATCAACATCACCCCGGGTCAAGGAACGCAGCCGTTGCATCAGGATCGATTGGCATGGGGTGGGTACATCCCCGATGGCATCGAGCCGCAGTTCAACACCATGTGGGCACTCACGGACTTCACGCTTGAGAACGGCGCAACTCGAGTCGTACCAGGCAGCCCTCATTGGGATGCTGATCGGCGAGCGACCGATGCGGAGAAGACACAAGCCCAAATGGAAGCAGGATCGGTGCTGCTGTATTCGGGATCAGTCACCCATGGCGGCGGTGAGAACCGTTCCGACCACGACCGCACCGGCGTCAATATCACCTATTGCCTGGCATGGCTTCGAACCGAAGAGAACAACTATTTGTCATGCCCACCAGACATCGCCAAAGACCTCGATCCTGGCTTGCAAGAACTGCTGGGTTACACGATGGGAAATTACGCGCTGGGCTACTTCAGCGACCCGCTCTCCATCGACAACAAAACGGACATCTTGGCCCCCGAGTACGCACTTGGCCGCAGCCCCAGCGGCAACGAGAAGTTCCTCGGTTGATTGCTTGACACCACTGAGGCGTCAAACAATCACAGCCGGCCGATTCGCTCCGCGAGCAAGGCGAAGAAACGATCGCTGTCAAGATCGTTGGCGACCCAGGCATTTTTGGGCCGCTTCGTCGCTTCCCACCAGTCCACGACGGTCGTGCCTCTGGTGAGCTTCGACTCCGTCTCGATCTCCACGTTGCAGAGCCGGCCAGTAAAGATCTCCGGTTCAAGCAAGTACGCGATCACACACGGGTCGTGAAGCGGTCCGCCTTCGAAGCCGTAACGGTCGATGTCAAACCGTTCAGCAAAGGACAACATGCCAGCAGCACTGGTGGTGGCTTCTGTGCCCTGGTCGCGAAATGCCGCTATACGGCTTGGCGATGTTCGCGCCTTGTGCGTGACGTCAAGTGGCATCATCACGATGTCGATGCCGCTCGCAAATACGGTGGCCGCGGCCCCCGGATCTACATAGATGTTGAACTCAGCCATTGGCGTGACATTGCCACCTTCGAAGTGTCCCCCACCCATCAGCACGATCTGCTCGACCTTCGACGCCAACTCAGGGCGCCGTTCGAGCGCATCGGCAATATTCGTTAACGGCCCAAGCGGGCAGAGCGTGATGGCGTCGTGCACCTCAAGTTGTTCGACGATGAACTCCGGGCCGAAGCCAGGCGTTGCCGCAATGGTCGGGTCTGGTCGACCTGCCCCGTCAAGACCGGTTTCTCCGTGCACGTATTCGGCCGTTACAAGGCGCCGACCTTTCGGGCCAAGATGGCCAGCAACGACCGGAACCTCAGAGCGATTCGCAAGCTCAACCATCATTAGCGCGTTCTTCGTCGTCAGCTCCAACGGCACATTGCCGCCGACAGTGGTGATGCCGATCACATCCAGTTCCTCCGGCGACGCCAGTGCCGTCAGGATCGCGATCGCGTCGTCCTGCCCAGGGTCAGTATCAATGATGATCTTCCGCATCCGCCCACGTTAGGTGATCCGCCCGTTTCTGCCGCCCCAAAGCTAGCTATTGAGCCGCCTAGGCATCGACCAATCCCGGCCAGATTGACGATCACGAGCCTGGGAGGAGGCACCATCATCTGCCTCCTCCATGGCCTGAGAACACGGACATAATCAACGCCGCGGTTTACGCCACTATCGCCACCAACGATTCGCTAGTCCTGTCAAATTCTTCACACCCCAATGGTGTCAAGAATTTAGCTGTCAGCCAGATAGGTCGGGGCAGTCGGTTTAAGGGGCCGGGCGTACCACAGCGGACGACGCAGGTTGTTGGGGCCTGGACCTGGACGGGTCTTGGCCAGCCATTCCAGGTACGCCTCACGCGACTTGTTCGTGTCGACAACAACGTCGCCGTATTGGTCGCCCTTCTCCGCAGGCGTGACTCGGACCCGCTGGTGCCAGCACTGCATGCCAGAGATCGGGTCAGGCTGCACCGCAAACGTCAGATTCTGATGCACGCCGGTGTCATTCCACCAGACACGCTCGGTGTCGTTGTCCTTACTCTTCCACCGGCGGATCCCATCGGTCCGTTTGAGCTTCCAACCGCCTTGGCCGTCATCGGTGATCTTGGCCTTGCCAGCACCCCACGAACGAGCCTTGTCTTCTTCGAGGCGCCACCGCCCCATGTGGTGTGATGCAGCAACGATGCCAGGCCGGATGCCTTCAGTCCGCCACGCTTGAATCACGAAATGACCGATTCGCGTGGTGATTCGCACCAGGCCGTTCTCGTCGATACCCAACTTCTCAGCATCTTCGGGATGGATCCACAACGGGTGACGGTGCGAGATCTCGCTGAGCCATTTACTGTTCGCTGACCGCGTGTGGATCAGCGTCGGGATCCGGAACGTGGGCAGCAAAATTCGCTCGTTGCCTGCAATGTCCATGTCCTGATGATGGACATGTGACGGGATCCACTTCGGCGTGGCGTATTCGGGCCAGCCCCATTCTTTTAGTGTCGTAGAATACAACTCGAGCTTCTTCGAAGGCGTCTCGAAACCCTGCTTGATTTCGCCGTCGATCTCGATCGCTGGTGAGCCGTCGCCGAGCGAATCCAACTCCATACCCTCGAGTGTTTCTGGTGACCCGTCCCACGTTCCTGGGGTGTTGGGCTTGCGGTAAACGCCCGAAGCATCCTTCTGTGAATCCTCGACGAGGGCTGGGTCGACTGGTCGTTCATATGGCGTGGTCTGGTCGCCTTCGATTGCGAAAGCACCACGGTTACGCATAAATTCGAGTGGCGTCTCACCAGCAGCCGCAGCAGCTTCGGCAAGGCCAGGAACCGAGTCGCGGAACATCATCTCGTAGTACTCGTCAATCCCTATTGGCGAGCCCGGTTTGTCCTCGCTCTCGAACCACTGTCGAATACCCATCGAACCGTCAGGGTCAATACGCCACGACAAGTCGATCCAGAACTCGTTCTCTTCCCAGACTTCGCCGGGGTTGTATTCGTGTGTCCGCGACTCAGCGGTGAGAGCCTCACCCTTACCGCGCGCTGCCTCGATCTCGGCGTAGCGACGAAACACCGGTTGACGGAAGGCAATCCACCGGCCAGCGTGCGTCTCGTAGCTGACGACGTCATGGCGCTCGGCGCCCACACCCATCGGCAGCACGAAGTCAGCAAACCACGAGGTCTCGCTCCACGTCGGTGTAAGTGCCACATGGCAGTTGACGAGTTTTTCGTCCTTCAGCGCTTCCATCCAGGTGAACCCATCAGGGTTCGTCCAAATCGGGTTGTAGACACGCGAGAAGTACGTGTCAAGCGTGCCGCGGCCTTCTTTCAGGAAATGCGGGAGCAGGATCGACATCTCGTGGTAGCTGAGCGGATATTCCTCAGGCCATTCGAGATGGTTCCATTTGGTGATTTTGGGTGCGCCGATTGGGGCCTTGGGCGCAAACTTGTTCCAACCGTTACCACTGGTGCCGCCAACCGTGGCGACCGAACCAGTCATGACCGCTATGAAGAACAAGCAGCGAGCGACCTGCCAGCCACCTTGGTTGCCTGCGCCCGCAGCTCGCCAGTTGTGTGATGCGAACTTGGTCGGGTGAGCGCCGATGATCTCAGCGATCTCTCGGATCTTGCTGGCTTCGATGCCGGTGATGTCCTCGGCACGCTCGGGCGTGTATTCGGCGTAGTGAGTCTTGAGTGCTTCCTCGACAGAGTCCCATTCCTGTGCCATGTCAGGAAACTCTTCAGCGAGAAAAGTATCCCAGTTCACCCACCGTTTGACGAAGTCACGATTCCAAGTACCGTTCTCGAGCATTTGGTGGATGATCGCCAAGCACAGGAAAGGTTCGGTACCTGGCCAGGTCGGCAGCCAATGATCAGCTTTGGACCCGGTGTTCGAGAGCCGCGGATCACACACGATGACCGTTGCGCCCTTTTGCTGCGCCTCAATAATTCGCTGCGCGTGTGGATTGAAGTAGTGACCAGATTCAAGGTGAGCGGAGATGAGGAAAATGACCTCAGCGTTGGCGTAGTCAGCCGAAGGTCGGTCGTGGCCCATCCAGGATTGGTAGCCAATGCGTGCGTTTGAGGAGCAAATGTTCGTGTGACTGTTGTGGCCGTCAACCCCCCACGCTTGGAGTACTCGGTTCGTGTAGTTGGTCTCGCCAGGACGACCAACGTGATACATAATCTCGTTGTTACGTTCTTCTTTGATCGCCTTGCGAATACGGGCGCCGATCTCTTCGAGCGCCTGATCCCAGCTCACGCGCTCCCACTCGCCACTCCCCCGTTCGCCAACCCGCTTCATCGGGTACATGACCCGCTCTGGGTCATAAACCTGGTTCAGCGTCGCTGGCCCCTTGGCACAATTTCGGCCACGGCTCGCCGGATGCTCGGGGTTACCTTCGATTTTGTCGATCTCGCCTGTTGCCTGGTTGAAGTAACAGATCAGGCCACAGCCCGCTTCGCAATTGAAGCATGACGTCGGCACAAGGGTGTACTTTTTTTCGACCTTGGTCGGCCATGCCTTGGCATCGAACTCAGTCCAGTCATGCCACTGCTCGAACGGCGGGTAATTGGTGAGATCGGTCATTGGTTCCTCGCTGGGTTCTTCGCAATCGCGGCTCCGCATCGCGAAGACCACTCTGCCGATTGGTCTTTCGCCTGTGGCGCTACCGGGCCTTCGGCGTGCTCTGTGCGTTCTGCGGATTGGTAGTGGACTTTTACGTTGCTGGTCACAGCGTCGCTGCAATGGGATGGGTACGGGTCATGACAGTGGAACTGATTGGCCGGCCCGTACGAAGGAATCTTCGTACGCAAACATTCCGATCAAGGAGAGGGACCCTGCAATTGCCAAACTGATGGCGCTGATGCTGTCAGTCGCTAGTTCGACGATCACCATGGCCGCCGGAACAACCAGACCAACGAACACGCTGAACCAGAATTGCTTGGCGTACCTGCCATGGGTCATCTCGTGTACGGCGAGTTCAACATGGCGGCTGCCCTTGGAGGTCAGTTCCATAGCAACCAGGGCTGCGGTGGCAGCGACGCCGCCGAGCAGCACCCAGCTAATTGCCCGAGCTTCTGGAACGGCAAGGAACAGATCCAAGATTGCGTAGGTCGCCCCGCCAGCAGTTACTGCTTGAGCAAGGAGCGTGGGCAGCAGCAGCGGGGTCTGCCACAGATCACGGCCCTCACACTGGCCGAACAAAAAGGCTGTGTAGCCAGCAGTGCCGAGCGCTCCTAGAACTGCCGGAATGGCGAGGCCTTTGAGCAGTCCGGTCGCTCCGGCGAGACCACCGACGAACCAGAGACCGCATACGACAGAGAAGGCCATCAGAATATAGGCGCCCTTGACCAGCCATGATTCCCAACTGCCACGAGTGATCAGATAGTAGAACCGACCTGGCTGCTTCAGGTCAGAGATCAACAACACGCCGGTGAGGGCGAGAAAGATCCCTGCAACGACAGGTGGGACGAGGCCGACGGCGTTGTCCACGTCGGCATGACCCATAAGCACAAGCAGCGCTGCTACCAGCATGACGCCCGCTGCGATGGCCTTGGTCACGAGATAGCCGGAGACCTTCGCCTTCCAGGTCATCTGGTGCGCAGTCGTATAGGCGGTGCGGGCAACCACACCGTCCATGTCTGTTGGCTTCGAACCGAGGGCAACGGGGACACTTGGATGGCTCTTGCCGCCTTCGTCGCCGACGAAGAGTCGGTCCGCCCAGATCATGCCGTCGTTCGACAATGCGCTGCGTGTCGGATCGAGCGACGCTTGGTCCGCACCTTTGTAGAACACCTTCGGTTTGGTGTTCTGTTCTGGAGCACGCACGGCTGTCTCGTTGCGCGCAATGATCTGGTTGATCTTGCTGGCCGGGTCATCGAGGTCACCAATAATGATTGCCTCGGTTGGGCACACCACCTGGCAGGACGGCTCGAGGCCCACTTCGAGTCGGTGATTACACATATTGCACTTATGTGCAGTGTTCGTCTCGGGGTTGATGTAGAGCGCGTCGTACGGGCAGGCGTTCATGCATGACTTGCAGCCAATGCAGTTGTCATCCTGGAAGTCAACGACGCCGTTATCGGCACGAAACAGCGCGTTCGTCGGGCAGATCGTCATACATGGTGCGTCGTCGCACTGGTTGCAACGCATTACCGAAAATTTGCGTGCGACGTCGGGGAAGGTCCCAGTCTCTATGTACTTGACCCATGTTCGATTGACCCCCAACGGCACGTCATGTTCGCTCTTGCATGCAACGGTGCATGCGTGGCAGCCAATGCAGTTGTCGCTGTCGAGCACAAAGCCCAGTCGTGTCATAATCTCCATGCGACCACAGTTGTGCTCTCAGCGCTAGAGGCTAAAGCTCACTAAGGTCATAGCCTAAACCTATGGCCAATGTCGTAGGCTGCTGGGATGCCTCTCGGCCCGTCCTTTCCTGAACTCGCCTCGCTGGATCTGTTCGTCTCGGTAGTGGAACTTGGCAGCGTGAGCCGGGCTGCCGCTGCCCATGGCGTCGCTCAGCCGTCCGCAAGCAGCCGGATACGACATCTGGAACGCCAACTCGGCATGATCTTGCTTGAGCGAAGCCCGTCAGGATCAATTCCCACTGACGCTGGTGTTGTAGTCGCTGGTTGGGCCGAAGCGATCCTGCGTTCGGCCCATGAACTGAAAGCCGGCCTGCAAGCGTTCCAGGCCGAACAGTCTGGGCGCCTTCGCATCGCTGCCAGCTTTACGATCGCCGAATATCTATTGCCTCAGTGGTTAGGGCGCTTCGCCCGCGCCCATCCGGGTGATTCGATAGCGCTCGAGGTCGCCAACTCGACGTCGGTCATCGAACGCTTACACGACGGCGGTGCTGACCTCGGCTTCATCGAAACCACCTCTCCGCTCACCGATCTCGACGAGCACCTGGTCGGCACCGACGAACTCATCGCTGTTGTGGCACCTGCTCACCCGTGGGCCAACCGACGGACCGTTCCTGTAGAAACACTGGCCGCCACTCCTCTGGTCACGCGCGAGGCCGGGTCCGGCACCCGAGAAGCGCTCGAAGCAGCGTTGGCGGCACTCGATCTTGGGCCACCGACGGCCATCCTCGAACTCGGAAGCACGTCGGCGGTGCGTTCCGCTGTACTCGATGGCAACTCGCCTACGGTCATCAGTCGCCTGGCTGTTGCGGCCGAACTCGACGCCGGTTCACTCATCGAAATCGAAGTCAAGGACCTCGCAATCAGTCGTAGTTTGCGCGCCGTCTGGCCTCGTCGCAACCCGCTTCCACCTCTTGCTGTCCAACTCCTCGACAGCCTGACCATCTAACGAACCGACTCGTTGTTCAGTCAGCGCGACCACCGTTATAAGACGCAACCGACGTTTTTGAAATACCGGCGCTTTTCACTTGCGCCATGGCACGCATCTAGCTGAGAATCCCCGGTGCATCGCCATTCCATTGACCAGAAGTCCCCCTTGGGCCCATCGAAACTAACTTGCCGCCATGTTTCGTCAACTCGCTGTCCCGCCGAGTTGTGCGAGCCCGCCGGAACTCTCCATCAACTCCCGGTGACGGAACCGCTACCAATGGCTAGTGGCCCCTTGCCATACGTTTTGGGCCAAGCAGAGAAACACCGACAAGGGATCCAATCAAGCCGCCTGTGCTTGACAACGCGAGATCCCCAACAGTGTCGCCATAGGTCAGCGAAAGCGCTCCGGCACCGCCAAATCCATCCTCGCTGACAACCCATTCAAAAATTTCCCACAGGACGATCATCAGCGCGCCGAAGCCATAGCCCAACAAGACGGCGTCGCGCCGGTCATGCACGTTGCGGAAGCGGAATGAGTGGAACGCAAAGACCAGCCAAATCCAGTTGACGGTGTGCAACACATCGTCGGTAACCGGGAATTCGTCGTAGAACCCAAACAGATTGCCGAGCGTGTCGAGCAAGAACGGCAGCGCCAGGAACGCATCCGCCGTGTGTGGGTACGGATCCCACCTGCGGAAGGAAGCGAGCAAGGGCACAACCACCGCCGGAGCCAGGAAGAGCGGGGCCCTGCTTCCCATGGCCTTACCCTCAAGCACTTCAGGCGGAAAGACGATCGCAATAGTGAACGCGATAACCAACGCCGCCTTGATGGCATAGTTCAACGCTGCCATAAGCGGGAGACGATCGGCGGAAAGCACAGCGCTACGTGTCACTTAGCGAGAGTAGGCGTCACCCAACCCGTAGGCTCGGATCATGAGTCTCGCGATCGAGGTAACGGGCCTGACCAAGTCGTACAAGACGAAGTCAGGCGACACCATCGATGCCGTGAAGGGCATCGATCTGCACGTAGCCGAGGGCGAGATACTGGCCTTTCTCGGCGCCAATGGCGCCGGCAAGACAACAACGATCGAAATCCTCGAAGGGTTCCGCAATCGCACCTCGGGAACCGTGCAGGTGCTGGGTGAAGACCCTCAAGACCCGTCCAGGAGTTGGCGAGAAGACATAGGCATTGTGTTGCAAGAGTCTTCTCCGGACCGCTCGCTCACTGCTCGCGAGTCGGTCTCCATGTATGCGTCGTTCTACGACGCTCCCCGGCCAGTCGATGAGGTACTGGAAATCGTCGGCCTTACCGACAGTTCGGGACAGCGGACCAAGGCGCTTTCGGGCGGGCAGAAGCGGCGTCTCGACCTGGCGATTGCGCTTGTCGGTAACCCCAAACTGGTCTTCCTCGATGAGCCGACCACGGGCTTCGACCCTTCCGCTCGGCGTGAAGCGTGGAAGATGATCGAACAACTCCGCAATCTTGGTGCAACCGTACTCTTGACCACACATTACATGGACGAGGCTGAACACCTTGCCGACCGCATCGCGGTCATCAACGGCGGACTAATTTCTGCTGAAGGAACAGCCGCAGACCTTGCCGAGCAGGTCAAACTACTCACCCGTATTGCCTGGGACCCTGCCGAAGTACCCGCCGAGGCGATCCCTGATCTGTTCCGTCCCGAGTTGCAGAAAACAACTGGCGAACTCGCCATTGAGACGACCGAGGTCACCGCAGTGGTACATGCGCTGACCGACTGGGCAACCTCAAATGGCGGACGAATCGACTCGTTGTCGGTGATGAAGCCGAATCTTGAGGACACGTTCTTACGGCTTACCGCCGGCGGAGAAGCACAATGATCGCCAAGACACTCAGCTCTGCAAAATATGCGCTCGTCAGCTTCCGCAGAAATCCTGCTGCCACCTTCTTCACGATCATCTTCCCGGTCCTGTTCCTAGTGATCTTCGGTCTCGTTTTCGGTAGCGGCGAAATGGGGCCAGCAGACCAGCGGGTCAAGGTGTCGACGTTTATCGTTCCTGGAATCCTGGCGCTCTCCATCGTGTCAGCCACCTTTGTGAATCTTGCGATGAACCAGGTGATTCGTCGCGAAGCGGGCCAACTCAAGCGGTTGCGCGGCACCCCACTATCGCCTCTAGGCCATATCGTCGGCCAAATACTGGCCGCGTTGGTGATCGTCGTATTCATGACAGTCTTGGTCACCGTAATTGGGCGACTCTTCTTCGGCGTCGAGTTCAATCTGAGCTCAATCGGCGTGTTCTCCCTCAGCGTTGCATTGGGAGCGATTGCCTTTTCTGCTCTCGGATTAGCGATCACAGCGATCATCCCCAACGACGACGCCGCCCCTGCCATCACGAACGCCACCGTGTTCCCTCTCTACTTCATCTCCGATGTCTTCTTTTTCTCTGGCGGCGACAGCTCTGGTTTTATTGACGCTCTTGGCGACTTCTTCCCCATTAAGCCGCTAGCTGAGAGCCTGCAAGACAGCTACAACCCCTTCATCGAGTCTGTCTCGATCCCTTGGGGAAAGTGGGCAGTAATCGCCGCATGGGGGATGTTCGGCATCGCTCTTGCCGCCCGGTTCTTCAAATGGACGCCCCAAACCGAGCGTCGCTAATCGCTCCGGACGGGTTTGCTTAACAACTGTGGCGATTTGCGCCGGTCTCTCGTTGAGCATGAAGCTCGGCCTCGGCCCCGATTGGGAAGAGACTGCACACATCCTCGAAGACGCCTATCGTCTAGCTACATCGAAGACGCTGGTCAAGAAACTGGACGAACAATGACGAACGCCCCCACCTCCATGCCCGCTCTCAACGCTGACATGTTGGCCACCGTCACCACAGCTGTTCACAATGCACGCGCCGCTCAGCGAGCAATCGAAAGCTGGGATCAACAACAGGTCGATGACGCCGTCACCGCTATTGCATTCGCGACCACTCGCCCCAACGTCGTGCAGTTGCTTGCTCACCTAGCGGCCGAACAAAGCGGTTTGGGCAATGCAGCGGACAAGGCAACCAAGATCATGCGCAAGACATTGGGCACCATGTCGGATCTGAAGGGTGCCCCTTCCGTCGGCGTGATCGACATCGACGAAGCACGCGGCGTGACCACGATCGCGAAACCAATGGGTGTGATCGCGTGCATTCTGCCATCGACCAATCCTGGGGCCACGCCGATCAACAACATGATGATCACACTTAAGGGTCGCAACGCCGTGATCTTGGCACCACACCCACGGGGCGAGGCCACCTGTGCCGAATCGGTGCGTATCGCTCGGGCCGAACTCGCCAAACTTGGCGCTCCAGAAGATCTGGTACAGCTCGTGAGCGTCGCCGGGGCGAACAAGGAAGCCGGCAAGGCCATTGCGGCCGAGCTGCTATCTCAAGTCGACTACTCACTCGTGACTGCTGGCCCGGCCAATGTCGACATGGCCTACCGCGTCGGCACCCCCTCGCACGGCGTT
>Ga0209711_10004303_pt1 | contig 11593 bp, 14 predicted proteins | sample ArcticOcean_MG_C_7_FD_187441 | JGI IMG/M metagenome (GOLD analysis project Ga0209711, IMG submission 187441) | Marine microbial communities from western Arctic Ocean - ArcticOcean_MG_CB11_88 (SPAdes) (version 2) | ecosystem: Environmental > Aquatic > Marine > Oceanic | place: Arctic Ocean... | reverse complement strand
TTTAAGTTGTATTAATAAAATTAATTCTAACCCTTGGAAGATAACTTTTTCATACGGAAGAGCCTTGCAATTAGAAGCTATGAAAAAATGGCATGGCGATAATAATCATAATTCTGAAGCCCAACAAATTATCTTGAAAAGAGCCCGTCTTAATAGTTTAGCAGCCTCTGGGGAATATGATTTAGAAATGGAAAATAAATAAGTTAATTTGATGTTTTCAACTACTTATTTATTACGATATCTTTATTAGTTGATAAAATATTTCTCTTTTATCTTACTTGTGAGTAAGAGCTTCGAAATCAAGCTCAAAGAGTGACATAAGATCCCGGACTAATATCTCCTAACGACCATTGATCGACTCTTGTTCTAATTAATCTAAGAGTAGGGAATCCTACGTTTGCAGTCATTCTTCGTACCTGTCGATTTTTTCCTTCACTAATTGAAATCTCAATCCATGAAGTTGGGATATTCTTTCTTACTCTTATAGGGGGAACTCTTTCCCAAAGCCAATCTGGCTTTTGGATAATTTTAACAGTTGCAGGTTTGGTATTTCCATCCTTAAGATGAACTCCTTTTTGGAGCGAGGCCAATGCTACTTTATTAATTTCACCATCAACTTGAACGATATAATTTTTTGTTTTGTTATGTTTAGGATGTGCTATTAAGTTTTGCAGCTTACCATCATCTGTAAGAATCACTAGCCCCTCAGAATCTTTATCAAGTCTACCAACTGGATAGACTTTTGGTATATCAATATAGTCTGATAACGTATTTTTATCCCCACTGAACTGACAAATAACACCAAATGGTTTATTCAATGCAATAAGCTTAGACATAAATATATTCAGACGTGCCTTCTATTTCTACTAATAGATTATTTCGACAGATCTCTCCTTCCAGTAAAATATAATTATTATGCTCAAAAATATCATCTAATTCTTTAGCAATCTCTTTAGAATATTTTTTTTGAGATTTTGTTAGATAAATTCTACAAATATTTGACTTATTACCTTTAATGGTTACAAACGTTTGGTAATTTTCCAAAGCCTCTGCTAGCTGTTTTAAGACATCCATTGTGTGCATCGACGCATAACCTCTTATACTTGCGGTTCCAGAAATCATTATTTTTTTATCAACCCCTTCAATATCAGTGAAACTAATAGCTCTTGAGAACATAGGTTTCTCTAAAAATATGTTTTGTGGGTAATCATAAGAACTCACTTGTCTTTTATTTTCTACAGCATTGTACTCTTTACAAGCAGCCGCTAAAAAATAAATTAAAATTTTATTACCTTCTATCCCTATTACAGTTGCAGCCGGGAAACATGAATCCTTATATTTTTCCTTATAAACAATTTCTCTAGCCTCGCATAATAACGAATAATTAGTTTTCTTATCTGAGTAAGGTTTTAGTAATTGAGGTAAGTAATGCCATATCTTGATTAGGTTCATTGAGGATTGATTGGCGATACTAAAGAAATCTCTATATTTCTTACTTATAGTATTTTTTATTTCCTCATAAGAGTTCGAACTATCTACATCTATAATAACAAAGCCAAATATATAATTTTTACTTATAGATACATTAATATCATTATATTTTTTTTGAGAAACTGTGTCTTGCACCTCCCAAATTTCATAAATATTTTGTTGGTTAAGTATTTTAGGACCAGACGTCAATACGTTTTCTTTATAATTCACTTCTCCATTAAAAGAAATTACAGATAAAGTATTATCTTTTTTTTCTGGTAAATTTTCTGATAAAAAAACTTTTATAGACACAAGTAATCTCTTTCTATAATTTTAGATACAATATACTAACGCTTTTTTTGATTGATGTATTATACTTCTTAAAAATATAGAGTACATTATAAATTAAATAAAGTTATAATAGTAAAATTATTAATTCAGGAGTATTGGCATGAACATCAAAGCTATTTTTATATTTATTGTATTTTTAACAGTTTCTGGCTGCTCTACGGTGGGTGATGTATATGATTGGGCCTTCGATGAGAATATAAGCGAGAAGGAAACTGTAATAACTGATGAAAATAAATCTCAGTTCGAGTATGTAACTGTCAATATAAAAGACAAAATTGCAGTTAAAGTTGCTGACCCACTAGGATCTAGAGCTACAGGCGTAGGTTGTGCTATGTGGAAAAGCAAAACTGGTGAGACTGGAAGATGTGCTTGGAATTCTAAAGGACAATGCTTTTGCCCTGCTCCAGAATAATAACTACTTAATCTTCGCTTCTTTATAGATAACGTGTTTTCTTATAACCGGATCAAATTTTTTTACTTCTACTTTATCTGGTTGAAGCTTCTTATTTTTTGTAGTTGTATAATAGTGACCAGTCTTCGCAGAAGATACTAATTTAATTATTTCTCTCATATTTTATTTATTTCCTTGAGAACTGTATCAATACCCTTTTTCTCTATTATTCTTAATCCCTTTGTGGAAATTCTTAACGATACCCATCTATTTTGAGCTTCTACCCAAAATCTATGCATCTGTAAATTAGGCAAAAAACGTCTTCTTGTCCTATTTTTCGCATGAGAAACATTGTTGCCAGACATTGGCTTTTTACCAGTAACTTCACATATTCTTGACATAATTTACACCAAACCTTTTATTAAAAAAGAAAAAAGATAGCAAATATTAGCTATCTACACAACATAAGTTTGAATAATACACTATAATTGCCACATATGGACAAAATATTTTTAAAAGGCCTTAAGTTAAAAACTAGAATTGGTTTATTTGACTGGGAGAAACAGATTGATCAGATAATTAATATAGATATAGAGGTTGGCACCGATATTAAAAAAGCCGCTGAAACTGATGATGTTAGTTACTCTCTAGACTATAAAGCCTTATCGATTAAGGTTAAGCATTACGTTGATAACAATACCCATGAATTAATAGAAACCTTAATTGAGAGGCTGGCAAGCATGATTTTGAATGAATTTAAAGTCGAGTACGTCACTTTATCGATTGGTAAACCAGGAGCCATTAGAGGATCCCAAGATGTCGGTATAGTTATCACCAGGGAAAACCATAGAATTAGTTAGCTATTTAAGCTTCTTCCGCCGTCCACGCTAATTATCTGCCCAGTTATATAATCAGCATTATTAATTAAAAAAATACATGTATTTGCAATATCATCAGTTTCTCCTTGCCTCTTTAGTAATGTGCTATCTATAATTGCTTGATGCTCACTCTCATATTCTTTAATTTCAGGCCATATAATTGAGCCTGGAGATACACCATTAACCCTTACTTCCGGGGAAAATTCTACAGCTAATGATTTTGTCAGCATTTTTAAACCCGCTTTTGCCATAGAATATATTGAAAAATTTGATAGTGGTTTATCTGCATGGATATCTATTATATTAATAATGCATCCCTTATTTATTTTTAAACTGCCATAAAATATTTTAGAAAGAAAAAAAGGTGACTTTAAATTAACGTCATGAAGATCATCCCATTCCCCAACGGTAGATGTATTTACTGCTGTAGCGTAGAAAGTTGAAGCGTTATTTATAAGAACATCAATATTTGACCATTTCTCTCCTAATCCTAATAATAAATTATCGTAATTATCAAAATCTCTTAGGTTAAATTTAATTGAAATAGCAGAATTTTCTCTTATTGAATTCATCTTTGAGACTAGACTTTCGGCGTCCTCAGAGGAATTGTAATAATGAACAACAATATCCATATTACAGGAATGAAGCTTTAATGCAGTTGCTCTACCGAGCCTTCTGCCAGCGCCTGTAATTAAAACTATTTTTCTACTTTTTTCAATATTTTGACTCATAAAAACATTATACTAGATAAATAATTTATTCTGTTAATAAAAATATAGGATACTACGTGACATTATTAAATAAAATACATGCAAAAGTTAAACAAAGAAATTATTTAACTTTCGATGAGTATATGGAAATGTGCTTATATTATCCTGGTCTTGGATATTATAATAATCAAGATATAAGCCTAGACCCAAAAAATTCGGACTTTATTACAGGCCCTGAGGTTTCCTTCCTCTATGCAGAGTCCATGGCTCAATTCTACTTAAAATGCAAAAGCCATAAAAGATTAGATAATATTATTGAGTTTGGAGCTGGTAGTGGTGAGCTCTGCTATAACTTTCTAAAAAATATTTCTAATAAAGATTTGCCAAAAAAATATTATATTCTTGAGAAAAGTAAATACTTAATTGATCAGCAAAAAATAAAAATTGCAAAATTACCAAAAAAATATAGTGATATAGTTGAGTGGGTAGATAATATAGAAAATATTGATAACGTTTTTTTAATAGCAAATGAAGTTTTAGACGCTCTTCCTGCGAAATTATTTTTAAAAAAAGAAAATAAATTTTATGAAAAAGTTATTAGAATAAAAAATAATGAATTATTTTTTTCGATCATAGATTGCGATGATTTCAGTAAAGATAAGATCTTAAATATTGAAAAAAGAATAGGGTTAGAAATTCCTAACAACTATAGTTTCGAAATAAATTTCATGTATGAGAAATTTTTCTCAGATATTTTTAGCACTATAGGAAATTTCGTATTTATTATAATTGACTATGGTTATTCAGAAAAAGAATTTTATCATATAGATAGATCTTCTGGAACTCTTCAATATTATAAAAAAAATACAAAAATTATTAGCCCGTTAACTCAACAAGGTACCTTTGATATATCTATTAGCGTTGACTTTTCAAGTATCAAAAGAATTGCAGAGCGGCATACTATAGAATTACTCACTTACACAACACAAACTCAATTTCTTCTTAATACAGGTATTTTAGAAAACTCTTACAAAGTTGAAAATGAATTTGAAAGGAATAATATTTTAAAAAACTTATTATTCCCTACGGATATGGGAGAAAATTTTAAAATAATGATATTCTGTGATGATATGCATAGTAATTTTCAGCTACAAAGTAAGGATTATCGACATAAATTATGACTGAGTTAATACACATAATAATATTATCTTTTATTCAAGGTGTTACGGAGTTTCTTCCTATATCTAGCTCTGCCCATTTAATTCTTGTACCCGCTATATTGGGCTGGGAACAACAAGGAATCTTGTTGGATGTTTCTATGCATTTTGGCTCCTTGCTCGCTATATCTCTGTATTATTTTAAGAATGTAAAAGAATTTTCTAATATTCAAACTTCTAAAAACTATATCAGTATTAAAAAATTATTCATAGGATCTCTACCAGTTTTATGTTGTGGCTACTTTTTTTATGATTTTATATCTAACAATCTTAGGTCAGTTGAAATTATAGGAATATTTACAATATTAGTTGCACTATTAATATTGAGTGTAGAGTTTTTCAGAAAGAAATTTAAAGATATTAAGACCATAAGTAATTATGACATGCTTATCATTGGTTTGTTTCAAGCATTAGCATTAATACCGGGAACCTCAAGGTCTGCAATTATTATTTTCGCCGCTCTGCTAATTGGATATAATAAAAAAAGCGCTATTATAATTGCTCTCATGCTATCTTTCCCTGTAATACTTGTAGCAATGATATATGAGGTATTCACTTTAGATTACTATTTAATAAATTACGAAGTAGTGATGCAAATTATTACTGCTGTAAGTATTGCTTTTATAGTTTCATACTTTGTAATAAAAAACTTTATTTCATATATAAATATTATTGGATTTTATCCCTTTATGATCTATAGAATAATTTTAGGAATTACTTTATTAGCTTTTTTCACGTAAAACTAAATTAATAACACTAAGGTTTATATCTTCTATTTTTTTCTTTATATCTTTAATGTCTTTATTTTTTAGATCACCATAATCAATCTTATTAACTAGAGACTTATGGAGTCTGTTAAATATATCTAATAAAACAGCATAATATCTTTTTTCTAATTTATTATTATCTCTAATTTCATGGAAATCTATAAAGTACTTAACTTGAGTTAAAAATATTTTTAGTCTCTCAGGTCGCCTGAAAGCATCAAGTGCATTTAAAAAATACAGAATATCTTTAGCGTCCAACTTTAGAGATAAAAATTTGGCGCTAAACTCATTGAATATAAAATACAAATCTGTAATTTTTTTTGGGAATCCAAATAAATCTATAAAATTCAATGAAAACCCTGCAATTGATAAAAAAATATCTTTGTCTATATCTATTTTCGAAAAGTGCATTATTTTTCTTTTTAACAGATCATTATTTATTATTTCTGGGAAATACTTTGCAGCTACATTCGACAGTATCAAGGCCTCAAAAAACATCCAAGAATACTTTGTATCAAATGATTTTGATAACTCTGTCCATAATCTCTCTCTTGATAAAAGCTCTATTTCTCCTGAATTAACAATTTCTTTCATTGCTTCAAATGTTGTTTTGTGAATTTTGAAATTGTATTTATTTAATGTCGCATAAAATCTTGCCACTCTAAAAACTCTTAACGGATCTTCAGAAAATGCATCTGACACATGACGCAGTAATCTATTTTCCAAGTCATTAATTCCATGATAGGGATCTATCAAAATCCCTTTATGATCTTCAGCTATCGCATTAATAGTTAAGTCTCTCCTTAGTAAATCCTGCTTGAGCGTTACACTTTTACTTGTATCAAATTTAAATCCCTTATGACCTGCTTCTGTTTTTCTCTCTATCCTCGCTAAAGCATACTCTTCGAATGTTTCGGGGTGAAGGAAAACAGGGAATTTCTTACCAACCTGCTTATATCCTAAGTTAAGTAATTCTTGCTGATTGCTTTCAACTACAACCCAATCTTTTTCTTTAGGCTCTATTCCTAATAATTTATCTCTGACGGCTCCACCAACAAGGTAAGTTTTCATATGTTTTGATTAATCTATATAAGTTGGGATTATTGTCTCCAGATCTGAATAAAAATTATGATCTGAATGGCAAGTACTGTCTATTTGACAGGAATTATAATTATCTATTGAGAAAGGTTTCCCGGGCACAAACTCCATAATAGTTGCTTGCAATTTAGATATACTATTTGATAACGGTATAACCTTGATATTTCTATTTTTTGTTACAATTATTAATTCCACAATTTCTTTTAAGGAATATACTTTTGGACCACATAAATTATATGCCTTACCGAAGCTTTTTATATCTTTTATGGCATTTACAATAAAATTTGCTAATTCATCTATATGAACCGGAGAAAATTTCGCATTATGGCAGGCCAAAGGAAATAGAAAAGGCGTGTAATCTAATAAATTACTAAATCTTAATATAAAACTATCCTTCTTGCCAAAAATTACCGAGGGCCTAAATATGGTTATATTTGCAATTCTTTTTCCATAGGTCATTAAATAACTCTCAGCCTCACCTTTTGTCCTAAGATAATGACTAGGTCCTTTTGAATCTGCGTTTAGAGCACTCATATGTAATATTCTCTTAATATGATTTACTTTACATGCATTTAATATATGCCTAGCTAGATCACTGTGTGACTTCCTAAAACCTCTTCCGCTATGTCCTTTCTCGTTTAATATTCCAATTAAATTTATCAAGACATCAGTTTTTTTTGTGTGTTTAATTAATTCTTCTTCGCTATTGACGTCCGCCTCAATCAATCTAACCTGAGGATAAACAAGTATTTTTTTATTTTTTTCTCTATTTCTCGTTATAACGGTTATATTACTATCAGTCTTAGCCAAGCAATTTATTATACTTAAACCGACAAAACCTGTCCCACCAAGTATAGTTATATTCATAACTTATCCATTTTTTAAGATTTATTGTAATATCAACTTTTTACCATATAATATTATGTTATATAATAATACAGCAACTACACATAACATTAAATGCATATAAAAATAGTAATTTTCCTCTTCTTATCAAGCCTATATATTTATCCATCCTATGCAGAAGATTTGACTTTAAAATTTAAAGAAGCTAATGATTTAATATTATTAGATAATTATTCAGGAGCAAAAAAATTACTTGAAAAATTGCTTTCAAAAAATCCAAAAAATAAATATATATTAAATAATCTTGCATATATTGAAGCAAAGACAGGCAATATTAATAATGCTGTGATTATTCTCAGAAATGCCATTGGTAATGATGAAGAGGTAGAAATTATTTACAAAAATTTAACTAATTTGTATGCATTTCAAGCTAATATTCTCTACGAAGAAGCTTTATCAATGAAGGAGTCCGGCTCAAGGGAGATTAATTTAACACTGGTAAAAAATATTGTAGTTACTAGTAATGAAATACCTGTCCTTAAAAATATCCTAAAACCAGCTGTAACAGATAATTTGTCAAAAATTAATCCTAATGATGCTATAAAATTTTTAAACGAATGGGCTTCCTTTTGGCAAAATAAAAGTTTTCAAGAATATTTTAACTGTTATGCAGATAGCTTCTACCCAAAAAAATTCAATTCTAAAGATTCTTGGGTTGCAGATAGAAGAAATAAGATAGAAAACAAAAAAAATATAAGTATAAAGATATCTAATATAAAAATAATTAGTTTTGGCGAAAATAATTTTCTCGCGCAGTTTACTCAGTCATACGACTCTGATTCCTTTTCTGATGTTGTAAATAAGCATACAACAGTAATTTTTGAAAATAATAGTTTCAAAATAACTGGGGAATATATTCTTAAATAATGCGTACCATATATCATGCTGCAATATTATTTTCGATATTATTTACTGGAAATATTGCTTTTTCTAACGAAACCCCACTACCAAACGAAAGGGCGGAAATAGAATTATTAAAAATAATTGATTACATGAGGAATGGGGATAATGCGGATGCATTAATTATAGCCGAACAATTAACGAAGAAGTATCCTAACTTTAAATTAGGAAAAATTATTTATGCTGACTTGTTATCTTCCTATCTAGAGAAAAAACCACTCCTTGGAAGTATTTCAAAAGATAAGAGGCTAAATGATTTAAAAAGTGAGGCAAAAGCAAGAATAAATTTTAATTCTGTTTATAAAAAACAAGATTTATTACCTAAGTCTATTATTCAATTGGCAGATAATACGCCATATGCTTTTTTGATTGAGCTATCAAAATCAAGATTGTATTTAATAAAGAATAATAACGGCGTACCTGAAATAATTGCTGATTTTTATGTATCAATAGGGAAAGAAGGTTTTAATAAGGAAACCTCTGGTGACAATAAAACTCCAGTAGGCGTTTATAAAATCACATCTTATTTAGCAGATGATGATTTACCTGAGCTATACGGAAATGGTGCTTACCCTATAAATTACCCAAATTCGTGGGATAAAAAAAATAAAAAAACTGGTTATGGCATTTGGATTCACGGCGTTCCCAGAGATGTCTACAGCAGACCTCCTTTAACAAGTGAGGGTTGTGTGGTTACTAGCAACAGAACTTTAAATAAATTAAAAAAATATGTTGTAACTGATATAACACCAGTAATACTTGTTGAAAAAGTTAACTGGATCAATCGAAATGAATGGCATCAAAATAAAAATGAAGCTACTAATGTCCTTCAGCAATGGGAAGAAACTTGGGAAAGCCTTGATCCTCATGATTTTATTTCTCTACATTCAATAAATTTTAAAAGTGAAAAACATAATTTTGAAAAAAGAGTAGCTCATATATTGCGTATAATAGAAAAAAAGACTTTTATTAAAGTTAAAGTTGAAAACCTTAGTTTATTTTATTACCCTAAAAATGAAAATCTAATTTATGCAGATTTTAAACAGTTTTACGAGAGTAATAATTTTAATACCTCTTCTAATAAAAAGATTTTTTGGAAAAAAGAAAAAGATAAAATATGGAGAATTTTATATGAAGATACTTAAAAAAAAATATCTTGATTTAGATAAATAATATGTATAATAAAAATCTTATTGTTAATAATACAGGAAAATGAAATGTCAGAGAATATACTAAAAGCTACGGATGCAGAATTTGATAACTTAGTCATTAATTCAGATAAACCAGTTCTAGTAGATTATTGGGCTGAATGGTGTGGGCCTTGTAAAATGATTGCTCCGATCCTGGAAGAAGTTGCAAATGAAATGTCAGATAAGGTCACAATTGCAAAGTTAAATGTTGATGAAAATTCACAAACACCTCCAAAATACGGAATACGTGGTATACCCACTTTAATGCTTTTTAAAAATGGTGAAGTTGTAGGTACTCAAGTCGGCGCTGTAAGCAAAAGTGATTTAATAAAATTTATTGAAGATAACATTTAAAAAATGCTAGACGAGCGTTAAAATTAATGTTAAGTTTTCCCTTCAGTTGAAGTTTTAACACCCCAAAGAAATTTATTCACGCATAAATTAAAGTTTAAAAAACTTAAAACACAGCAGTATTAATCTATAAAATCCACAGGTAAAAAAATTATGAACTTATCAGAGTTAAAGAAAAAAAGTCCGCCAGATTTGCTAACTATGGCAGCAGATATGGGAATAGAAAATATTTCTAGATCTAGAAAACAAGAAGTAATATTCTCTATTTTAAAATCTCATGCCAAGAGTGGCGAAGATATTTTTGGTGATGGTGTGCTTGAGATACTTCAAGATGGATTTGGATTTCTTAGATCTGCAAATAGTTCATATTTAGCGGGTCCTGATGATATATACGTTTCACCCAGTCAAATAAGAAAGTTTGGATTGAGAACTGGGGATACGGTATCAGGAAAAATTAGACCTCCAAAAGAATCTGAAAGATATTTTGCATTACTTAAAGTTGATCAAATTAATTACGAAGCTCCTGAAAATGCAAAAAGAAAAATATTGTTTGAAAATTTAACACCTCTGCATGCAGAAAAAAGAATTAAGCTAGAAAGAGGTAACGGAAGTAGTGAGGATATAACTGCAAGAATAATAGATATATGCGCTCCTATAGGTAAGGGACAAAGAGGATTAGTTGTTTCACCACCAAAAGCCGGTAAAACTATTATGCTTCAAAATATTGCGCAAAGCATTAAAACAAACAACCCTGAGTGTCATTTAATTGTTTTACTAATAGATGAAAGGCCAGAAGAAGTGACAGAAATGTCTCGCATGGTAGATGGCGAGGTAGTTTCTAGTACTTTTGATGAGCCTGCAACTAGACATGTCCAAGTTGCTGAAATGGTTATTGAGAAAGCCAAAAGGCTAGTAGAACACAAACATGATGTTGTAATTCTATTAGACTCAATTACCAGGCTTGCAAGAGCATACAATACGGTCGCACCTTCATCGGGTAAAGTTCTGACTGGTGGTGTAGATGCTAATGCGCTGCATCGACCTAAAAGATTTTTTGGTGCAGCTAGAAATATTGAGGAAGGCGGTTCCCTTACAATTTTAGCGACTGCACTTGTTGAGACTGGATCTAAAATGGATGAGGTTATTTACGAGGAATTTAAAGGCACAGGAAATAGTGAGATTCATCTAGATAGAAAAATAGCAGAAAAAAGAGTATATCCGGCTATAGCAATTAACAAATCTGGCACTAGAAGAGAAGAATTATTAACCTCTCCGGAAGAACTTCAAAGAATGTGGATACTAAGAAAATTCATGCATTCAATGGGAGAAACTGAGGCTGTAGAATTTTTATTAGATAAATTAAA
>Ga0209711_10004302_pt1 | contig 11594 bp, 7 predicted proteins | sample ArcticOcean_MG_C_7_FD_187441 | JGI IMG/M metagenome (GOLD analysis project Ga0209711, IMG submission 187441) | Marine microbial communities from western Arctic Ocean - ArcticOcean_MG_CB11_88 (SPAdes) (version 2) | ecosystem: Environmental > Aquatic > Marine > Oceanic | place: Arctic Ocean... | reverse complement strand
AAATCTTTCTCTGTGTTAACTGCAGATCTGCAGAGTTTCTCGGGCGACCATCTCAAGTAAGCTTTTCTCCAGTCGGCGCTATTCATTGCTACAATAGTGCTGCTACATGAAATCAATAGACTAGATCCAATCGCAAGGATTAATAGGTATTTGATTTGTTTGAGTCGACTCGGAAACAACCTTATTCACCTGATAATAATTTTTAAAAAATCAGTGTTAAAAATGCCTTTTTTCGTAAAGCCACTAGCTGACTTCTTTAGAGTTTAGACATACCGACGTAAGCGCCAGACCATTAAGTATAGTCAGATAAAGGTTGGCACCTACTTTTATTTCAAACATCCATGGTGGGAGCGTTGGCTGATAACAGTCACCTATTAAGAACATACAACCAGCATGAGTTTGTACCAGTCCTATCACAAGCAACGTTACACCAAAGCCAACGTAGGCAAGCCCAAAGTAAGCTAAGCCGATCCCTGCACCTCCTCTCCGGTATTTTATTGCGTACGAGGCAGTCAGCATTAGAATTACTGTAGCGGTGATAAGCATGAAACCGAAGGCGTTCATTAGGAAAAACGTCAAGGTGGTTAATGCAATCAGCAACACTGTGAGAAGCAAGTGGTTCATGAAATACCGGGAAATCTAAATAAATGGGATATTACATCAGGCTACAACCGAAGATCCTCATCGTAAAGCCTCCTTTCGTGTAAACGCGCTTGCACCAAACCTTCAGCTTAGTCTTCCAACCTCAACGGTACTGGTATCAGATTATAGATCTCGCCCGCAGGCGCCTAGCCACGGAGCAATGTCCTAGACGGCTCTATACCTGCTTCACTCGTCCACATTGGTAATACATACCAATACTAGGAGTCCCTTCTGGTAAAACGGGGGGTGCCCCCGGGGTGGGGTAGAGTCGTTTGAAATTATCAATTTTGAAAATTGTTCGCTAGGAAATGATCGACCTTCGAATTACCCTCAAACACAAAGGCTCCGGAAGGACCCGCTCTGCTAAGATCTCGGATAATTTACGTTCTAAACTGCGTGCGATTGCTTGTAATTACGCGAAATTGAAAGAAGGGTCTTTTTTATACGAGTAGTTATACGCAATCTTCGAATGTTTATAACATATTGATTTATATGGATATTTGGCGGAGAGACAGGGATTCGAACCCTGGATACGCTATCAACGTATACTCCCTTAGCAGGGGAGCGCTTTCGACCACTCAGCCATCTCTCCGAACTGACACTTGTTTGGGCGTCGTGTTTAGCCCTGAACTGCCGCAACGGGTGCGTCAAGAACTCGTATAATGGTGCGCTGGGAGGGAGTCGAACCCCCGACCTTCTGGTTCGTAGCCAGATGCTCTATCCAGCTGAGCTACCAGCGCACGCCGGGGCTATTATCTAGGGCGCTCTGGTCAAGGTCAACCGCGATCATTGGTTATCGAAAAAGAAATTGGTATATTGAAGCTGTAACAAGTGGAACTGCCATGACGCCAGATTTAACCGCAATGGGTCTCGAACTTGCCTTCATTGGTATGGGCACGGTGTTTGCGTTTTTGACGTTGTTGGTGGGTGTGACGAGCTTGATGTCGCGCTTGGTGATCCGGTTTTCAAGCGCTGAACCGGTGAATCCGGTTCCGCTCACGCGTTCCGGGCAAGCCCGCCCGTCGCCAGCCATCTTAGCGGCGGTGGCAACGGCCGTTCGGCGATACCGAGATGGTCAAACGCGGTAACGGTTTAAAGTCAGGATTCCCAGAAGATTCAGGCTGCGGCGAACGCGGCTTTGGCTGCCCTGACGGGTGAAATTAATAAAAGTGTTTTGGAGCAAGTTTTATGTCTGAGCAGGTCTTGTCGAATTCGGCGCCGCTTGGGATCACGGATGTGGTGCTAAGAGACGCGCATCAATCGTTGTTCGCAACCCGTCTGCGCTTGCATGACATGTTACCGATTGCCGAGAAACTCGATCAGGTTGGCTTTTGGTCTATCGAGAGCTGGGGTGGTGCAACCTTTGATGCCTGCATTCGGTATTTGGGCGAGGACCCCTGGGAGCGGATTCGCGCGCTGAAAGCAGCGATGCCGAATACCCCGCAACAAATGCTGTTTCGCGGGCAAAATATTTTGGGCTACCGGCATTACGCGGATGACCTGGTTGAAAAGTTCGTTGAGCGCGCGGCGGTCAATGGGGTTGATGTGTTTCGGGTCTTCGATGCGATGAACGACCCACGCAATTTAGAATGTGCCATTGCCGCGGTGCGAAAGCAGGAAAAGCATGCTCAAGGCACGCTGTCCTACACCGTCAGCCCGATGCATAATCTAGCCGGCTGGCTTGACATGGCAGCGCGCCTGGAGGCGATGGGCGCCGATTCCATTGCCATCAAAGATATGGCAGGCCTACTTACGCCTTATGCCGCGTTTGAATTGGTGAGCGGCTTGAAGAACACCGTACAGGTCCCCATTCATATGCAGTGCCATGCAACGACCGGTCTGTCGACGGCAACGTATCTCAAGTCCATTGAAGCCGGTATCGATAATGTGGATACGGCGATCAGTTCCATGAGCATGACCTACGGGCATTCGCCCACCGAAAGTGTGGTTGCAATGCTGCAGGGCACCGAGCGGGATACCGGCTTGAATATGGTCTTGCTCGAGGAAATTGCGGCCTATTTCCGGGACGTTCGAAAAAAATATGCCGCCTTTGAAGGCGCCTTGCGCGGTATTGATTCTCGCATTTTAGTGGCGCAAGTTCCGGGCGGGATGTTGACCAACCTTGAAGGGCAATTAAAAGAACAAAACGCGACCGATAAACTGGATGCGGTACTCGAGGAAATCCCGAAGGTTCGCGCCGAGCTAGGCTTCATTCCACTGGTCACGCCAACGTCGCAGATTGTCGGCACCCAAGCGGTGCTCAATGTGTTAACAGGAGACCGATACAGCAATATCACCAAAGAAACTCAAGCGGTGCTAAAGGGTGAATATGGTGCCACGCCCGCACCGGTGGACGCAGTCCTACAAGCCAGGGTCCTTGCAGGGCAGGCGCCCATTACCTGTCGACCCGCCGATTTGCTCAGTCCAGAGTTCGATCGGTTGCAGACTGAACTCGAGGGTCTCGCCAAAGAAAGGCCCATCATCTTCGGTGAGCATCTTGAAGATGACGTCTTAACCTATGCCTTGTTCCCTCAAATCGCGTTGAAGTTTTTTGAAAACCGAAACAACCCGGCGGCTTTTGAGCCCGTGCCCTCTGGTGTTCCCCTTGCAGCGAAAGCGCCGGATGCATCGGGGGCTGTGGCCTCATCTGGTCCTGAAACCTATACGGTGGCGGTCGCGGGTCAAACCTTTGTGGTCTCGGTAACCCCTGGCGGGGAGATTTCTGGGCTTGTACCGGTGGTTGAATCCGCCAATGCCATGCTGATGAGCTTTCCAGCGCCGCTCGCCGGTAATGTCTTCAAGGTATTGGTCAAAGCGGGGGATTCAGTGGCCGCGGGTCAGGTGGTGTTAATTCTGGAGGCCATGAAAATGGAGACCGAGATCCGCGCAACCAGTGCAGGCGTAGTCAGCGAGGTCTTGGTGCGGGAGGGCGATGCGGTCAAAGTGGGCGAAACCTTGATGATGCTGAGCTAACCCATGGATCAATTGCTGCAACTTTGGCAGAGCACCGGTCTGTATCAGATGCATCTGGATCAGTTTGCAATGATCTGCATCGCGTTAACGCTTTTATATCTGGCCATTGTTAAAGGCTTCGAGCCTTTGCTGCTGGTGCCCATTGGTTTTGGCGGGCTTCTGGCCAATATCCCGGGGGTTGATATCGCGGTCGGCGATGGCATTCTGCATCAGTTTTATAGTTTGGGGATCGAGACTGGGATGTTCCCGTTGCTTATTTTTATGGGCGTGGGCGCCATGACAGACTTCGGGCCGCTCCTTGCTAATCCAAAAACGTTATTTCTGGGCGCAGCCGCGCAATTTGGTATTTTTGCGACCCTGCTGGGCGCCTTAGGCTTGAGCGAACTGGGGATCTTTAACTTCTCGGTTTCGGAAGCCGCGGCCATTGGCATTATTGGCGGCGCGGATGGGCCGACCGCCATCTATGTCGCCGGGCAGTTAGCGCCGCACCTGTTGGGAGCCATCGCGGTTGCCGCCTATTCTTATATGGCGCTGGTGCCGCTCATCCAGCCACCGATCATGCGCTTGCTGACCACCGAGGCCGAGCGAAAGATCGAGATGGTTCAGCTGAGGGAAGTGTCCCAGCGCGAAAAAATCGTGTTCCCGCTTATGCTCTTGCTGCTGGTTGCACTCATGGTGCCAAGCGCGGCGCCCCTGTTAGGCATGTTTTGCTTTGGTAACTTGATGCGCGAGTGCGGTGTTGTGAATCGGTTAAGCGATACCACTCAGAATGCCTTAATTAACATCACCACAATCTTTTTAGGCTTGGCGGTCGGCTCCAAGCTCCGTGCGGAGCAGTTTTTGGTTTTTGAAACCCTTGGGATCCTACTGCTGGGTATGGTTGCCTTTTGTATTGGCACGGCGGCCGGGGTCTTGATGGCAAAGCTCATGAATCGCATTGTGAAGCAACCGATCAATCCGCTGATTGGCGCCGCGGGCGTGTCGGCGGTACCCATGGCCGCGCGGGTTGCCAGCAAGTTAGGGCTTGAAGCCAATCCCAATAACTTTTTGTTGATGCATGCGATGGGGCCGAATGTGGCGGGGGTCATCGGTTCGGCAGTCGCGGCAGGCATTCTGATTCAGTTTGTCCGGTAAGCTGTGCGCTGCGTGCAACTTAGTCTTGACAACCCACAGGGCGCTTTGTAGTTTGTGAAGCCGTCATCGAAGCGGGTTTTGTCTAGAACCCCTCGGTTGTCTGGTTCTGGCAGTACGCAACCCGTGCCCAGAACGGTCAGCGCAATTTACCGAATTTAAGAAACCGTAAAACCGCCTTAGTTAAAAGGCCCATTCAGTAAGGAAGAGGAAACACCATGCAAGAATATATGCAATTTTATATCAATGGCGAATGGGTCGACCCCGTCACCCCATCCAGCCTAGAAGTGATTAATCCAGCGACGGAACAACCCTTCGCAACCATCAGTATGGGCAGTCCAGCCGATGTTGAAAAAGCGGTTGCAGCAGCCAGCGCGGCCTTCGACAGTTTTTCTAAAACCAGTGTTGCGGAACGCGTTGAGCTACTAGGCTCGATCCTTGCGGAATACACCAAACGATATGACGAGATTGCGGCTGCGATTTCAACGGAAATGGGCGCGCCGCTTTGGCTGTCTAAAGCGGCTCAAGCAGCGACGGGCCAAGCCCACTTTGCAACGACCCTTGGAATGCTCAAGAATTTTGAGTGGGAAGAGCGTAAAGGCAAATACCTGCTTCGCCGCGAACCGGTTGGCGTATGTGGTTTGATTACCCCTTGGAATTGGCCGATCAATCAGATCTCCTGCAAAGTCGCGCCAGCATTGGCTGCGGGTTGCACGATGGTGTTAAAACCCAGTGAAGTGGCGCCAGTGAACGGCATTATCCTCGCCGAAGTTTTACATGCGGCGGGCGTGCCGGCCGGCGTGTTCAACCTGGTAAACGGCGATGGCCCGAACGTGGGTGAAGCCATGTCTTCACATCCTGACATTCACATGATGTCGTTCACCGGTTCAACCCGCGCGGGCATATTGGTTGCGAAAGCGGCAGCCGACACGGTCAAGCGAGTGGCGCAGGAACTGGGCGGCAAATCCGCAAACATCGTGCTGGAAGATGCGGATTTAGAAAAAGCCGTGAGTGGTGGTGTGAGCCAAATTTTCACCAACTCAGGTCAAAGCTGTAACGCACCGACGCGTATGTTGGTGCCCCAAGCATCGCATGCTCAAGCCCTCGAGATTGCAAAGAAGGCGGCTGCTTCCGCGAAGCCAGGTGATCCCTTTGCCGAAGGCACAACAATGGGCCCTGTGGTCAGCGAAGTGCAGTGGAACAAGATTCAAGGTTTGATTCAGCAAGGCATCGATGAAGGCGCTGAGCTGGTTTGTGGTGGTACGGGTCGGCCGGATGGCCTGAACGCGGGTTACTACGTCAAGCCAACAATCTTTGGCAACGTTAATAATGAGATGACGATTGCACGAGAAGAGATTTTCGGGCCAGTGTTGTCGATCCTGCCTTATGAAACCGAAGCCCAAGCCATCGAGATTGCCAACGACACGCCTTACGGTTTGTCAGGCTATGTTCAGTCCGGTGATGTGGATCATGCTTTAGCCGTTGCGGCGCAAATCCGAAGTGGCAATGTTCACATTAACGGCAGTGGTGCTGATTTTACCGCGCCGTTTGGTGGCTATAAGCAGTCCGGTAATGGTCGTGAATGGGGCGAGCTGGGCTTCGAGGAATTCCTTGAAACCAAAGCGATCTTTATTCCCGCAGGCTAAAACGTTGAAGTTTTAGTGTGAGTGATCAAAACGCCCCAACTGGGGCGTTTTTTTTGGCCTAAATTAAGGCCTTGCTACCAGGTATCGATGAAAGGTCGCTTCTTTCCAGCTCTGGGTAGGGGCTTGGGTGTCGACTTCATCCCGGAGATAATCCAGTGCCGAGTATCTTTCGGGTCGATCACTTCATCGATTTCAAACGCGGTCGCGAAATTCACGGCCTTGCCGCGATCGTACATTTGGGCAACACGCTTTTCGTATTCGACCCGCCGCGCCTCCGGGTCGGTGATGGCCTCGAGCTCTTTTCGGTAACCCAGTTTGACAGCGCCTTCAAGGCCCATGCCCCCGAACTCGCCGGTGGGCCAGGTCACGGTAAAGGCCGCGGCCTTGAAGCCGCCGCCGGTCATCGCCTGGGCGCCGAGGCCGTAGCCTTTGCGCAGCACAATCGCAAACAAGGGCACCGTTAGGCTGGTGCAAGTTACAAAGACGCGACTGGCATGCCGAACCAAGGCCGTTTTCTCGATTTCAGGGCCGACCATAATGCCCGGACAATCCACCAACGACACAATCGGCAAGTCAAAGGCATCGCACAACTGCATGAAACGGGCAGCCTTGTCGGCGCCGTCGCTGTCGATGGCGCCAGACAGATGAATCGGGTCATTGGCAATGAGACCCATGGGTTTGCCGGCAACCCGAATGAAGGCGGTAATCATGCCGACCCCAAACTTGGGCCTCAGTTCTAACACCGAGTCGGTGTCGGCTATGCAGTCGATGATCTCGTGAATGTCGTAAACGCGGAGCCGGTTTTCAGGGATTGCGGCGCGCAACTTGCGTTGGTCGTCACAGGTGAAGTCCGAGACGGGGCCTTGGAAATACGACAACAGCTTTTTCGCCATGAACATCGCTTCGGCTTCGTCCTTAACCGCAATGTCCACCACCCCATTGGGGACCTGCACCGACATAGGGCCCACTTCGTCGGGGGTAAAAATACCCAGCCCGCCGCCTTCAATCATGGCGGGGCCACCAATACCAATATTGCTGTCTTCGGTGGCAATCACAATGTCACTGCAGCCCAGTAAGACCGCATTGCCGGCAAAGCAGCGCCCACTGGTGATGCCAATCCGAGGCACCAGACCCGAGAGCGCGGCGTAAAGCTGGAAGGCCAAACAGTCGAGACCTGCGATACCAGCGCCATCGGTGTCGCCTGGGCGGCCGCCACCGCCTTCGGCCAAAAGAATAATCGGAAGTTTGAGTTGTTCGGCCACTTCAAACATACGGTCTTTCTTGCGATGGTTCTGCAGTCCTTGGGTGCCGGCCAGAACCATGTAGTCGTAGGACATCACCACGCATTGAGTGTTCTCATCGGGAAACAGTTCGCCGTTCACGCTGCCAATGCCGCACACCATGCCATCACCGGGCGTTTTCTCCATGAGGTCTTGAACGGATCGGCGACGGCGCTGGGCCGCGATGGCAAGCGAGCCATATTCGATGAACGAATCCGGGTCGCACAGGTCATTCACATTCTCTCGGGCTGTTCGGTGCTGGGTCTTACGACGTTTCGCAACCGCCTCCGGACGGTTTTCGTCCAGCCCGTATTCATGCCTTAGGTTGGCTTCGGCCAAATCCGGGCGAATGTGGTCAAGGTCAACTTGGGTTTCGGTGGTTGCATCGGTCACGGTCACCGCGGCAGGGCGTAAGTACAGCATGGCGTGATCTTCGAACACGGCGTCGCCTGACGCGACATTAATCTGAATAATGACGCCGCTCTCGGGGGCGCTGACCACATGCTCCATCTTCATCGCATCCATTACCAACAGCGGTTGCCCGGCATAGACCTCCTGATTCGGCGCCACGTTAATTTCAACCACCGTGCCTTGCAGTGGCGCCCCAATGGCCAGGCTGTCTGAGGGTCCGCTTGCAACCGGTTCGGGGGCGGTAGTCGTTTCAGCCGAGCGATGGTTTAAGACCGCGAGTGGGTCACGGGCATCGATCGCGGCCCCGGCGCCCGTGGCTGATTGGGCGCTCAGGGCTGTTTCCTCGCTCAAGGCTGTTTTTTCGCTCAAGGCTGTTTTCTCGCTCAAGGCTGCTGCAGCCTCGGTCAATCGAGCGGAGATTTCAGACAGGTGCGTATCAACAAACCCTGTCAGCAGCGTGCTGTTGCTGAATTCAGGTTGGTTGAGCAGGTCTTTAACAAAGGCAAGGTTCGTGTCAAAGCCTTCGATTTGAAAGTCAGCGATCGCGCGTTGCGTCTTGGCCACCGCGCTGGCAAAAACAGGGCTGCGGCTGTGGGTGATCACTTTCGCGAGCAGCGAATCATACCGGGTGCTGGTTTGATAGCCTTTATAGGCAAAGCCATCGACCCGAATACCGATCCCAGTGGGCGGTGCATACTGGGTTACCGTGCCGCCGGTGGGTTTGAAAAAACCTTTTTCCGATAAGGTTTCCATATTAACTCGGCACTGAATGGCGAAGCCTTCTGCTTTAGGGGGCTCGATCAAGTTTAAGTCCGTAAGGGTTGCGCCATCGGCAACTTTCAGTTGCAGGGCCACCAAATCAAGCCCCGTTATGGCTTCTGTGACGGTGTGTTCTACCTGCAGGCGCGCATTGGCCTCGATAAAGAAATAGCGCGCCGGTTGGTTGGCATCCACCAGGAATTCGAAGGTGCCCAGGCCGCGATAGTTTGCAGACCCTGCCATGGTGAGGGCGTCGTTCAATAGCTGATCGCGGGTGCGGGTTGGAATGGCCGGGCTGGGGGCGATCTCGATGAGTTTTTGATTTTGGCGCTGAACCGAACAATCCCGCTCCCAAAGGTGAACCACCCCACCTTGGCCATCACCGAGAATCTGAACTTCAATATGGCGAACCTCTGGGAGGTATTGCTCAACGTAAACAGCGCTTTGGCCAAAAGCTAACGTCGCCTCTGATTGGCAACGCTCAAAGAGCTTGGCAAGGTCATCCCCTTGCAAGACCTGCCGCATGCCCCGGCCGCCGCCGCCGTGGACGGCTTTGATCAGCATCGGCTCATCCCCCAAAGTCTTCCGAAAATCAGCCGCCTCCGCCAAGGTGGTGTCGCCATTGGTGCCCGCGATGAGCGGCACCTGGTGCGCCTTAGCTAGGGCGCGAGCCCCTGCTTTATTGCCAAACTGTTCGAGTTGTTCTGCGGTGGGCCCAACGAAGGTGATGCCCGCGGCGTCGCAAGCCGCCGCGAAATCATGGCGTTCACTCAAGAATCCATAGCCTGGATGAATCGCGTCAGCCTGGGTCGCAATCGCCGCGGCAATGAGGGCGGCGATATCCAAATAAGCGCTAGCGCCAGCGCCGGGCAGGCAGTAACGATCGTCTGCTAGGCGCACATGCTGGGCAAGGGCATCGTCCTCTGGATAAACGCTGATGCAGGTGATTCCGAGGTCTTGGGCGGTGGCAATGATTCGTACCGCAATTTCGCCGCGGTTGGCGATGAGTAATCTATTCATGGTGCGTGAGACTCGAAAAAGGTGAACTGTAAAGCTATCGCAACGCCGACACTTTGTCAGCGGATAGCGTGATCAAATTTCGCGCTCGAGGGCGAGCGCACCATGGTAGACTCGAGGGCAAAACTGCATGGAGAGGCTTTGATGACAACAATACAGACAGGCACTAATGATCTGCTGGCGGAGAATATTGATGGCGTTGGCGTGATCACTTTAAATCGACCCGAAGCGCGCAACGCGATGTCGGGTGAGATGAATGCGGCGTTGTCGCAAACCCTCGCGGCTTGGGAATTAGACCCTGCGATCAAATGCATCGTCCTGACCGGTGCGGGCAAAGGGTTTTGCGCCGGCGGTGATGTTAAGGGTATGGCGGCCTCCGGTGATGGCACGGTCGGTGACAATACCATCGATGGCGCAATTCATACCCAGCGGGTCAATCAACGGGCAACCGCCGGTAAGCTGTTTAAAATGCCGAAGCCGACCATCGCGGCGTTGCCAGGCGCTGCCGCCGGCGCGGGCTTAAGCTTCGCTTTAGCGTGCGATCTGCGCGTGATGGCCTCGAGCGCGATTATGACCACTGCTTTCGCGCGGGTTGGTTTCTCTGGTGATTATGGTGGCACCTACTTTATGACCCAGCTGTTGGGCACGGCCAAGGCGCGAGAGCTGTATTACCTGTCGGATCGCGTTGATGCGGCCGAAGCCTTGCGGCTTGGGCTCGCCAATTGGGTTGTTGAGCCGGATGATTTAATGGCTAAGACCATGGAAATCGCGAACCGTCTGGCCTCTGGACCAACGGTTGCCTATCGTTATATGAAGGAAAACTTGAATCGCGCCTTGGCAGGCGATATTGATGATTGCATGGACCTTGAAGCGACCCATCATGTGCATTGCGGGCAGACCACCGATCACAAAGAAGCCACAAAAGCCTTTGTCGCGAAACGCGAGCCCGTCTTCATCGGGCGTTAAGCCCAAGCTTTGAGCCCAATGCCGGCAAGGTTTGGGTTCGGTAAACAATCAGAGCAAGGAGCAGGGCTCGAGTGGCAATTGCATATTTGAATGGACAATGGATGCCGCCGGGCGAGGCCAAGGTGTCGGTTTTTGACCGGGGCTTTATGTTTGGCGATGGGGTTTATGAAGTGATGCCGGTCTATGACGGCAGGATTTTTACCAAGGCCGCCCATCTGGCCCGATTGGCCCGGTCGCAATCCGAGATCGATCTCGCGCCAGTCATGTCGGCTGCGGCGTGGTCGGCCCTAATGGATGAGGCGGTTACGAAATCAGGCGAAACCCAAGCGCTCATTTATATCCAAGTCACCCGCGGCAGTGCAATCGAGCGATCCCATGTTTATCCAGGTGGGCCGCCCACAGTGTTGGTGATGGTCACGCCCTTTCACCCAAAAACGGCTACTGAAATTCAGCCCTTAAAGGTCAGCACGGCCGAGGATATTCGTTGGCATCGCGCCGATATTAAGGTGACGAGCTTGATTGCCAACGGGATAATCAAAAATCGGGCGCTCGCCAATGGGTTTGACGACGCGATTATGATTCGCGGTGAGAATGTGACCGAAGGCACCGCTTCTAACGTATTTATTGTGGTCAACGGTGAAATTCTAACGCCGCCGAAGAGTCAGTGGCTCTTGCATGGCATTACCCGCGACGAGATGATTCGGGTGGCGCTTGAGGCGGGGTTGCCGCTTCGAGAGATTGATTTTGACGAGACAGTGTTGGCCGGGGC
>Ga0209711_10004300_pt1 | contig 11594 bp, 10 predicted proteins | sample ArcticOcean_MG_C_7_FD_187441 | JGI IMG/M metagenome (GOLD analysis project Ga0209711, IMG submission 187441) | Marine microbial communities from western Arctic Ocean - ArcticOcean_MG_CB11_88 (SPAdes) (version 2) | ecosystem: Environmental > Aquatic > Marine > Oceanic | place: Arctic Ocean... | reverse complement strand
AGTCGTTGGCGGCGTCGGGATTGCGCAAGCGCGACATGGCGAAGCCGTAGAGATAATCTCCATACTTATCGACCCACTGTTCAGGTGGGGTGACAGGTACTTTCGGTTCAGGTTTGTCAGGCACGGCGTGAAATTGCTTCCGGGCATTAGGGGCGTCAACTAAAGTCTTCGCGTAAAGGCTCGATAGGAATACCGAACACTACCCGTAGGTCTTAACCTTAAACTCAATCGTTCGATCTGCTTCGTCTAGAATTAATAGTGCTTTTTGTTCGGCCTCGCGCATTTTGGCGCGGTCGCACTCTTTGCGGTCGTCGTAGCCAGCTAGATGCAGCCAGCCGTGGACGAGGTAGAGGCTGAGCTCGCGACTGAAAGGCTCGCCTAATTCTGTGGCTCGGCTGCGAGCGTGGTCGACGGATACGATGATCTCCCCGGCCGATTCCATCTCGGGCTGAGCGGGGAAGGTGATTACATCAGTGGGGCTTGGATCTTCCATGAAGTCGGCGTGCACTTGTGCGATCTCGGCATCGTTGACGAAGGCGATGCTTAGCTCGCCTTCGCTGATTGGGAATCTACCCGATGCGTGGATCGCCTCAAAAAGAGCGATGGCGGCGTCCTTAGGGTCGACGAGGGCGCTAGATTGGTTGTTGATCTCCAGGCTTAGAGTTGGCATCGGGCGTTTTGTCGGTGTTTCCCTTTTCGAGGTCGCTTGCCTTTTCGGCATCGCTCTTTGGGTATTCTACACGGGCGTGTAGCATGTTGAGAACAGTGTAGATGAAGCTCTTACGTATCTGGTCGAGTTCTTGAAAGGTGAGTGGGCAGTTGTCGAGCTGGCCGTCTTCGATCCGGTCTTTGAAGATGCGGTCGATCAACTCTTCTACATTGGGCTGAGTGACTTTTTTCAGAGTACGGCTGGCCGCCTCGACGCTGTCAGCGAAGAAGATGATGGCGCTCTCTTTAAACGCGGGTTTTGGGCCGTCGTAGCGGTAGGTGCTCTCATCGACCACAATTGCCTCTTTTGCCTTCTTTTTGATCCTAGCGTTCGCCTTTTCGGAGAAGGGCTGGTGGGTGTCTTCTTGTTTTTCTTTGGCGCGTTCTTTGGCTTGATAGTAAAAATATTGAATCAGGGTGGTGCCGTGGTGCTGACGAATGACGTCGATGATCACGCGGGGCAGCTTTTCCTTGCGCGCCATTTCGACGCCCTCTTTGACGTGCGCTTTAATCACGAGGGCGCTCATCGAGGGGTTCTTCTCATCGTGCGGGTTCACACCGTCGCGCTGGTTTTCGGCGAAATATGCGGGTTTAACTAATTTGCCGATATCATGAAAGAGGCAGCATACGCGGCATAGTAGGGGGCTAGCGCCGATAGCGGCAGCGGCATTTTCAGAGAGGTTTGCCACCATGAGACTGTGGTGATAGGTGCCAGGGGCTTCCATCTGCATACGGCGCAGGAGGGGGTGGTTAAAATCGGTTAGCTCGAGCAGAGTAATTTCGGTGGTGATCTTAAACAACTGCTCGAAGACGGGCAGCAAGCCGACGGCCAGAATGCCTGTGAGCAAACCGACGACAAGGGCGACAAGTGTCTGCTGACCGACAATGCCAAAGGAGAAGCCATTGAGGAAGCCGATGGCCGCAGCAGCGATAGCGGCCGTCATGCCAGCCAGTAGTCCCGCGCGAACGAGTTTTGAACGTTTGCGGACGTTAGTCGATACATAGGCACCGACGACGCCCGAAAGAAAAGCTATGAGAATGAACTCGACTGAATTGTTCTGAATGATGCCAAAGACGACTGCGATGATCAGCGCCGAGAGCACGGCGGGGGCACCTCCTACTAGAACGGCCACGATAATCGGTGCGAGTGCGTAAGGTGCCACATAGGGTAGCATGCTCAGCGAAGGTCGGCTATTGATCAGCGCGCTTTCGCCGATCTCCATGATTATTCGGATAATTAATAAATTAAGTAGGATACTGAGAGCGGTTATGGCGATGGCTCGATTGCGCTTATGTAGCTCGCGCAGGCCTTGCTTGACGTAAATGTAAACGGCGATCAGCAGGATCGTGGTCAGCATGAGTCGCTCGATAAAGAGTTGATTGAAGATGAGCGAGTTGCCGCGGCGGTCTAGTTCGACTTGTCGGTAGGCGCCGAGGCACTCTATGTCGGCTTCCTTAATCATGGTTCCTGGCTCGACCAACGTGTCCCCTTGTTTGAAATTGATTACGCTAGGTTCTAGTTGGTCGATGGATCGCTGGATCGCACGATTCGTGCCGATCGCACTGTAGAGAAGGTTGGGCTCAAGGCCTTCACGAAAGATGTCGAAGAGAACGCGCGCCGTGGTAGAGTTACCTGAGAGTGAGTTGATCCTTACGCGCAACGCGACGAGCGCATCGGCCAAAGAGCGAGCATCTGGCAGATTGTAGCGGCCATCCTCATCGACGAGTTGAATGACGATTACCTGTGGTCCCACCGTCTCGGAGCTCTTGGCCGAGTAGATGCCGTCCTCGTAGATTTCTTTGAGCACAGAGAGCGCGTCGTTGAAAAGCGTGGACCGTTCCTTGGGTTTTGTCTGCTTTGTGAGTTTAGAAATGGACTCGGCCTCGACTGCTAGTTGGTTCGACTCAATCAGTGTAGTCGCAGTTTTTAGAAGTTCAGCTTGCAGGACTTCGTTGCCCTCTTCTTCAAAGTCGATTTGGTTTTTCGCGATACTAGAGTTGAGCTCGTTGATAAATTGGCGAAATTTTTCAAACGGCTCGAAGGTGCGCTGGAAAACCGGTGGCACTTGCGCGCGGGCTGCGGACGCATTGGCCTCGGCCATCACTTCGCTTTCGTATTGAAATTGGAACTCAGAAACGACTCGTGTCTGCGCCGCCTGGTTGAGGATGATGCGTGGCCCCTTCGGTTTTTGTCCGAGGTAGCAGATAGTGATGACGAGGGCTGAAAAAAGTAGAAAGAGGCTGACCTCAATTAACCGGCTAGTCTCGAAAAAGTGCGAGGTGGCCGACTCTTTGCCGCGGCCGACATCCTTGCGCACGCCATTGGAGCCGTCTTTGGATTTACGCTTCTTGTTATTTTTTTTAGTGAAAAAAGCCATAGGGAAATGGTTTATTGGGGTGCTATAGCCGCAGTAGGTTAGATTAAGCTATTGCGTAAGCGTTGATAATATCTTGCACGAGCGGGTGGCGGACGACGTCTTGGCCATCAAAGTAAAAGAGGTGTATGCGCTCGATGTCTTTGAGCACGCGGGTGGCCTCCTTGAGGCCCGATTGCTTATTGCGCGGTAGGTCGGTTTGGGTGATGTCGCCCGTTACCACCATGCGACTACCGTCGCCGAGGCGGGTAAGGAACATCATCATTTGCTCGTGAGTGGTATTTTGTGCCTCATCGAGCACGACGAATGCATTGGCGAGGGTGCGGCCACGCATGTAGGCGAGCGGCGCGATCTCAACGATACCGCGCTCGACGAGTTGCATGGTTTGCTCCTTGCCGATCATGTCGTTCATGGCGTCGTAGAGAGGGGTAAGGTAAGGTAGGATCTTTTCCTGTAGCTCGCCAGGAAGAAAACCGAGCGCCTCGCCCGCTTCGACTGCGGGGCGGGTCAAAATGATCCGTTCGACGCGACCTTCGAGTAGCTCGCGCAGCGCCATGGCCATGGCCAAGTAGGTCTTACCGGTGCCAGCGGGACCGATACCGAAGGTAATAGGGTGCGCGTCGATCGCTTGCAGGTAGCGTTTTTGATTAAGCGTCTTGGGCACGACGCTCTGGCGCTTAAGTTTGATGACGAAGGGATTGCGGTAGATCTCACGCAGCTCGTCGCCCTTGCCCTCGGCCACGCAGCGTAGTGTGTAGTGAAAGTCAGAACTACGGATGCGTAGGCCTTGCGCGCGGGCGGCTTCGAGCAGTTCGAAGACTACCTTTAAGTTGGCGATGCCCTCGATCTTACCATCAACGGTGACCCATTCGTCACGACTTGCTATGCTGACGCCTAGGCAGTGCTCGGCTTCTTCAAGGTTACGTCCGTCGTCTGCATAGAGCAGGCTCAACTGACGGGCGCTGGAAAAGTGGATCGTCTCGGACGGCATACTTTTATATTTGGGCTTCGACGCAGGCGTGCAGGCGCTGCCACATGGCATCCATCGAGTCTGGAAGGACGCGAGTGTTGCTGATGACTGGCATGAAGTTGGTGTCACCGTTCCAGCGCGGCACCACATGACAATGTAAATGGCAAGGGATACCTGCGCCCGCGGCGTCGCCAAAGTTGAAGCCGGTGTTGAAGCCGTCAGGGCTGAGCGCCCGGCTGAGGATGTTTTGAGCTTCCACGACTAAGTCGATTAGTTCGTGGCGCTCCTCATTGCTGAGGTCCTCAAGTCGAGCTACTTCGCGGAAGGGCAATACGAGTAGATGGCCTGCATTATAAGGATAGCGGTTCATTACGATGTAATTGTGTATGCCGCGATGCAAAATATACTCCTTAGCATCATCGCCTGTTTCTGTAATGTGGGTAAATGGATTGCCGCATTCTTTCGGGTTTTTAGGCGCAAGGATGTAGGGCATACGCCAGTAAGCGTGGAGCCGCTCCATTGAGGAAGGGAGCGTTGTAGATGTCTGTGTAGGTATGGATTCGTCCATAAAAAGAGCGTGGGATAATAGAGTCCTTAAAAGCCCGCGTCGATGGTTAATTCAGAGACTTAAAAACGCCTTTTCGGGGTTGCTTTGGTGCTTAAGCGTGACAAATCTTTGAATTTCATTTTTTTGCCCTCATCCAAGTATCTCGCTTGTTTAATTCCGTGACGAAGCCAATCAAATCCCAAAACTTCAAGGACATCCTGCCTGAACAAATTGCGGCCTTTAGCCTGATTGTCGGTTTCGCTCTATACACTGTCTGGGATCAGATGTATTGGTGGGGGAATCGCGAAGATTATAGCTTTGGTTACCTTGTGCCGCTATTTGCTGGCTACGTAATTTTCGATCGCTGGCCTGTCATTCGCAGCTATCTCTTCGCAGGTCATGCTCCTGGTCAGCCTGCTCCTTGTCAAAACGAGCGTAGTGCGCTCACTTCTCTTCTGGAATGGATCGCGGTAGCCGTCTTCGCCGCTTCGGTCTGCCTTTTTACAATCGGCGCGCTCTTGCGCGCGGCGACAGGGCCACAAAATCCAGCCTCGCTGGCCATCGCAGCCAGTCTTGCAGGGCTCGCGCTTAGTGCGGTCTTTATCTTTTCCAAACAGCGCGCCGACGGCCAGGCTATGCCGCTCAAGCATCGCCTTGCGCTGACCGCGCTCTTTCTTTTCCCCGCTTTGATTTGGATGATTTCGGCGCCGATGGTTTCTGTGGCCGAGACACAGATCCGCGTCTTTTTACTGACCAAGGTGACCATTGCGGTATTTAGCTCTTTCGATTTCCTTGGTTACGAGCTGGAACGAGAAGGCAACGTCCTCATCTTGCCCGAAGGTCAAGTAGGCGTCGAGGAGGCCTGCTCTGGTATCCGTTCGCTCACCGCTTGTCTCTTTGCTGGATCGTTCCTTGCTTCAGTCTATCTGGATCGTTTTTGGAAAAAAATTCTTTTGGTCGGAGCAGCTATGTTTTTCGCAGTGCTGACTAATTTAATTCGAAGTATTTTCCTGACACTCTGGGCTTATTACCATGGCTCGCAAGCCATCGACGAACACTGGGTGCTTCCATTAATCGGCGATATTGGCACCGTCCACGATGTCACTGGTATGGCGATTCTTGTCGTGACATGTATCGGCCTGATAGGCTTGTTACCTATCTTTAACTATAAGCTAAAAGACTTTGAAGAAGATGAAGACTGGAATTAGTCGGAGCCTTCGGATCCAGCATAGGCCAGCGGCCTTAATTACTGCGAGCATGAAGAATCAGAGCTTCCCCATGCTTCCACCCGAAGTGATACCTTTCAAGGAAGTCAGTGGGCGCGCTTCCTAAGTCGCTCGTCGAGCGGTTACCTGAAACGGCGTTTGACTAAGTTTGTGGTGAAGTATTCGGCGTTTCAAGAAGTTGCCTTCAACTGTGTTCTTGAATATCTACACCTCAACCAGTGCTTCTTTTTTTTGCGCAGCTTGCTTCGCGAGCATTGCTCGGCGACGGGCGCGGACGTCGAACATGTCAGACTGTTCCTCGGCGTGGTAGGAGGAACGGATCATCGGGCCGGACTCGCAGGCACCAAAGCCGATGCCTAGAGCGTATTCTTTCCAACGGGCAAATTCCTCGGGGGTGACCCAGCGGTCGATCTCGGCATGTTGCTTGGAGGGTTGTAGATACTGGCCGATAGTGAGCACGTCGACGCCGACATTAACCATGTCGCTGAGCACTTCCTCTATCTCCAGTTCTTTTTCGCCTATGCCGAGCATGATGCCGGACTTGGTAATGAAACCGCGCGATTTAGCGTGCTCCAGCACCCATAGCGAGCGGTCGTAGCGCGCAGTCTTACGGATAGGACGTTGGAGGCGTTTGACCGTTTCGAGGTTGTGGTTGAAAATGTCGGGGCAGGCGTCGAGTACTAGGTCGAGGTATTCCTGTTGGCCGCGGAAGTCCGCCGTGAGCACTTCAACGGCGCATTCGGGCATGCGGTGGTGAACGGCGCGGATGGTGGCTGCCCAAACGGAGGCCCCTCCGTCTTTCAAATCGTCGCGGGCGACGGAAGTAATCACGGCGTGCTTGAGGTTCATTCGGGCTATGGACTCGGCTACGCGGGCGGGCTCACCAATATCGAGTTCAGTCGGTCGACCTGTCTGGATAGCACAAAAGGTGCAAGAACGGGTGCAGATGTTGCCCAGAATCATGACGGTGGCGGTACCGCGGGACCAGCATTCGCCCATGTTCGGACATTGGGCACTCTTACAGACGGTGTGTAGATCGTTGTTGTCGACGATCTCGCGCACAGCTTTGTATTCAGGGCTGGTGGGTAGTTTGGCTCGGAGCCAATCTGGTTTTCGCATATCCATCTTATTTGAGACTGTTCCTAAAAACTTGCTTAAATTCAACTGCTAATCGCGCTTTTACCTCTGCTATGTCGACGGCCACATCTAGCTCATTAGCAAGTGAGGTCACGCTACCGTCACTAATCCCGCAGGGCACTATCCCATCAAAGTGCGCCATGTCGGGGCAGACGTTGAGTGCGAAGCCGTGGTAGGTGATCCATGAGCGCACGGCTACGCCGATGGCGCAGATCTTACGCGCATTGCTCAGCCAGATGCCGGTGTTACCTTCGCGGCGGGCAGCGGCCAGGCCGTAAGTAGCGAGGGTGCGGATGACGACCTCTTCGAGATCGCGCAGGTAGGCATGGAGATCTTTGCGGTGCGCGAGCGAGAGGATGGGGTAGCCTACGATTTGACCGGGTCCGTGATAGGTGATGTCGCCCCCTCGGTTTGATTTGAAGACAGCGATGCCCTGCCGGGAACACTCGGTTTCTGTCCAAAGTAGGTGCTGTTCTGAGTCTTTGCGCATGCCCATGGTGTAGACAGGTGTGTGCTCGGTAAAAATAAGAGCGTCGCCGCACTCGCCCGTTCGACGTTGTTCGACGCGTAACTTTTGCTGCTCGAAAGCGTCGGCGTAGTCCGTCAGCTCCCAGTCGATCACTTCGATTTCTGTGATCGAATTTGTCATGTGATCGAGTAGACCAAAGAGCGCTTGCTGCATCCGCCCGTAAGTCGAGACTGGCTCGGCAGTGCGCCGTCCTCGTAGAGTCGGTGGCTAAGGAGAGCGTGCCCACGGGTTTGTGCCCAGTCTGCCAGTGCGGCAGGCCCCTCAAACGATACATGTTGTAGGCATAAGATTTGCATCTTTTGTAATGTATAATGACGGTTGTCTTTCTCGGCTTGGAGTCTAGATAAAAGATACCATGAAATTCCACCGGTTGTCTTGGATACTCTTTACTCTAGTTCTTTTTGGGGCACTGGTCGGCTTTTTCATTTCGACTGTAAGCCCTTTTTCTTCTTTTTTCGGGGCAATCACTAAAGATGAGATTAAGGCGAGCGACCTTGAGGCACAAGTGGATTTCGATTTTCCTCTGAGGTCGAGTGATCAAGTTGAGATCCGAGACCTTGCCTATCCAAGCAAGGCCATCCCTGGGGAGCTAGTTGTCCACTTCGACAATCGCAAAGACTACCTCGCTTATCTTGAGGCGCTCACTAATGTGGACATCGTGCCACTCGGCCAGATCGACGAGCTCCTCGCCGTGCGCATCCCTGAGAGCGCTTTGCTCCAAGCAAACTTAGGTCAATTCGGTGCCCGTACCAGCTACTCTTACCCAATCGAGCGTCCGTTGCCGCCTGTCGAAATTGACCCTGAAGCGCTCGCGAGTCTTCGCGCTTACGGTCTCTCTGCCCGTACTATCACAGGTGGCTTCATAGCCGGGGAGGGCGAGGGAGTCATCGTAGCCACTCTCGATTCGGGTATCCAAGCGCATTCGCAGTTTGATGAAGTTTACATCGTGCCTATCGATTTAGCTGGTGGCGGCGTGGCGGGGCCCGGCGCGGCGCATGGCACTTCGGTTGCCTCGATCATCACCGGTAGTGAAGGCATTGCGCCCGCTGCCGAGCTATTTGTTGTTCGGGTGCTGGATAATGAAGGCTTGGGCAATAGCTACGATGTGGCTCAGGGTATCGTGCAAGCGGTCGATCACGGTGTGCAGATTATCAATATGAGCCTCGGTGTCTATCAAGACTCACCACTACTTTGCCAAGCCGTCAAATATGCCGATGATCGCGGTGTAATCATGGTTGCTGCTGCGGGTAATGATGGCTACAACCACATACCATATCCAGCAGCTTATTCAGAAGTGCTTGCCGTGACAGCAGTGGATGCGAACAGACAGCATGCCCTCTTTCCGAATCAATCCGAGGAAATTGATTTTGCTGCACCCGGCGTCGGCATACTCACAGCTAAAGAAGATAAAGGCACTACGCTATTTTCTGGTACTTCCGCTGCTGCGCCCTTCGTTAGTGGCACACTTGCTTCATTAATGTCTGGGGCTGCCGCATTGCCACCTAAGCAAGCGGTTGAGATCCTTAAGCGCTTCCTTAACGACCAAGGTGCGCCCAGCGCTGACCCAGTCTACGGTGCTGGCCTCGTCGATTGGGATCGCCTCCGCGAACGCGCCGCACCAAATCTACTCGATGTCGCGCTAGCCGACATTTACCTTCAGGCCGATGCCCAGCCTGGTACTACTATGCCGATTGAAGTCACCGTCCAGAATCGTGGTACCAACTGGTTCAGCGATGCTCAGCTCGAAGTTTTCATCGGTAAGGCCGAGCCTGTTAGCTTTGTCCTTGGCTCTCTCGGGCCTGGTCAGACGACTACGCGTAAAGTATTTACTCAGATTCCTACGCTGGATAGTGATGAAACGCTCAGTCTCGTCGCTCGCGTCATGCCGAGGGAACTCGAAGATGATGTCCGTCTAAATAATAATCTGAAGGCCGTCACCTTTCGTCCAGCCAAGTAGTGACTAGTGCATTCGCCATCGAGTCTTGCTCCACGAGCTATTTATGGCAGCAGAAGCAGTCATTAGGCCTTTTTTTAACTGGATTTGCTTGCCCAGTCACTATACCGCTATCTGGCTAAGAAAATACTTTCATGAATGATTCCGAACAAGCGCCGATCATCCCTGAAGAGGGAGAGGTCGGATTCGTCGAGTATCAGGATTTTGTTTCCAAGGAGCCGTTTAAATTCGTCTCGGGGGGCAATCTACCCGAGCTGACGCTCCGTTATGAGACATACGGGCATCTTAATGCGGCCAAGGACAACGCCATCCTGATCTGCCATGCTCTCAGCGGCGATCACCATTGCGCTGGCGTTCATGGTATCGAAGAGCGCAAGCAAGGTTGGTGGAATTTCATGGTTGGTCCTGGTAAGCCAATCGATACCACCCGCTACTTTGTGATTTGTTCCAATGTACTAGGCGGTTGCCAAGGTTCGACTGGCCCCGGTTCGATCAACCCAGAAACGGGCAAAGCCTACCAGCTCGATTTCCCTAAGCTCACTGTGCAAGATATGGTCAAAGCGCAGTCGCTCCTCGTTGATCATTTTGAGATCGACCGTCTCCACGCCGTCATCGGTGGTAGCATGGGTGGCATGCAGACCGTACAATGGGCGATTGATTTTCCCGACCGTGTCGGTCGCTATATCGCGCTCGCATGTGGCGCTCGACATACCGCACAAGCCATCGCCTTTAACGATACGGGTCGCCAAGCCATCATCTCAGATCCCGCATGGCAGCAAGGCAGCTACGATCCAGAGCACGGTCCTGACCAAGGCCTAGCCGTGGCGCGCATGATGGCACACATCACCTATCTTTCCGATGTCGGAATGGAGAGTAAGTTCGGCCGTAAACGCCGTAACGCCGACGAGTCGAAGGAGCACTTCGAGGTAGAGTTCGAGGTCGAAAGTTATCTACGCTACCAGGGCGCGAGTTTCGTTTCCCGATTCGACGCCAATAGTTACTTGTATCTAACCAAAGCCCTCGACCGGTTCGATCTCCACGGCCCCGAATCGCTCGACGCCACCCTCAGTACAGTCACCGCGCCTGGACTCGTCGTCGGTTTTACCTCCGATTGGCTCTATCCGCCGCAGGGCAATCGGGAGATTGTCGAATCGCTGCTACGTCTAGGCAAGCATGCCACCTATGCCGAACTCGCGATGGATTTTGGGCACGACTCCTTCCTCGTGCGTGCCCCTCGACTCTACGAGCTTATCCAGCGATTCCTAATTCGCTAATTTTTCCATGAGCCCAAACGATAAAAAACGTCAGGCCGACTCACAGATCATCGCCCGCTGGGTGCATGAGGGCGATCGCGTGCTCGACCTCGGCTGTGGGCGCGGCATTCTGTTAGAATATTTGCAGCAAAAAAAATCGATCTACGGCGTCGGAGTAGACATCGACCTGGGTAAAATCATCAGCTGCGTCAAGCGTGGTGTGCCGGCCTACCAAGGCGACATCGGTGCGATCCTCGCTAGTTTTCCTGACGATTCTTTTGACCACGTGATTCTCAGTCGCACCGTCGAACACCTCGAAGATGCCGATGCGATTTTAGCTGAGGGTCTCCGGGTAGGCCGCCACGTCACAGTCGGTTTCGTCAATAAAGGCTTCTGGATCAATCGTCTTAATGCTTTGTTACACGGCAAGCGAACGGTCAATGAAGTGTATCCAAAACCTTGGTATGAGTCCATGCCCAGCAATCCATTTTCAGTAGCCGAGTTTGAAACATTTTGCGATGCGCGTAAGATTGTGATCGAGAATAGAGTCTACCTTTCAGGGGATTGGCTCGACGAATGCCGCAAATTGCCCAATTTGTTGGCAGGTTATGCGATCTACGATTTATCATCAATTGATTGATTTATTTATATAATAGCAAAGGCGTCGAATTTTAAGACGCGATCGATCCTTTTGCGGAGACGACTCCTAGCCACAATTGACTTCGGCCAGATTTAGCTTCGATTTACCCAGCCTAGGGCCGGCACGTACGCTACTAAGGTCGCTCGCCTTGCTTCGCTTGGTCTCGCTTACGGTCGACGTAGATCGACACATCGGGCAGCGTGTCCCCAAGATGGTCTTTAGCCCGTTTCAGTGCCTTGGCGGTCGACATCGTAG
>Ga0209711_10004297_pt1 | contig 11600 bp, 8 predicted proteins | sample ArcticOcean_MG_C_7_FD_187441 | JGI IMG/M metagenome (GOLD analysis project Ga0209711, IMG submission 187441) | Marine microbial communities from western Arctic Ocean - ArcticOcean_MG_CB11_88 (SPAdes) (version 2) | ecosystem: Environmental > Aquatic > Marine > Oceanic | place: Arctic Ocean... | reverse complement strand
AAATTTAGCAAGAGAACCTTCTTTAAAGTATTTAAGATTGTTGCTTGTATAAAAACTAACTTTTTGAGGACTACTATCGATATTTGTCATAAATCCAGTACATACACCAGTGCCTATCGAAGTTTGGCTCCAGGTAATTCCTAAACCAGTCTCGTCAATTCTTAAGTAGTTGTCTAAGAAAAAATGATACAGTGGATTTGCTTGCATTACAGTTTCCACGTTTCTAGATAACGTATTACTAATATCACTATCAGTAACAAACGTAAAGTTAAATGTAGGTCTTGTACTATCTTTATAAAAGATTCCGTCTTCTGCTACAATATTAGTTGAACTATATTTTCCTGTGGTATCTCTGACATCTAAGTACCTACTAATACCACTTGAAGTTCTATTAACTGCTTTACTCTTAATAATATTATTAAAACTTGTAAACGGAAAAATCTGATAATCTTCAGCAGTAACCATACGATTCTGTGTATAATATTGTTGTTGAGCTCTTTGCTTAACATCATTTAAGTTTTCTCTAGCACTAGAATTTGCAATAGTCTGTTTTAAACTCATATTAACTGTTAGTGTTTCAACTTGACTACTATGACTTACATAAGGAACAGTAATAGAAACATCACTCATATCTTGTGGTGAAATCTTATATGTAAATCCGTTACCAACTCTAAAATAAATTCTAAAGTTTCCTGTTGGTATATTTGAGAATACACCATCTCCAAAAACTAAACTAACTCTATCAGCACTTCTACTTTGTACACTGTAAAGTGTTTTAGTGTTTTGATTTAAACTATTAAATATAACATTATTTCCACTAATCGCTGGTACTTTTGTCCATAATGTTGTTTCTGCTCCGTTTGAATCTAATTCGTATAGCCAAACATCATTGTTATCTATACCAGTAACATCAACTTCAACTACTCTATTAGGCAATGCTTCATTTACATTAAAATCTAATGTTTGCAATCTTCCTTGTTTAAAATAAAAGAAAAAACCAGTATTAACACTATTAAAACCTTTGCTATCATTCCTATAAATTGCATTTATAGTACTGTTTGGTTTTGGTGAAACTTCATATAGATAGTCTGTGCCACTGTAGGTTCCGTTAACAAGTTCAAAAGGAAACTCTTGTGTGCTGACTGTACTTCTAAAATCAAATACCGGAACAGTATTTGGAACAATACTTAAATTGTATTCTTGTGTTGCTATTCCGCCAACTGTACTACTCAGTGCAGGATTACCATATCTCTGAGTTTTAACCATTGCGGCATTCATAATTGTTGTAAATTGTTCTAGGAAGTCTGGGTTTGTTTCATCTCCCCAGAATACCTCTAGGTTATCAAGACTATTGCCGTTGCTATCTGATAAAATTTCTGTTGTACTAACACTGTCAACTTTTAACAATCCTCGTGAAATCTGACTTCTCTTAGGAAAGTAATTTAACATCTTGGCAAGACGTAGTATACTATCTCTACGTTCTGCAGTTTCTAAAAAATTCTCTCTAGCATTTAAATCTGTTCTGAAATTTACACTCTGTGCAATATAAGCAATAAGATCTATTAGTGCAATATATTCACTGCTTTCGATATAGTCGTTAAAATCCTCTGGATAGAAGTTACGAAGATAGTCGACCATAGACTTACGAATAGTTTGGAAATCATAACTTTGAAAGTCAATTTCCTTAAACGACTGATAGACTTTAGTCCAATCTTGTGCTGCGAATAAATTGCTTGATCTAGTTGTGTGTGACATCTTTAATTCCTTACAGTGTATTTATTTGACTTATAAACTGCTAACATTATATTAATTGATCGTTCCGTCTTGTCTGTCAAAATTTACTACAAGTTTCTCAGATTGGTTACTTTGTACATAAAGTAATTCTATTTGTGCTTGTAGTCCGTTCTCATATTCGTCTATAACTAAATGTTGTAAACTTATCCTAGGATCTTGTGCAATAGTACTAGTAACTTCTTCGAGTAACAAGTTCTTTACTTCAGCAGTTAATGGCTCCATAATTAAATCTAATATATTGCTTCCAAAATCTGGACGACCAACCTTCTCACCTTTACGAATTGCAAAACTGTTTAATAAGTCTCTTTTTAGTAAATCAGAATCTGTTATTTTTGTAGTATTAAAGTTTCCTTGTAGTGTGCTAAACCCTCTATACATTGCCATCTTTTTCTCCTATGTCTTTTATCAAAATTGACCTCCGTAATCACCCGAATCACCAGTGTCTGCATCTGATCCGCCGCCTCCACCGCCTGAATCGCCTTGTTGGCCGGATTCGCTAGATCCAAAGCCGCCGCCGCCGAATACATTACCGCCTACGCCGCCGCCTGTAGTTCCTGGTCCACTAACTGACTCACCATTACCACTAATGTTTCTGTAAATACTAGCCTTATTTTGTTCGGCTGCAAGAGCAGCAAGTTTTGCCGTCTTTTCTACTTGTTTTGCTGAAGCAACACCTTTGTTAAAAAAGTTTTTTAGTTGTGGCAATGCAGATTCAATAGTATTCAAATTTGTCCTGCCTACAAGTTTTGAGACATCTATATCCAGCCCTTCTCGAAACTGACTAGCAACTTTTGCTGAGGCAGTTTTAGCAACCATAAGCATACCTGTTATTGTACTAACAGGGTCTCCATTTTGTATTGCTCCTGACTTCTTTGCATCACCGTAATCGTCTACCATTCCTGCAACAAACAAATCTTCTTGTAAATTTGTTGAAGATTTAAAAGCAGTTTTCCCATCTATGCCATCTTTACCAGTCCACATTCTTGGATTATCTAACTCTCCGTTAAAGTCTACTTCTGGTCTTACATATCCATGTTTCTGAAGTGTAGCAACACTTACGCCATACTTTCCTAATGCGTTAGTAGTATCATCTTCGTACGCATAATCGCCGCCACTGCCAGCAACTTCTAAAACAGCGGCACTATAATGTCTTACTCCACTAGCACTTATTTCTTCTATACTAATTCCATAATCTGGTTGTTTTAAAACATTTGTTACATCAACTTCCTGGTCATTAAATTCTTGTGTAATAGTTGATAGTCCCAAACTAGTAGTCTTAATAGGTCGATTAGGCCCAGCAACTTTAATATTTCCACTAGTAGGGATATTACCTACCTCAATAGTTGACTTTGATGTTTCTGAAGTAATTATAGAGTGTTGTGCAAACGGTTCATGTGTTGGCACTCTGTCTACTGTTGTGTTTAATGTACTTGTGGATTCCCAAAATCCTTGTCCATTTGGTCGTGTATCTGATTTATTTAATACTCTAGCCGCACTCTGTTTTGCGGCAGGACCAGCACTTCCGTTTAAAGATATACAACTAGCCTGAAGATCTAATTTTCCACTAGACTTAATACCTATTCCAGTTCCTTCTATCGCAAAAGCACCTGAACTCTTTATATTCATCCCTTTAGCACCATAAATTAAGGTTTGTCCGTCGCTATAAAGGTTAGCCATTTGTTTGCCTTCTAAATGTAATAACCCATTTGATACTATCTGTACTTGTCCTCCGGCATGCATTTTGATATTATTATCGGCATGCATATTGATACTCTTGCTTCTTAGATTTATGTTTCTTTCACTAAAGATATCTAGTTGACCAGTTGCATCTAATTGTACCCAACAGGTTCCTTTGGAATTTCCTATATAAAGTAAGTCTTCTGAATCATGCATTAATATCTGATGTCCACCAGCAGTACGGAATCGTATAAGATTGTTTTCGCCTTCGATGTCTCCATCATCCATAGTTAAACTATGACCTTGCTTACGAGAAATTTTTCCTTCTACTGCGTTAGCATCATTCTTGTTAAGATCAGCACCACTCTTTAATGCAGATATTATATCTGGCCTATCCTTTAGGTCCCTGCCATTTATATCAGTTCTACGACCTTTAGTTGTTATCCCAAAAAGTTCACTAGGAGTTTCTCTATTAAAACTACTACTAGTTAATCCTCTTGTTTCATCTAAATCGAGTCCTTGTGTTTTTAGTATACTGTGTGTTGATTTATCAAATGCTCTTTTAGGCACTAAAAAGTTACTAATTTTATTTGTTTGATTATCGCTATCATTAAATTCGCCAGCAGGTGCTTTAGAGCCTCTGATCTCGCCCGCACTAGTGTTGATATTACTAGAAGCACTAGGCTCTGGTAATCCTTGTGTCATGTAAGTGTCAGGTGCACAAGCAAACCAAAAACCGTCTTGGTTTCTTCCTTCTGGAAAGAAACATAACACTCTTGTTCCTATGTCAGGACAAGGGTAAATCATTCCTCCAGTATTTTTAGTAGTCTCAAATTTATCACCACTGCCTAAGTTCTCTGTTCTACTATAAAAAGGAGTGCAATACTTGACTTGTCTCCATTGTGAAGGATCTTCTGTTCTACTATTATCTGCAAACGTAGGAACAAACACAGACAGATTACCCATTCTTGCTGGATGACTGTTTACTTTCACAACACCAATAACAATGCCTTTTTCTTCTCTTATGCCCCTGACATCTTGAGTTTGAAAATCACTGTCGCCGCCTTTTGCGGCACTAGCAAACGGTCTACTTCTCATTTATTATTCTCCATAATTTAAGTCTATTTCTGTATTACTAGTATTAATAAACTCTTGTCCTGTTAACTGGTTTACTTCTGTGCCAAATGCATCTGCTAATACTGCATAATCTGGTGCAACTTCAGTTTCAAATGCATCTGCTAATATAGAATAATCCTGCGTAATTTCTTCTGCAAATCTATTATCTCCTGAAAAATCACTGACATCAATATTGTCAGAACCTTGTACTGTATTTTTTGTTGATCCACTACTAGCAAAATCACTATAGATTGGATTAAGTATACTAGGATCAGGATCTCCAAAATTATCAACGAGTAATGCACCTCTTTCAATACTTTTTTGACTGTACTTACTTCTTGCTAACTTTCCATTTGCTTGTGGTTGCATTTTTTCTCTAATGCCTGTTAGGTTTTGTGTAAACACTCCACCACTAAATGTACTTTGTGCTTGTATTATTCTGTATACTCCACTAAATTCACTACTGGAATACTTGGTTTGTTTAGTAAGATCTATTAATCCTGTGAATTCATCGTAATCGCTAGGTGTTCTTAAATTAAGTTGTATATAAGGAGGAGTTAAGTCGTAATTTATTGTTCCATCTGGAAGAAACGCACTATTATATATCGTATTCCTATTCCCTTGTGGTTGGAAAAAGGCATCGCCTGTGGGTATAAATGCAGGATCTCCTAGTATATCCATATCCAATGTTATTAGGTCAACACCGTCATGCATTATACTACTCATCAAATCCTTACTTCTCTTTTTAGTTAATCCCTCGTCGTTTATCATGCCCTGGCCTTGCGTACTTTGTGGTACTGACTTTACTTGTGTTGTTACATCTGATATGTTTTTATCAGCAGTAGGAACACCAGTGCCAATAGTATGTGCTTGATAATATGCGGCATCGAAGTTCATACGAAACTTTTGTACTTCTGTATTATTTCCACTAAAAATATAATCGTATATTTTATGCACTCCTTTTCCTTTAGGCGTAGTCTTAGGTGCCCAGGGAAAATCACTATAAAATAGTGCATCTTCTACTACTGTCCATCTTATATGAAACTTATATCTTCCTTGTTTCTTGTCCCAGCCTTGAAATCCTACAATCTGCGGAATTATTTTAAACCATTTTATATGTTCACGAGAATCTTCATCTTGTAATAACTTATTAGAAGTTGCTTCAACATTGTCGTCTACGTATTCACTGCCTACAAGAATATAATTAATTAAAGACACAACGTTTGTACCAGCATTAATCTTGAACATATTAGTCTTAGTATCTAGTTCAACTTTTCCTTTAAGTGCATTACCAATACTTTTGTAAACTTTATCATTTTTGCCAGGTGTATTTAATGCGTCAAATTTTTCTCCAACTAACTTTGCGTTTGCCATACTAGGTGCAATAGCAAAACTCCATTTTTCTGCTACTTCAGCACTAGCAGGTATACTCTTTGCTTGCTTTTGCATATTAGGTGGACCGCTTGTTGCTGGTTCTTTAGTAGGTTTTGTTTGTCCTTCGTAAAACTTATTAATTGCATCTGTTAATGTTTTGTGGCTTTCTCCTGCCTTATTCTTTGTAAACTTTTGTGCTCCACCAAAATCACTAAAATCTTCTTGTCCAACGGTCACTGTTTCTTGTAATACTTCAGTAGCAACTCCACCGAATATATCTGTAACTGTACCAGCACTAACTTGGATATTGATAGGTATAGTACTTGACATAGTGTTAAAAACATCTTGATGATAAGGAACTGCTTTACATCGGTAAACTGTCCCTACTGTTTCTACTGTAAACTTTAACTCTATAATCTTAATAGGAATATACTTAGGTTTAACTTCAGCACCAACCTGTTTACCTTGGTCATTATATCCTTTAAACGTTATTTCTAAAAGATAAGGAGTATGCAAATAATTTTGTTCTTCTTGTAAACTATTTTTTGCTTCATTTTTTAATCGTTCGATTAATGTGACACCCATCGGTTCTGTGATATCAAAACTAACTTCTACTGCATTGGTGTTTGTTGTTTTGGTGTTTGGACTTACTCCGATATTCTTCATCTGTAGATTATCAATAAAAAAGTCTATATCAAAATTTTCACTTCCGTCTTTGCCAATACCACCACTCCTCATTAATAACTGTTTTGGTATTGCACTTACACTCTGTGGATTTTGTAATAGTCTAACGTATTCTTTTGGTTGCATCATATATAAAGCAATATTGTAAGTGAAACTAGCAAAGTCTGTTAATTGATTTGGCCTAGGATTAATACTAACATCATCTGCTTTTACCCCAAGACCACTGTTAGCATTCTGAGATCTTGCACTCTTTGCGTTCCCATTTGCAGTTATAGTATTAGTTGCAGAGCCTGGTCTTGCGACAACTTGACCAAAATCCATGCCGCCTCCGAAGAAATTTGTATTGTTTACGGTCTCGGCGGTTTGTCCTGATGCTCCGGGCTCTATGTCGCCAAATGCAGACATGTCAGTAAATGCTAAAGAAGTACGTCCTGTATAAGGATCTAAATTATCAACTCCTTGAAATTGTGGAGCGATAAGTGGTTCACCAATATCTGTAGGATTTCCTTGTATTGTAGTTATAGTTTGGATAGGCGCATAATCATCTACACTAAAAAAGTCAAAATCTGGGTTACTAATTACATCCGGATATCTTTTAGGGGGATTAGGTGTCTCAGGTTTAGGGTTAACAACTGGATTTTCTCTAGCATAACGTTGATAATTTTCTATATAAGCAAACGGAGGTTCTCCGCCGCCTAAATTCCAGTCGTCATTTAATGATAAGAAATCGTCACCAACAACATAGGGTACTGCCCGATCAAATCCCACTAATGCCATATTAAACTCCTAGTACTGTATTAAGAGTATCTTGTTTAGGAATATATATTTTTATACCAGTCCTAAAATCCCACAATGGATCTTCCATTGCATTAGGATTTCTTACTGCAAACACCCACCACAAGTTAGCATTATCATATAAGTCAAATGCTAACAAGTCTGGTCTGTATTGGTATGTACTAGTAATTGTAAACAGTACGTCGTCTGTATTATAAGGAATCTTTCTATATTCTAGTATATCTAGATAATCGCCTTGCATCCTAGTTAACCCGTAAGGACTATCCTGTCTATATTCTACAGCCATTATGGTTGTCCTCCATTTCCACGAGCAGTTCCAATTAATTCTCCTCTAGCATAACTTGCTAGGCTAAATCTTGTTTGAGCACTTCTACTTACTACTGGTAATAGTGTTACGTTTATGGTCATACTAGTTGGCACTCTGGTACTACTATTAATGCCGTCTCCTCTACCAACTTTAGCATTAATATAATCAATTGCTTGTTCAAAATCTTGTGAAGTATTACTAATAACAACCGGTACACTATTAAACATGTACGGTCCATGAGCACTGAATCTCAATACTGGAGGAGGTGTGCCTCTATTAGTGTCTTGTCCGAAAAAACTCTTAGTTGCTGATCTTAAAAAATGTAGTACACTCAATACATATTCTGCTTCAGCAGGTGTATTAGCAGTAAAAACTCCAACACATGTAATTTGATCAACTGAACTTAATCCATAACTTTGAGACTGATAGTTATTATGTACAGTTTGGTTGCCACTGTAACTAGCACTATAACTTACGTTTATACTAGGAGTATATGGCCATACTACACCATCAGTCATAGTCAACGGACTTAATAAGGAATTGCTAGGATCTCTGTACAATATCTGTCCAGACCCAGGACTTAGAGCCAATCTTGCTCTAGTATCGTTTTCACTACCAAATTGTGCAGTTGCGACTCCTTGGTTATCTATGATGCTATTAGCACCGCCTGGGTTTAAAGCACTATTTAATAGTCTGTTTGCTTGTGATCCTAAGAAACCTTTGGCTGCCTTACTAAGTAGGCTATCACCAGGAATTACTTTATCAAGTCCTTTTGTAACTGCTTTTTGTGTAGCACTAGTTGCCGCGTCAGTAATGTTATTAAAATTAAATGCCATATAATCTCTCTTTTAACTTGCTCTATGTATTTATCGAGTATATAATATGCTTATATTATAATTTTAGGAAAATTAATGAGAAAAAGAAAATACCTAAGCAATCGAGATTTACTCGCAGAAATTCATAAAAGTAAAAATAAGTACAGTAGTTACTTAGAAGAAGAACACAGTCAATACGATATAATATTGCCTAGTTTAGATAAAGTTAACATAAGGACCACTGCAGAAGCAAAACGTAACCATGCTGATAGGACTGGAAGAGACAACTATGAAGCGGCATATATGCGTGGAGAAAAAGTAAAACAAGCAGAGTTTTTAATTGACTGGAAAAAAATAAAAAAAATAGATGTAATATTTAGAATTATGACATTCGATCATATACCTCTGCAACCAGGTCGTAAGAAAACATTAAAAACTGTTGCTGATCATCATACACAATGTAACTTTCCTCCATATCAGCACTGGAAATTTGATGATGACAATCCTGATGAACTAATATGCGTAGGAAAGAGTCATTGGGAAGGTGGGTTACAAAACGGACACTTTAGTAAAACACATGCTGATATGACTCCAAAACTAGCAAGAATGTTTATGAAACTAGTTGAACGTTATGCGAGTAGAAGTAATTGGCGTGGGTACACTTATAATGACGAAATGCAAGGTAGTGCCTTGCTACAGTTAAGTCAAATTGGATTGCAGTTTGACGAAAGTAAAAGTCAAAATCCTTTTGCATATTATACTGCGGCTATTACAAATAGTTTTACAAGAGTTTTAAACATTGAGAAAAAAGGTCAACGTATTAGAGATGATATCCTAGAACAAAATGGATTAAACCCTAGTTATACAAGACAAAATGAGAATCAAGAGAAAATGAAAGAACTAGCACAAATAGATATTTCGGAGAAAAAATGAATCTATTCAAACGGGCAATATTCTTTACAGACATCCACTTTGGTATGAAGTCTAACAGTCATACACACAACCAAGATTGCTTAGACTTCATAGACTTTGTTATAGAAACAGGAAAAGCAAGAAATTGCGAAACTTGTATATTTCTTGGTGACTGGCATCATAATCGTGCAAGTTTAAATATTAGTACACTTAACTATAGTGTTCGTGGCATGGATAAACTTACAAAAGCATTTACCCAAGTAGTGATGTTGCCTGGCAACCACGACGAACACTACAGAGACACTAGAGAAATGAACAGTATTGTATGGACAAAACAATACGATAATGTTCGATTCTATGACGAAATAACTGTTGAAAATGATGTTGCAGTATTGCCATGGTTAGTAGGCGAGGAACATAAAACAGTTAAGAATATTGAAGCAAAGTATATGTTTGCACACTTAGAGTTGCCAAACTTTTTTATGAATGCTATGGTAAAAATGCCAGATGTAGGCGAACTAAAAACAGATGACTTACACAGTGAAACTATTTTTACAGGACATTTTCATAAACGACAGACTAGTGGTAATGTAACATATATCGGAAACGCATTTCCACATAACTACGCCGATGCTGGAGATGACGACAGAGGGTGTATGATACTAGATTGGGGACAAACTCCAGAATATATTAAATGGGAAAATGCTCCTAAGTATAGACGTTTTATGTTAAGTAGTATTTTAGAAAAAACAGACGAACTACTATTACCTAACATGTATTGTAGAGTAGATATTGACCTGGATATCAGTTACGAAGAAGCAACATTTATTAAAGAACAATTCGTACCGCAGTATAACTTACGTGAATTAAGTTTAATACAAAGAACAGACTTAGAAGAACATGCACAAACTTTCAAAGGTGAAGTTAACTTTGAAAGTGTTGACAGTATTGTTACTAGTCATCTGACTCAACTTGAAACTGCTCAATACGACAGACAGTTAATGTTAGACATTTATAGGAATCTTTAATGCATTATATACATTACCCTTCAGGAGGATTTGGACATTTTATGTTGCAAATGTCTAGTATTTGTTTTGATGACGTTTTTTGTCCTCAAGAACAAACAACTTTTAGTAAAACTGGCAACAGTCATTCATATCCACTACATTATAAAACTTGGCTTCATTCAAACCCATTTAGTGTAATAAAATATTATGACTTTCAAGATAAGAAAAGTATTTGCTTAATAGATAGCGGCATAAACGACGATAAAGATCGTGGTGTTGAGAACACAATCAGAATGTGCATTGACGAAAAAGCAAAAAGTATTATTTCTCAAACCTGCAGAGAAAAAGCAGAAGCATTAATATTAAACGAGTCTGGAGAAATTTATCAACAACGTGAAAAATTTAGTCTATTTTATCATCATATGGATCAAAATTCTAATTTTTACTTAAACAATTTTCAACCTGTAGAAAATGTAACAAATATAAACATAAGTGATTTGTTCTTTAATCCACAAAGATTAATTAAACAACTAGAAAAACATTTCGGTAAATGTGATTATAAAAAATTTTACTCTATATGGAGAAAATTTATAAAATCAAATCAAAAATACTTTCAAGCAGAAAAACTAGCAAGTCGTGTAAAAAGAGCATTAGAAGAAAACATTGACTTCGAAATAAAAGACAAGTATACTTTACATGATCAAGGTTACTTAATTTATTACTTAGAAAAAATCTATAATATTAAAGAGATACCTCCTTACGATTATCGTAATTGGTTCAAAAATACACAGGAAATTAGAACTTGTTTAAAATTAATACACTCACAGTAAAAAACTTCATGAGCGTGGGTAACCAAACCCAGGCGGTAGACTTTGATCGTAAAGACTTAACTTTGGTTCTTGGTGCAAACTTAGATCAAGGAGGTGACGATTCTGGTGCTAGAAATGGCACGGGTAAAACCACAATCATCAATGCATTAAGTTATGCCCTTTACGGTCAAGCACTAACTAAAATTAGAGTCGATAATTTAATCAACAAAACTAACGCAAAAGCAATGTTAGTTACTATTGATTTTGAAGTCCATGGAATTAGTTATAGATTAGAACGTGGAAGAAAGCC
>Ga0209711_10004290_pt1 | contig 11614 bp, 10 predicted proteins | sample ArcticOcean_MG_C_7_FD_187441 | JGI IMG/M metagenome (GOLD analysis project Ga0209711, IMG submission 187441) | Marine microbial communities from western Arctic Ocean - ArcticOcean_MG_CB11_88 (SPAdes) (version 2) | ecosystem: Environmental > Aquatic > Marine > Oceanic | place: Arctic Ocean... | reverse complement strand
CCCATGGTTCATGATTTTACTTGGGCGGCTGATGTTGATTATATTCACGACACCTACCCTGGTCCAAACGATGTGGATCTTCACTTTTTTTATAAAAATGATCCTGAAATTATTGAAAACTGGAAGAAGCTTCAACCGCATACAGCGGAACTAATGGAATATTATAATTCAAAAATTGGTCAATATCCCTATAAACAATACTCTGTTGTTCAGGGCGGCGACGGAGGTATGGAATATGCAATGCTTACCTTAATTACTGGTGGAAGAAAATATGGTTCTCTTTTTGGTGTTACTGCCCATGAATTAGCACACTCATGGTTTCAGCATGTTTTGGCTACTAACGAGACAAAACACGAGTGGATGGACGAGGGGTTTACTAGCTTTATTTCCAGTTTAGCTGAAAATGAAATACTTAATCAGAATAAAGATTTTCCTTTGGAGGGATCTTATAGGGGCTACTATGCCTTAGCAGCATCGGGCGGAGAAATGCCACAAAGCACAAACGCAAACCGATATTACCACAACTATGCTTATGAAAGAACCGCCTACAGCAAGGGGGCTGTTTTTTTAGGACAACTTAGTTACATCGTGGGAAAAGAAAAAGTATTTGAGATTCTACAAACCTATTATAATGAGTGGAAGTTTAAACACCCCCTTCCAAATGATTTAAGAAGAATCGCAGAGCGTATTTCTGGAATTCAACTTCAATGGTTTTTAACCGATTGGACACAAACAACAAACACGATAAATTATTCTATTGATGCTGTTGAAGAGGCGCCGGACGGAACAACAATTCGTTTGAAAAGAAAAGAAGTAATGCCAATGCCACTTGAAATTTTAATACAGTATAAAAATGGAGAAGTAGAGCTGCACTATATTCCTATTTCTTTAATGCGAGGAGAGAAGGAAAACCCATATAGTCTTGAGTGGAAAATTCAACCCGATTGGCCTTGGGCAAATTTGAACTATTCTTTTACTATTGATAAAGAAAAAAATCAAATTGAAGCTATTGTGATTGATCCAAGCAATTTAATGGCAGACATTGATAAAACAGATAATTTTTATGTCGCTCCAAAATAATAAATTTACTTTAAAACGACTTAAAAGTAAAAACACTTTAGATGCTCTTTTTAGTAATAAAAAAGGGCATAACACAAAAAGTTTAGTGTTGAAAGTTTTGAAAAAAGAAAAGACACTTTTTTTATTTGCGGGTGTTTCTGTTCCAAAAAAAAACTTTAAAAAAGCTATAGACCGAAATAAAATAAAAAGACAATTAAGACAGGGATTGAAAAATATTGAACATAAATTACCTTTTGGAGGTAGCTGTATGTTGATTTATAAAGGCAAAAAATTACCCTTAACATCAGAAATAATTGATGAAACTGAGTCTTTGTTTTTTAAATTAAAAAACTAAAAAGAATTTGGCAGTAACATTCCTATGTGCGGAATACCATCTTCTAAATAAGTTTCTCCAGAGGCTCGAAAACCATGAAGGCCATAAAATTTTTCTAAATGTGCCTGGGCAGAAATTTTAATAGCCCCACTATTAAAGCTTTTATGGCTTTGTTTTATTGAAAACTCCACTAATTGGTGACCAAATTTTTTTCCTCTTTCGGTAAAAGATGTTGCAATTCTTCCAATAGAGCAATACTCGGGATAAATAACGCCTTTATCAAAAATTCTTGCATATGCAACAATTTCTTCATTTAAATACCCTATAATATGTAATGCCTTTTTATCCTTTCCATCAATATCTTGATAAACACAATTTTGTTCTACAACGAAAACTTCTGAACGTAATGCTAATATACTGTGGAGTTCATCAATGTTAAGACTATTAAACGGTTTGCATTTAAAAACAACCATAATTAACAGGGAATTTTATCTATCCGTGTTTGATGACGCCCTCCTTCAAAAGCGGTGTTTAAAAAAGTTAAAACCATTTCCTTTGCTTGTTCAATTGAAATAAACCTGGCCGGTAGACTTAATATATTAGCATCATTGTGTTGTCTGGCTAATGCAGCAATTTCCTTATTCCAACATAAAGCAGACCTTATTTTCGAATATTTATTTGCCGTCATGTTTGCTCCGTTTCCACTTCCACAAATAATAATTCCGATGGTTGCTTTTCCTTCAGAAATATCTTTTGCTACTGGATGAATAAAATCAGGGTAGTCTACACTTTCTGGTGAATTGGTCCCATAGTTTTTAATTTGATAACCTTTTGATTCTAAAAGAGAAATAATTTCTTTTTTATACTCTGGCCCCGCATGATCATTCCCAATACTTATTTTCATTTTTTAATTAAAATTATAAATTTCTTACAAGTTTGTTTATATACTGTTCACTAGTTTATTCATTATTTGTTTACAATTATTAAAAAAATAATTCTTTTTGTATTAGTTTAAGTTTGTATATAAAAATAAAGATAGCCCTTCTTTTAATTTTTTAAATAGTTGTCTATTCTATAAACACAAAAAAAAGATGCTTATTAACTTTTTATATTTGAATAATTCTATTTTTTTATTAAGAATAATTTTTATTAACAGGGGTTTGTAACTTTGTATTTAACTGATTTTTAAATTTTTAATATGTTAATAATATATTATAAGCTGTTAATTTTAATATTTAAAAATTATATTAAATATTTTTATATTCCTTATTAACACCCTATATACATCATCATTAATATAAATTTTAAAATAAAAAAAATGATTATTATGTTAATAGTGTTAATAACCCCCCTGCAAACGTTTATTGTACCTTTGGGTTAATCAAAATAATTTATGTTTAAAGAGAAAAATGAACTTCACAAATTAGAGACAAAAATATTATCTCTTTTTAAAAGTAAATCAAAAGCCGTTCTTAATTATAAACAAGTTGCCGCTGCTCTTGATGTTAAAGACACAAAAGGAAGAAATTATATTATTAAAGTTTTAAATAAGCTTTTAAATAATAAACAATTACAATCTTTTCAAAGGGGTCAATTTCTATATAATACTTCTGTAATTAATAAAGTAACGACTCTTTTAACTATTATTCCTTCTGGAAAAGGAGTTGTTACTGTAGAGGGTTATAATAAAGAACTTGTTGTTCCAAAAAAAGAGTTGAATAAAGGTCTTAATGGTGACACCGTTGAGGTTAGTATTCATAAAAAAAACAACGAATTTGAAGCGCATATTGAAACAATCATTACGCGTAGTAAAAAAGAATTTGTTGGAGTTCTTGATAAACAAAACGATTTTGGTTTTGTTTTATGTAGAAATGCTAGAATGTATACAGATCTTTTTATAGAACGATCAGAATTAAAAGATTTTAAAGAGGGAGAAAAGGTGGTTGCTGTATTTAAAAGTTGGGATGATAATAGAGATTCTCCCTCGGGTACTATAGTAAAAAGTCTAGGAATACCAGGAGATAAGGAAACAGAAATTCATGCAATTCTTCATGATTATGGTCTTCCTTATGAATTTCCAAAAGAGATAGAGGAAGCCGCTTCTAAAATACCAACTTCATTAGATATAAAAGAAATAAAAGCAAGAAGAGATTTTAGAGAAACACTAACCTTCACGATTGACCCTATATCTGCTAAAGATTTTGATGACGCTCTTTCTTTTAAAATACTTGCTAATGGAGATTACGAAGTTGGTGTTCATATTGCAGATGTTTCTTATTATGTTCAACCCGGTACACTTCTCGATCAAGAGGCATACGACCGCGCAACATCGGTATATTTAGTTGATCGCGTGGTCCCTATGTTACCCGAAGTTCTCTCAAATGGTCTCTGTTCTCTGCGCCCAAACGAAGAAAAATTTACTTTTTCTTCTGTTTTTATTATTAATAATAAAGGGGAGGTAAAAGATGAGTGGTATGGCAGAACGGTTATCAATTCTGATTTTCGTTTTTCTTATGAAGAGGTTCAAAATATTTTAGAAACACAAAAGGAAGAAGTAGACGCTCTTGTTTCGTTAACAAAAGTTTCTTATAAAATTCCTAGTCCTGTTTTTGATGCAATTAATATTTTAGATAAACAAGCTAAAATTTTACGCTCAAAGCGAATGAAAAACGGTGCTATTTCTTTTGATCGTGTAGAAGTTAATTTTATTCTCGATGATGATGATAAGCCAGAGTCTGTTTTTTTTAAAACATCAAAAGACGCACACAAATTAATAGAAGAATTTATGCTTTTAGCAAATAGAAAGGTTGCTTCTTTTATTAGTAAAAAACAACCGGCACCTCCATTTGTTTATCGTACTCATGATGATCCAGACGAACAAAAACTTCTTAATTTAAAACAAACAATTGCTCCGTTCGGATATTCCTTTAATCCAGGGAAGAAAAATATTAGCAGCGAAATAAACGGGTTACTATCAGCTTGTAATGGAAAAAGAGAACAAAACTTAATTGATACTCTGACCCTTCGCTGCATGTCAAAAGCAGAATATACAACTAACAATATAGGTCATTATGGTCTTGCTTTTTCGCACTACACTCACTTTACTTCTCCCATAAGAAGATATCCTGATGTAATGGTACACAGACTATTACAAACATATTTAGATAATAAACCACATCCAACACAACAAACAATCGAAGAAGCCTGTAAACACTCGTCACAACGAGAACATCTAGCCACTAAGGCAGAGCGCGATTCTATAAAATACATGCAAATGATCTTCATGAAAGAAAAGGTTGGTCAACATTTTGAGGGCGTTATCTCAGGGGTAACAGAGCGTGGTTTATATGTTGAAATTATAGAAAATAAATGTGAGGGAATGATTCGTGTTATTGACATTAAAGGTGATTTTTTTAATTACGACGATAAGCAACACGCACTAATTGGTGAACGAACTAAAAAAGCTTATCAACTAGGGGACACCATTAATATAAAAGTCAAAAAAGTAAATATTTTAAGACGCTTTCTTGATTTTGTCCCTATTTCATAAATTAAAATCTAATGACACATAAATTACTTCTTTTCTTCTTTTCATCATCTTTTTTTTTCTATAGCTTTTCACAGGACCTTGAGCAACGAAATTTAGCCATGGGCCCCTTTTTTAGTTTAAGTGTTTATTCGGGTCTTGATGTAAAACTAATTAAATCTGACGTTAATAAAGCAGTGGTTTTTGGTGACCATAAAGACGATGTTATTCTTACCTTAAAAAGAAATACCTTAAAAATCAAATTGTCAACTAAAAGTATTTTAGACCCAGGCTATACCTATGTAGAACTATACCACAGCAAACCCTTAGATAAAATAACCGCTCACCAAGGATCTTCTGTTGCTTCCGAGGAACCTATTAAACAAACAAGTCTAAAGCTTGTCGCAAAAACAGGGGCAGAAATAAAAGTAACCACATTTACAGAACGCTTAGAAGTGAATACTAATACAGGCGGACGGGTGGGTCTAAAGGGTAGCGTCGTTAACTTGAATTTAATCGTATCAACAGGCGGTACGTGTGATGCAGAAAAACTTGTTTCGAAACAAAGTGAGATTAGAATGACAGCCGCAGGTTACGCTCACATAACGGCTACAGAATTAATAGACGCTAAAGTTTTTGGAGGTGGTGTGTTGCGGGTCTATGGTGGGCCAGTCAAACAAATTACACAAACAAAACTTGGGGGAAAGATTATTATAAGATAATAAAGAGGCATCGAGCGGATTCGAACCGCTGTAGAAGCTTTTGCAGAGCTTTGCCTAGCCACTCGGCCACGATGCCTTTCGGCAAAAGTAATACTATTTAATCAATTTATAGTGAAGAACGAATGAGTTCTCTTTTAACCGCCACTTCATCCACATTTCCTCCTATTGGCGGATTTTTTTTTGCCACTTTTACCTTTGCTTTTTGTACTGTCGTGTGCTCTTTTAATATTCTGTTAAGAATACGATCAACCACATTTTCTAATAGTTTTGCACGCTGCATCATTTCAGTTTTTATAATCTCATATAGCGCGACGTAGTCCACCGTGTCTTTAATAGAGTCTGTTTTAGAGGATTTTTTTAAATCTGTTTCAACAACAACATTAACAATGTAATCACTACCAATTTTTTCCTCCTCTTCCATACAACCATGAAAGGCATATAAACGAATATTCTTCAAGTAAATTTTTCCCATAATATTTCAACAAATATAAAGACTGTTTTCTTGATACCTTACAAAGCATCCATTCATTATCTTTGCAGTAAACAAAAAAAGGAATGGAGCGTCCCCTACACTTTATTGAACACATTATTGAAGAAGACTTAACCACAGGTTTTTCTAGAGAAAACCTTCGTTTTCGTTTCCCCCCAGAACCCAACGGTCATTTACACATTGGTCATGTAAAAGCAATTTGCCTAAATTTTAATTTAGGAAAGCGCTACAATGCGCCCGTTAATCTTCGCTTTGACGATACTAATCCAGCAAAAGAAGAACAACAATATGTAGACGCGATAAAAGAAAACATCCAATGGCTAGGCTATAATTGGGACAAAGAATGTTATGCCTCAGATTATTTTGACCAGCTCTATCTTTGGGCACAGTATTTAATTTCTAAGGGACTAGCTTATGTTGATTCTCAAGATTCTGCCGCTATAGCATCACAAAAAGGAACGCCCACTACTCCAGGAAGAAATAGCCCTTTTAGGGACCGATCTATTGAAGAAAACAGCATCCTTTTTTCAGAAATGAAAAACGGAAAGCATTCCGAGGGTTCACATGTTCTTAGAGCAAAAATTGACATGGCCTCTCCCAACCTTCTTTTACGGGACCCTGTTCTTTATAGAATTCTTTACAAAACACACCACAGAACAGCAGACACTTGGTCCATCTATCCTCTTTACGATTGGACACATGGAGAGTCAGACTATATAGAACATATTTCACATTCTCTTTGTACTTTGGAATTTAAACCCCACCGAGACCTCTACGAGTGGTTTTTAGACGCCTTAAGCCCGCTCAACAACCTTCGCCCTAAACAACGTGAGTTTGCCAGAATGAACCTCTCCTACACGGTCACAAGTAAGCGCAAGCTAATGGAACTTGTCAGCGCCAATCATGTAAGTGGCTGGGATGACCCTAGACTTCCCACAATATCTGGCCTTAGAAGAAGGGGTTATACCCCCGCTTCTCTTCTTAATTTTGTTGATTCTGCAGGCGTCGCCAAGCGGGACAATGTTATTGACATGAGTTTATTAGAGCATTCAATTCGAGAAGACCTCAATGTTAATTCACCCCGTGTTATGGCCGTTCTTAACCCAATTAAGCTTACAATTTCTAACTACCCAGATGGACAAGAGGAGTTTTTAGAAGGAGAAATTAATCCTGAACAATTAGATCTTGGAACAAGAAAAATACCATTTTCGAAAAACATCTTTATTGAAAGGGACGACTTTAGAGAGAGTGCAAACAAAAAGTTTTTTCGCCTTACCCTAGAAAAAGAGGTTCGCTTAAAAAACGCATATATAATTAAAGGCGAATCCGTTATCAAAGATAAAGATGGAAATATTACAGAAATTTTTTGTACTTATGATCCAGACAGTAAAAGCGGAAGTGGTTCAGAGGCAAGTATGCGAAAAGTTAAGGGAACATTACATTGGGTATCTCAGCAACACGCTTTGCGTGCAGAAGTGCGATTATATGATCGCTTATTTCAAGTCTCTTCACCTGATCAAGACAAGCTAGTCGATTTCAAATCACACCTAAACCTCGGCTCTCTGTCTACAATAACGGCTTTTGTTGAGCCCAGCTTAAAGGGCGCTAAGGACTACGAAAACTATCAGTTTCAACGTTTAGGATATTTTGTTGTTGACCCAGATAGCACCCTCGAATTGCTTGTTTTTAATAAAACGGTTGGTTTACGCGATACTTGGTCTAAACAGAACCAATAACCCTATTCTTCTTTTTTATCTTTTTGTTTTCTATTGTTCTCCTTCATAGCTTCACCAATTTGATTGCTTGCACTAAACGAAGCAACCATATTGTTTAACATTTCACTTCCTGCTTGAGGAGAATTCGGCAATAAGATTAAGTTGCTATTGGTTTCCCCCCCTATAGATTGTAGCGTATCATAATGTTGAGTTACAACAATTAATGCCGATGCTTCTTGCGAGTTTATACCAACGTTATTTAACACATCAACTGACTCTTCTAGCCCTCGTGCTATTTCTCTTCGCTGGTCGGCGATTCCTTGTCCTTGAAGTCTTTTGCTTTGCGCCTCTGCCTTTGCTTTTTCTACAATCAGGATTCTTTCCGCATCACCCTCATATTGAGCCGCTACTTTTTTTCGTTCAGCAGCATTAATTTTATTCATTGCTGCTTTTACTTCAGCATCAGGATCAATATCTGTAACAAGCGCTTTAATTATGTCGTAACCATAGTTTATCATTGCATCATTTAACTCTCCTTTTACAGCATCAGCAATCTCGTTTTTTTTCTCAAAAACATCGTCTAATTTCATTTTGGGAACAACCGCCCTTACCACGTCAAATACGTATGACGTTATCTGGTCTTGAGGATAGTCGAGCTTATAAAAAGCTTCATACACTTTTTCTTGGATTATTTTGTATTGGACAGAAACCTTAAGCTTTACAAAGACATCATCTTTTGTTTTTGTTTCCACAATAACATCGAGTTGTAAAATACGAAGGCTAATTCTACCTGCAATCCTGTCTACTAAAGGTATCTTGAAGTGTAGTCCGGATTGACGAATCGATAAGAATTTCCCAAAGCGCTCTACTATTGCTGAGGACTGTTGTTTTACTACAAAGAAACCAGTAAATATAATCAGCGCCCCAAGGCCAAAGAGTAAGTATGTAATTATGCTCATAATATTTGTTTAAAGTTTAAATGTTCAATTAATTTGTTTATTCTTTTTAAAGATACTTCTTTCCCCAAAACAGAACAAACTTTAAAAATGTCAGGGCCCGTAAGTTTTCCCACGAGTGCTAATCTAAACGACTGCATTAATATTCCAATAGAGACTTCATTTTTTTTGCTCCATGATATTATTTGTTCCTGAAATAAATCAACATCATCTTCTTCTATTAATGTTTTCTTTATTTGTTCTAGTACAGCTTTGGGGTTTTTGTCGTTAATTTTCTCAATCACTTTTTCATCGTAAGGATATGTGCTTTCTATAAAAGTCAATTCGTCTTTTATATCATCAAGAATATTTAGTCTCTCCTTAACCAATCTAATTAGCGAGAGGTGTTTTTTTTCTTTAAACGGAGATAATAGTTCTTTTACCCTGCTTAGCGAATAAATTTCTTCTACACTCATTTTTTGTAATTGCTGCTGATTTATCCACTTTGCTTTTTCATAGTCAAATCGAGCCCCTCCTTTTTGAACCCCTTTTGTGTTAAATGCTTTTTCTAATTCCTTTAATGAATACACCTCTTTTTCTATTCCTTCATTCCAACCCAGTAATGCTAGATAATTTACCATTCCACTTGCCAAAAACCCCATTTCTCTAAACCCAGGGGTTTCTTTTCCCCATTTTAGTGGAAATACTGGATAACCATCTTTATCACCATCTCTTTTAGACAACTTACCCTTACCTAGAGTCTTAAGTATTAATGGGAGGTGCATGAATTCAGGTGTTTCCCATCTAAAAGCAGTATAAATTAATTTATGGATTGGCAGTGAAGGCAACCACTCTTCCCCACGAATTACACAGGTAATTTCCATTAGATGATCATCAACAACATTGGCAAAGTGATATGTCGGCATTCCATCACTTTTCATTAAAATTTTGTCATCCAAAGTGTCGGTTTTAACCCTGACAACCCCTCTTATTAGATCTTTTACAATGACCGTTTGATTCGATTCTACCTTAAGCCTTATTACAAACTCTTTTTTTAACGCTTCTGTTGTTTCTTTTTCTGTTAATGTAAGACTGTTTTTGAATTGTAACCTGTTCTGATGACCATACTTAAAAGTTTCGCCTTTTTTTTCTGCTTCTTTTCTTTCCTCGTTAAGACGTTCAGCTTTATCAAAAGCGTAATATGCGGCGCCTTTTTTTATAAGGGTCTGTATGTGATCTGCATAAATATTTTTTCGTTCACTTTGACGGTATGGTCCAAATTCACCGCCGTTTTTTGGCCCTTCATCTGGGTTCATTCCACACCATTCCAACGCCTCCTGTATATAGTCTTCACTTCCCTCCACAGATCTATTTTGATCAGTGTCTTCTATTCGGAGCACAAACACCCCGGCCTTTTTTTTGGCAAACAAGTAATTAAATAAAGCGGTTCTCAATCCACCAATATGTAAAGGGCCTGTTGGGCTAGGCGCAAAACGCACACGTGTTTTCATTTTTTTTTCAAATATAATCTCTTCTTATCGATATACATTAGTCTCCCATCCAAAACATGTATATTTGCAAAAAACAGTAACATCATAGTTTTTAATAACATACCAGATTACCTCAATACTAAATTGATCCAAGATTCACTTCAGGCATTTGTTTCGGACTATGGCTATTCTATAGATAGACTTTCATATAACTTTATTTCTAAAGAAGCCATGCTCGCACTTAACATTAAACACCTTAACCACACTACACACACAGATATAATAAGTTTTGATTATTCCTCAAAGTTCACCCTTAGGGCAGAGTTTTTTGTTTCTCCCTGGGCCGTTTCACGATCAGCTGACGAACTCTCTCAAAGCATTGTAAATGAGATGCTTAGGGTCATTTCTCATGGTGTTTTACATTGCGTAGGTTTTAACGATAAAAGCGATTCTGATAAAAGTTCAATGCGCCTTGAAGAAAACAAGTTTATTAACATGTTCCACGTGAAACCTATACTTCATGTTTGATTCTAAATACGATGTTATTGTCGTTGGCGCTGGCCATGCTGGCTGTGAAGCTGCTGCTGCTGCCGCAAACCTAGGTTCCTCAACTCTTCTTATAACGATGAACCTTCAAACCATCGCCCAGATGTCATGTAATCCAGCTATGGGCGGAATTGCAAAAGGCCAAATTGTAAGAGAAATAGACGCTCTAGGCGGTTATAGCGGAATTGTTTCAGACAGAAGCGCGATTCAATATAAAATGCTCAACCAATCCAAGGGCCCTGCCATGTGGAGCCCAAGGGTTCAGTCTGACAGAAGCATGTTCAGTCTTGAGTGGCGCTCTATGCTTGAGAAAACACCAAATTTAGATTTTTATCAAGAAACGGTTGTTGATCTAATTGTCGAGAACCAAAAGATCCAGGGTGTTATCACCTCTCTTGGCATTAAAATTTATGCCAAATCTGTGGTTTTAACAAACGGAACATTTCTTAATGGCCTTATTCATATTGGTGAAAAAAACTTTGGGGGTGGACGTGCAGGTGAAACTGCGTCTGTTGGTTTAACAGCTGTTCTGGAAAGTATCGGTTTTGTTTCCGGACGAATGAAAACCGGAACCCCACCAAGGGTTGATGGCCGGTCTTTGGACTATTCAAAAATGTCGGAACAACCGGGAGATTTAAATCCCTCAAAATTCTCTTTTACGGATTTAACCAAACCATTGTCTAATCAAATTAGTTGTCATATTACTCACACGAATTTGGATGTTCATGATATTCTCCGCTCCGGTTTTGGTCGTTCCCCGATGTTTAACGGAGCCATTAAAAGTACGGGGCCACGCT
>Ga0209711_10004289_pt1 | contig 11615 bp, 14 predicted proteins | sample ArcticOcean_MG_C_7_FD_187441 | JGI IMG/M metagenome (GOLD analysis project Ga0209711, IMG submission 187441) | Marine microbial communities from western Arctic Ocean - ArcticOcean_MG_CB11_88 (SPAdes) (version 2) | ecosystem: Environmental > Aquatic > Marine > Oceanic | place: Arctic Ocean... | reverse complement strand
ATTTAATTAAAAAGGCGCAGACCTATTTAAATAGCTCGATTAAAAAATATTCTTTCGGTAAGCCAATTTATAAGAAAAAAACAAACCCTGATTTTGAAGTAAAATTAATTTCAACAATTAGAGGAAATCTCTCTAAAGAAAATTCTAAAATACTTCACTTGGATAAGTCTGATATTACTTTAGAATTTATTAATTCTCAAAATTTGAAACAAGTTTCAGCAATTGGTACTTCATGTCCAGATCATTTTCTCAGAACAAAAAGATTACCAATGGTACTGCCTTCATTAACTGAATTAGTTAAAAATGAAAATAAGGTTGAAAGTGTCATTCAAAGTTATTTAAATAAATATAAAGAAGCCTATACAAAATATTATAATAGAAATAAAACGAAAGACTCTCCAAATCTTCGAGATCCCTACCCCGTTATTGTTTTAATACCTGAATATGGAATGATGTCTTTTGCAAAAAATAAATCAACAGCTCGCATTTCAAGTGAATTTTTTTGTAATGCAATGAATGTAATGAAGGGTGCTGAAGGTATAAGTAAGTATACTGGCCTTTCAGAAAAAGAAGCATTTAGAATAGAATACTGGGAGCTAGAAGAAGCAAAATTAAAAAGAATGCCAGCAGAAAAAGAATTAGCTGGAAAGGTTGCTCTGATTACTGGTGCAGCTGGAGGTATTGGTTCCGCTACTGCTAAAAAATTTCTCAGTGAAGGATGCTGTGTAATTTTAACAGATATTGATCAAAGCGCCCTTAAATTTAAACATAATGAATTTAGTAAAGAATTTGGAGGAGACGTAGTTCACTCAATGATAATGGATGTTACTAATGAAAAAGATGTCAAAAATGCTGTATCAAAAGGTATTAATGTTTTTGGTGGAATAGATATATTAGTGGCTAATGCTGGATTTGCATCCGCAGCCTTATTCGAGAAAACCAGTACTAAACTATGGGATAAAAATATGGATATTTTATCTAAGGGTTGTTTTCTGATTAGTCGTGAGGTTTATCAAAATATGATGCAGCAAAATAATGGAGGCTCAATTATATTTGTATCAAGTAAGAATAGCTTGAATGCGTCCAAAGGAGCATCGGCCTACAGTGTAGCAAAGAGCTCATTACTACACTTATCGAGATCAATTGCTCTAGAAGGATCAGTATATAAAATACGATCCAATGTTGTAAATCCAGATGCTGTAATACAAAATTCTAAAATCTGGCAAGGCGACTGGACTAAACAAAGAGCTAAAAGTAATAAAATAAATGTTAAGGAAGTTGAAGAGTTCTATAAAAATAGAAGTTTGTTAAAAGTAAGTATATTACCTGAAGATATTGCAGAAGGTATTTATTTTTTTGCAAGTTCAAAATCAAAAAAATCTACAGGAAACATTATCAATGTTGATGGAGGTAATATAACATCATTTACTAGATAATGATCACTACAAATAAGCTTAATATTGTCCTCGATATAGGTAAAACTAACGTTAAATTAATTTTTGTAGATAGTGAAAATAAAGCTATTTTTTCTTATAATACAAAACAAAAAAGCATCAACCAATATGGTATAAAAACATTAAATTCAGAATCTATTTTTGAATGGACCATCAAAAAAATGAATTTAGTCGAGAAGAAATATCGGTTGGATAAATTTGTTTGTACGGCTCATGGGACTTCAATCGCCCTCATCGATCATAATAATCAAGAAATTTTAGCATGCACAGATTATGAGTATAAGTACGATAAGTTAATGGATGATTACAAAAAAATTGCCCCTAGATTTGATGAAAGTTTCACTCCTTTTTTAGAAACTGGTCTAAATATTGGTATGCAACTATATTATTTAGTAAAAAAAAATCCAAGACTAATTAAAAATACAAAATATATTATTAATTATCCTCAGTATATTACCTGGAAATTTACAAATAATTTCTCATCTGAAATATCTTACCTAGGATGTCATACGCATTTATGGAATTTTAAAAAAAATAAACTCTCTTCTTTAGTAAATAAACTTAAAATAGAAAATAAATTTCCTCCAATAAAAAAAGCTTGGGAAATAATAGGTAGAAAAAGGATTGGTAGATCCAATATACAAATTGCGAATGGAGTGCATGATAGTAATGCCTCTTATTTATATTTTAAAAATTCAAATATTAAAAACTTTACCTTAATTTCAACAGGTACATGGTACATAATATTTAATCAAAAAACATCATTGACTACACTCAATCCTAGCCTTGATATGCTTGCTAATATTGACGTTTTTGGAAAAGCTGTGCCAACAATAAGATTTATGGGTGGAAGAGAATATGACTACTTAACAAAAGTATTTAAAATACCAAGTAATACAAAGTGTATTAAAAATTTTAATTATAGCGATTATTTGATTTACCCCAGCTATGCCGCCGGAGGCGCATTTAAAAAGCATAATATCAATACTAATTTGTTCAAAAGTTTAAACAAAGGTCAAATCTATTTTTTAATTTGTATATATATGTCGTTTGTAATGAATTTTTGTTTAAATAAAATGAAATCTTCTAACACAATAATTCTTGATGGACCAATAACTAAAAATGAGACTATAATGAAAATATTATCAACCTTGAGAAGAACACAAACTGTTTTAAAAAATAAAAAAGAAATTGGTACTAGTTTAGGAGCTACTAATTTATTTAATATAAAGAAAAAAAATAAATTACAGACTATTACTATTAATAAATATCAAAATCAATCTTTTGAAACCATTTATAAGAATTGGGAAAATAATCTTTTTAAAAAAGAAATGTTTAGTCATTCTTAATTTTATAGATAATTTAGTTTAAAGAAATTTAGAGGTTTTGATTATTCAAAATAAGACCTGCTATACCATTACATAAACCAAGGTGATCGTCTTCACAGATAACAGAATAAGACCAATTCTCTTTTAATACATTTAAATAAATTGAATTATTAGAAAATGGACCAGAGCAAATCATTGTTCCCTTAGCGCCTATACTATTAGAACCTTTGAGAGTTTGTTTAGCTAAAATTTCTGAAATAATAGTCTCAATTTCTTGAACATTTAAATTACTTAAATCAACAATTTGTTGAGATTTATTATTAATTACTTGAGCCTTATCTGGACTTTCGAAATTTGCTAATCCAAGATCTAGTTCGCTACTATATTGCTGTTTTAAAGAAGACATGTTTTTTTTTTGCATTAGATTTTGGTAAATTTTACCAGCAGGAAATCGAAAGTTAGGCACTAAATTTCCAAAACAATCACAGCTGATCATCAAGCCTGGTTGCTCTGAAATTTCTGTCTTATCTGACCCCAAAGCAAAAATGGTCACCCATGTTCCTGTGGATAATATCGTACAAGGTAGAGGTCTATTTAACGATGTCGAAACTAAAGCTAAACTAGAATCATGAGCACCACAATAAATTGGAATATCATCAGGTAATTCCATCTGTATAGCTAATTTTTTTTGCAATGGTCCAAGAATAGTTGATGCTGATCTTAGTGGTGGATAACTAACTTTTTTACTAATTCCATAAATTTCAAGATCTATAAAACCTTTTTGCTTTATATCCCACAAATCTGAATGAGAACTAGCATAACTAATTTCACTAGCAGTAATTCCTGATAACCAATAGCTCCAAAATTGAGGCCAAAAAAGAATTTGATCTACTTTAGAAAATTCTTCTGGAAAATAACGACTCAACCAATAAATTTGCGCACCTAAATTTAATCCTCCATCCATACGTGGTGTTCCAGTTTGCTCAAATGCCGGACGAATTTGATTATACTCATCTTTAAGTTGATCTGGACCATCAAATTCATAGTCAAGAACAGGAAGAATTAGCTCACCTTTTGACATTAAAGCAGCGCATGCGCCATGCGTGGAGATAAATATTGAATCAATTCTGTGATTTTTAGAGAGTTTACGTAGAGAGTTAGTAATGAAAACTTTAAGAGCATCAACGTCAAAATGTGGATATGGATTTTTATTAATAATTTTATTACTTGTCTGAAAGACTGCTAGCTCCTCTAGCTTGTCTGTATCGAATAAAATAACCTTTACATGAGTTTTACCGATGTCTAAAACTGCAACATTGCCTTGTTTTTTGCTTATCTTCATATATTTGATTTATTAAGTTGTTGTCGATAATGCTCTGCTTCCCAATTTATTAGCTCACCAGTTTGTTTTTCATTTAAGTATTTTAAGTCTGCAGTATCCGGTATCCTACACATAAGATCATAAGCGCTTCTCGCAATTTCTAATGTTCCTTTCAAGGCATCATTCCGAATTAAAATACCTTTATCAATTAATATAACGCATGAATTAAACGGCAAGGAAACATCAGATAATTTTTTAAGCTTATCGAATAAATCTTTATCATTATGATTAAGTACTACAAAATTTGGACCAAGAAAAATTAAAAAATCAGGAAGAGCAACGCCTTTAGAAAGCTTTTGTATCCATGGTTGATAAAATGCCAAGTTATTTATCAATTTATCCTTACAAAAACTATAGCCGCTATTTTTCAAATTAATTTTAGAGTTAATTAAATATTCTGGTTCAATTATTAAGGGTTTGTTAATTTTTGTTTTTAAACGAAGACGCACCTCTTCAATAAGTTTTTTTATTTCATTCAAATTACGACCACATATAACTAGACCATGATTTTCTAGTATAAAAATATTATCTGTGTCTGATTTAATGGCTAGTAATTGACGACTAAGCTCTATTCCGGGTTTAACGTAAGGTACAAATTTCCAATTGAGACCAAATAAAACTTTTTCAAAAATCTGCCGTGAATTTATTTGAACAGCAAGTGCGTTAATATTTATATCATGTGTATGAAAAACAAACTTAAAATCTAAAACAGCATGAATTGGAGCTTCAACGGATGGGCGGAGACCTTTTGGAGATAATGGCAGAACTATGGATCTTTGAAGATCAGATTCAGAAAAATTATTATTTTCAAGATAGGTTTTAATTTTAGAAATACTAACAGGAACCATTAATTCTTCTTTTTGGGCATTCATAAGCCATTTACCAGATGCTTTGACCCACATAGTATCATCTAACTTAATAGAAGTATTACCACCAGCTGCATGCACCATCGTTGCATCGGACCCAATCTCTTTAGAATATTTTAAAAATAGATTAAACTCCTCTGAATTACCCATATAATTAATTGTGTCTTATGCGTGATTTTAGTTCAAGCATATCTTTTTAATTTTATTTATTTAAAAATTTAGCGTTAAATTTATAAAAAACCTGTTATATATATTATTTTAAATTGATATTAATACTCTATATCAAATTGTTATATTTAGATAAAATAAAAATTATAATGATTCTCAAAAAATAGCAATAGTGTTAAAGATTATGGAAAAAAACAAAGATTTTTTTAAAAATGGCGAGGCAAAATTTAAATCTGTGAAAAATAAAAAGTGGGAAAAAGTTTAATTTTATAAAATATGGATTATTTATCAATCAAGGGCCTAGAAAAAAAAATATCCAAACTAGCGATAGGAAATGACAATCAGCCAGACTATGACAGCGCTGCTCCTATTTGGGATCATTGGTTAGAGACTGGTGCGAATGCATTTGATAATTCATATGTTTATAAAGATGGACTCTCAGAGAAAGTTTTAGGTGAGTGGATCAAAAAAAGAAACAATGCGGATGATTTAGTAATTATTGCTAAAGGTGCCCATACCCCAGATTGCCAACCTAATAAAATTAAAGAACAATTAGAAATTTCTATGGATAGAATGAACATTTCTAAAGCTGATATCTATATTATGCATCGAGACAACTTAGATGTCCCTGTTTCAGAGTTTGTTGATAGTTTGAATGAAATAGTAGATTTAGGTTATACAAACGTTATCGGTGTTTCTAACTGGTCTTTAGAACGCTTCAAGAAAGCTGATCAGTGGGCAGTAAACTCCAACAAGCATGGTTTAGATATTCTTAATAATAATTTAAGTTTAGCAAGAATGATGAAACCTCTTTGGGCCGGATGTATTACAGCAAATGATCCAGAAGTTTTAAAATATTTAAAGGAGAGCCAAAAGACTCACATTTCTTGGTCCAGCCAAGCGAGAGGATATTTTTTAAAACAAGAAACTATTAAAGAGAATGAAAAAAACCTGAATGATTATGATGATAGTGGGCCTTTAAGATATTTTGACTGCGAAGAAAATCGTACTAGAAGAATGAGAGCTCAGGAACTAGCTGTTAAATACGAAGTTGAACCGCATAATATTGCTGCAGCTTGGGTGCTAAGTCAATCTTTCCCGTCTCTTGCAATAATTGGTCCAAGGAAAATTTCCGAAACTGAAAATTCTCTAAAATGTTTAGGTATTAATCTAACTGAAGAAGAAATATCTTGGCTTAATTTAGAAATTAACTAAATAATTTAAAATGAGCTCGATTGAGCCCAGATATTAATACCACCATCAATAGCTTTTTTATCAATTAATTTTAACTCTTCTTTAGAAAAATTTAAGTTTTCTAAAGCTTGAACATTCTCAAGTAATTGCTTGGTGTTTCTCACGCCAATTAAAGCTGAAGTAATAATTTTATTATTCCAAGCTTACTTCTTCTTTGGTAAATCGAGTTAATTGTTCTATTTGAGAGCTTATTGCGAATTATTTCTTCAGCTGATAAGTTAAAATTTTCTTTAAGGTAATTATCTTCTTCGGCTGACCAAGCCTCATTTTGATTTTTAGTCATGTATAAACATTATTACTGTTTTTATGAAAAGTAAACTTTGGCAAATATTACAGTAAGCACAAACTATTTATCATTAGCTTTCGAAGACTTCTATAAATAAACATTTTAGTTCATGCTCACCTATATAAGGTACGTCATGGGGCTTGGGACAAAATGTTGACACAAATCATTTTTTTTTCTTGTATCAAGATTCCTCGCAGTTTAGAATCGTATTAAGAAGTGTTTATGAATAAGGCTTTATAGACGCAAATAAGTAACGGGGGATTAGCTCAGCTGGGAGAGCGCTACGCTGGCAGCGTAGAGGTCAGGAGTTCGATCCTCCTATCCTCCACCAATAATAATAATTGATCAAACGATTAAATAATTAGAAGCCTGATAAGTTAGAGTTATGTGAATAGTAATTAATAATTAAATTATCTAATAACTAAGTACTAATGGAATTTTTATTTCTTACTCTTTCAATTTTTAAATCTAACATTACGTCATAAGGCATTAATAATTTCATTTTATTGTAAACATCAATCGCATCATTGTACTTTTTATAATAAGTCAAAATTCTTGCCATTCCATCAAGAGCTCCAAAATGCCTAGGTTCAAGAGCTAGTGTATTTTTTATATCTATCATTGAAGAATTATAATCACCCATCATAAAAAATATTGTTGCTCTTTTGTTATAAGCTTCAGAAAAATTAGGAAATTGATTAATAATTGATGTTAATATTTTAATTCCCTCTTCGTATTGTTGGGAAGCAAAATACAAAGGTATACTATCCATAGCTTTTTTAGCATAATCATCATCGATCAAGCCCCATCTGCTCCATATATCATTTACTATTTGCTCTTGATCATTAGCAAACTCTTCCATTTGAAGCTTATTGAAAAGATCATTTAAATCTGGGTCATTTTGATCCGCGTATAAAATATTTAAATTAAAAAAAATTAAAATTAAAAAGAAACATTTCATTATTTAATTTTAAGCTATCTTGGAATAAATATCTAGAAATATAAATTTAAAAAAATTATTAATCATCTAAATTAAGAATATAAATATTGTAAAATATAGATCAAAAAGATATATCGCGATATTTTTGAGATGGAAACTAATAATAAAAATTTAAAAAAATTTACATTTAATGTTCCGGAAAGAATAGTTATAGGATCACCAATTATTGGCACCCATGCTAGTAATATTGACCATACACCGTACTTATTAAAAATAAATTGACTTCGACTTAACTGAGTTGGTGAAACAGGAAACCATTTTTTGTCTTTTAATATTAAAATTTTTTTTCCTAAGATAAAATTAATAATTGAACCTGATATATTTCCCAAGCTTGCAAATATTAAAAGTAGAATCAAATTATAATTATCTGTAGCAACCATAGCTGATAGAAGAATTTCCGATGAAAAAGGTAAAATTGTAGCTGCCAGAAAACTAATTATTATAAGATTTATATAAGAGAAAATTAATAACAAATTAAAAAGAATATTACTTTTTTAATATCAATAATTCACCTTAATAAATAAGGGTATTGATCTAAAATTTATAATTAAATCCATTTAGTATTATAATTATTACTTTAGCAAAAGTGTAATTAGAACATTAAGATTTTTTGTAAATGAGCTCTTTTCAATTTCAGTATTGAGATAACTGTAACACTGATTACTTCTAAATTCATTATGAAGAAAATCATAAGGATTATCATGAAAACCCCAGCTTTTAGCAAAATCTTCAGCAGCTTTAAAATAGATCTCAAAAGAAGACTCACTACAATTATCACCAAATGATGGACAAAAATTTCCTTTAGGAGAATCGAGAAGAAAGTCATTAATATATGAATTGAGGATCATAATTTCAAAATTTGGATAATTAGTTTTTTTAAGTTTTTTTAATTCTTGTTTATCTGGATCTATTACAAACTGTCCTAAATTAATATCATAATATAAATCATAGTTAAGGTATTTTGCGTTTTCAAAATTTTCATTAAAAAAAATTTCAATATTTGACCTGATCAAAGGATCATCAATGGCGTCTAAGGCTCCATAAATCTCGCTTAAATATCCAGAACAATAATCGTGCAAATTATCAGCATTATCTGCTTTCGCACTCATAGTGCTAGATCCAAGCAATAAAAGAGTGATTATTAATATTTTTATATGCGTCAATGCAAACAATTATAATCAATGCTTTTGTTTTTGTAATTAAGGTAATTTTGCGATAAAAATCTCTAATTATTAATTAATATTATAATTTGAAAGGTAAAAATTATGGCCGATACACCTCTGACGATGGAATCGTTGCAAGAAACAATTAAAACTCTAGTAGAAGATGAGCAAACTTGGGTATTAGATAAATTACTACTCCCTATAATGGACAAATATGAAACTGTAGAAGAATTAGATGAAGATATTAAGGCAATAGATGAAGAATTTGAGGATGGAGACGGTGAAGATGAACTTAAATACGACGAAGATGATGACGATGATAATTAATATTTGAAAGGAACTTTTTAAAATGTCAGAAAAACTTACCGCCGATTACCTATTTGGAACTATTCATCAGCTTATGCATCATGAAAATGGTCAGCCTATTGTAAATGAAATTCTTAAACCTTTACTTGACAAATTTCCCAATCAGGATGACCTAGATAAATTCATAGAAGAAATTATAAGTAAAACAAAATAAAAGTATGTTCATTTAGATACTTTTTATAGTAGTCCCAATAATATACATTTGCATTTTGATAGATTTAAACCAAAATTCTACATTATGTTTGCTTTATTTAAATCAAAAGAAAATCTAGGTATATTATTTGCTATTGCGGCTTATCTTTCTTTTTCTTTTCTAGACGCAATACAAAAAACATTAGTAATTTACTATTCAGTATTTCAAATTCTTTTTTTTAAATACTCTTTTACTTTGTTTTTATCTTTTATAGAATCTCGAAGAAAAAATAATTTAAAATTTTATATAACTTACAATTGGAAAATGCAGATACTAAGAAGTATATTATCTATTGTAGAATCAGGCTTATTTGTTCTTGCTTTCAAATATCTAAGTCTTGCCGATGCCCATAGTATAGGAGCATCAACTCCAATTATAGTTGTGGTTTTTTCAATTATATTTTTAAAAGAAAAAGTAACTGCAAAAATTTGGATAGCTATATTTATTGGATTCTTAGGGGTTTTAATAATCATGCGTCCAGGTTTATCAATTTTTGAATTCAAGGCACTTATTCCTCTATCTGCAGCTTTTTTCTTGGGACTCTATCAAGTAGTAACTCGAAAAGTTTCAGAACAAGATGAAAACGAAACATCATTATTATATTCAGGTATTACAGGAATAATTGTTATGGCTTCCTTATGTGTCTTTTTTTGGCAACCTGTCACCTTGGAATTTATTCCGTTCTTCGTAGGAGTGGGATTTTTTTATTCAATGGGTTTATATTTGCAAATAATCGCTCTAAGTAAGTCCAGTGCAAGTATTATTCAACCTTTCCATTATACTCTTATTTTTTGGGCGATAATACTGGGCTATATTTTCTATAACGATGTTCCTGATTTATTTACAGTAATAGGTGGTACTATTATCGCACTATCTGGGATTTATGTTTTTAGAAACAAAGGTAATTGAGAACTAATTTAAGAAGTTTTTCCTAATAAATTGACGATTAATACTCCTGCAATAATTAAAAACATACCTAACATTGAAGATAGATTTGGAATTTGACCATATCTAATTACACCAACTACAGAAGTAGCTAAAATACATAATCCTGCAAAAGAAGCATAAGTAATGCCCATTGGAATATTTTTCATGACATTAGAAAGTGCATACATGCATAAAATAATTGTTATGGCACTTAATAAGGATGGTGCTAATTTTGTAAAACCATCTGAACTTTTTGCAAAACTATTAGATGCGGTTCCAAAAGCTACGGCTATGATTAAAAAAAAATATGAATAGATTACACTCACTATTTTATAATAGCTTAAATAGAAGAAATATCTTTAAAAAATTTCTGTCGATAAGATATCAGCAACAGAGTTTCCAAATACAAGATGAGCCTCTTCATCCCAATGAATAGGATCTATTTTAGAACATCTAATAAAGTCATTAGAATTAATAAAATGGATATTTTTTTCATTATATAATAATTGAATTTCATCAGCAAGAATTCTTGATTTTTCATAACCTCCAGCCCACTCCCCATAATTCCGCCAACCTTCATCATTCCATTCAGGATTATTTGTTTGCTCGCCTAGAATTGGCGGGCAAATAATAGAAACTGATGGTGAATTTTCATCATGCCATCCTCCCTTACCACCCTTACTAGATAAAATAATATCAGCTAAACCAATTAAAGATTTTGCTATTTCTTTTGCACTTTTATTAAATCTACTTTTGAGGTCATTAGTTCCTAACATAATAATAGAATGATCAATTGGGGACTGAGCTAATAAGCTAGATTTTAAGTTACTTGCTCCATTTAAAAATTCTCCATCTTGGGGATCATCTATATTAGTAGTCCTACCGGGCAATGAGTCTTCACTCAACATAACACTCTCGTAATTTTTTTGAAGGTTTTCAAGCATGACTAACGGCCATCTTTTTTCATATTTATTACCTTTTCCATCACTTAAATAGCCCCAGCTATTTGAGTCTCCAAATACAAAAATATGCATGTTGTTATTATAAATTAGTTAGTCTAAAGTTTTAACTATTAAATTTATAAAAGTTAAAAAAAGCTTTTTAAAAATTATCTTTTTACTATGGATATTAAACAATTAAAAAAAAAATCATTAGAATACAGAAAAATTTTACTTGAAATAATCTATAACTCTAAAGCTGGTCATACAGCCGGTAGTCTTTCTTGCATT
>Ga0209711_10004286_pt1 | contig 11620 bp, 22 predicted proteins | sample ArcticOcean_MG_C_7_FD_187441 | JGI IMG/M metagenome (GOLD analysis project Ga0209711, IMG submission 187441) | Marine microbial communities from western Arctic Ocean - ArcticOcean_MG_CB11_88 (SPAdes) (version 2) | ecosystem: Environmental > Aquatic > Marine > Oceanic | place: Arctic Ocean... | reverse complement strand
GTAGACGCTAAAGGATACGTTAAGACTGTAGAGGGGAACACGAATGGGGGAGGGAGTAGAGAAGGCGGCTCTGTTTTAGAGAAAAGTAGGCATGTTTCCAAGATAAGGAGCAGAATCAGAATTTTTTAGTGGACATAAAATACGTGAAGGTTAATATGGGCCGATGACCGAAGTAAAAATAAAAGTAGACCCTAATTATATTTTCACTTATGTAGTAGGCAACTCTATGTTTGAGCCTATAGAAAAGTGTATAGACTCCACAAGATACGAAGTCTATGATTCTTTTATTTACGATCTCAAAACAAAAGATTATTTAAATCAAGGAGAGCAATATCAAAAATTCTACATAGAGGTAGCCAAACTAAAAAAGATGGCTAAAGAAATGTCCCAAAAAGAGATCGAAAGCTTATGTAGGGAAATCGCTGAGATTGCTCCTGAATACGTAGAAATATAATCATGGCGAGCGCGAGTAAAGGGAAGGGTGCAGTGAAAACAGTGGAGTGGTGGCGGCATTTAAGACCTTTTGGGAAACGACGACAGAACAAAAAAGTCCGTAAAGATGGGGAAAATCAAATAAAGAATGAAGAATTATAGGCAAGTCCATATAATAGCTAAAGACAGAAGTTTTAAGTACGAACCTATAGCAAACACACCAGAGTTTAACGATTTAAATAGCGCTTTGACATATTGGAAATACAATAAAGACAAAATAGAAGACTGTAATTTTTACAAAGACCCGATTGTAATCATTAGAAGGGAAGTGAATAATGTGCTTGCCAAAGAACTCTGGGCTGCTACGCTGTAGCAGTTATGAAAAATACGCTCCAGATAACGACATTAGTCCTATTCGCTTCAGTCTTAGGTTTAGCCGCATGGCATGACCGCAATCCAATCATTGAGACAATAGAGACCGTAAGAGTAGTCTCTCCAGAAAAGCTAGAAGCTCATGTCACTTTGACTAAGTGGCAGCTTGATAAAATGCTTAGAGAGTATGAGAAAGACGCTCATCCATCTGATATGCTAAAATTCAAGACCCTTGTCAAGAGGGAGGGGGTTGAATGGAGAATATCCTCTACCCATTTAGTCAAGGATTCCGACCCATACCTAGCCCCTCAAGGAAGGTTCTTTGTGGTCAATCCCTCGTCCATTGATTATACTGGCGATTTTAAATCGTGCGTCGAATATGCAGAGAGTTATAAAAAGTTTCACGATTACATCGTAATAAGTGCGGAGTAAAAATTATTTTCTTGTATGAATTGTAGATATAATAGTCAAATTGTTGGAGATAATGGCTACAGAGAATTGATGATAGTAATCTTGAATGAGCGAGACAATCCTGTTGATTCTTGTTGTCATAGGTTAGACTCTCCAGAAATCCACGACTTAACAAGTGGAGAGATTGGAGCGCATAAGTTCGGAATTAAAGGCTGGGAGTTAGATCCAGCGAATCAATACCAAGGTTATGCCACGAAACAAATCGATTCATAATTACACTTGCTAGTGTAAATACCAGTATGGACATACTCATTCAACTGGTTCAAGATAACCCTTGGTTCGGCGTAGTTACAGCTGCTATAGCTTTCGCTTCAGCCATCACCGCTGCAACCCCAACCCCACAGTCAGGTTCGTGGGCTAAGATCTATAAGCTTATAGATTGGGCTGCGTTAAATATCGGTAAATCCAAGCAGAAATAGTCTAGTTTTCTAGATTAACCTCCTACCTATCGCAGGTAGGGGGTTTTTTCTTTTTTTTCTTGCAATTTTTAATTACCTTTGTATTATATGTATAGATGATTTCGAATAAAGCTAAAGGTCTTTCTGGTTCTAGTCATGTCGCTCACACTAAAAAGATCATGTGCGAGTCCACACAGCGTTACCACCACTCATGTTTATCAGCGGGATTGACCATAAAGAAGACGGGCAAGATGCAAGATATCGGCCATGTTGATTTTATTGTAGATGGAGAGACTGTGGATCTAAAAGGGATCAAGAACTCTATGCGGGAAGGCCGAATTCTTCTGGAATTCACTAATGTAAATGGTAAGACTGGGTGGTGCAACGAGAAAGGTACTCCTGTCTGGATAGCTTTTGATGTCGGAGCTTTCTTCCTTCACGTTAAAAACATTGATCTTTTTAACCTAGCTAAAGACAAATGTAATTTAAAAGATAGAGTCACAAAAGTAAGTGACTGCTTATATAAAGGCTACCAGCGCAATGGTAGGAAAGACTGGATGTCTATGGTTCTTCTTTCTGATGTTTTATCGGAGTGTAACCATTGGTTTTTGCCGTACCAAGAATACGACTTGCCTATCGAAAAGGTTCAGGGGTAATTTCTAAAATCCCCTGTTCCTTGATAACTTAGCCCATCATTATAAGGCTCGATAAATAATCCAGTAGTTACAGGGGAAGATCCAGTCCAACCTTTATATCGGTCATCAATATTATTGTTGTATTCCCTGATTAGATGTTGAGAATCCCATTCTTTATTCCCTTGCCCACTCAAAAGATACATGCCTGTGACTTCAGATCTAAAGTTTGCCCAGTCTCCTGATGATACTGATGCGCTAGAGTGTATTCTGTTTAATAATTCTTGAGGCATACTTAGAATTACACTTTTTTTATTAAACCTGAAAAAATCTCTTGACCAGAGTTAACTATCGCTTACTATAACCCCCAAGCTCTTATGGATATTTATTGCCACCGCCTGGGTAACGCCATATAATTTCTTTGCGCTTTATACAATTATGAGAATTACCCTATTAAAAATAGAGTGCCTATTTTTTAGCGCCTTGATTGGCCTGACGTTTGGTGTGTTGCTAGCCGTGGTTAGCTGCGTGAGCGTTTTTGTAAAAGTTCTTGTAACTTTTCCGATTGAGTTATATAATATAAGGCTGCTAGATCGCATACAGAAGAGGTTGGATGCGTTAAGCGTGGAGCCAGATGATATTTGGAGTAGACATATCCAGAGAATGGAGCAAAATAAAACAGAAAAAAACGATGAAGAACTTTGAGATTTTAGTAGAGAAAGTGGTTATTTGGGCAAGTGAGCGGGGCATCTTCGATGCCGCTAACCCTTTAGCTCAGTTAGACAAGACTCAGGAGGAGTTGAATGAAACAATAGAGGCGGTTCAGCAATCGGCATTTAACAACCCAGAGGTAGTTGATGGCATAGGGGACATGTTAGTGACGATTATTATTGCGGCCAAGATGCTGGGATTAGACCCTACTTATTGTTTAAATGAGGCATATGAGGAGATCAAAAACAGGACAGGTAAGATGGTGGATGGAAAATTCATAAAAGACCAATAAAGAAATGAACACAAAACAATTATTACAGTTGCATGATGACACATGTAAATCGTGTCGGGGTATAATGGAACAAAAAAATAGTGATTATACTGGCGGCAAATCATCTACAGACCCTTTCGCCAATTTCAATGCGTCATCTATCCTTGGCATTCACCCAGTTCAAGGTTTGTTGTTGCGCGTGATCGATAAGATCCAGAGAATCCGCAGCTTTACCAATGACAAAGAGTTGAAGGTGGCTAATGAATCAGTGGAAGATGCGTGTGATGATATTGTGAACTACGCCATCTTAGCTAAGGCCATGCTCATGGAAGAAAGATCCCAGATCGAACAGAACAAAACAAAATAATGAAAGAAGAATCCAAATTCGATTTTAATATCGACCCCGAACAACAGAATAGACTAAAAGAGCTGTTTAATCCTGGAGATAAGCTCAAATTTGCCGATTTTACGGCTCCTCCAGAAAAAAAGTCCGTGTTTTCTAGACTTAAAAATAGATTTAAAAAGAAAAAATAGCATGGATGTCGAAGAAAAACTCGTTGCAATTAAAAAAGCGGCAGAAAAAATCCGCCAGATCGACATAAGTAGAAATCTGGAGAAGATGGAGGTCTATAAATGTATTGAAAAAGAATTAAAATTAGACGCAACATCGGAGAGATATTTGTGGGAGTATGTTATGCTTGGTTTTAAATCTTACGAATACAGTATACAGAAAATTTTTCAGAAAAATGTTGACGAACAGAGTTAGCTCTTACTCGATCTTATCGAGATGAAGATCGCGGTTTTAATGTGGTATGATGGCGAGTTCGAATCTTATGGAGATAATTGTTATAAGATAAATAAAGTTTATTGTGATAAATATGGTTACGACCTAATAAAATCTTCAGAAAGAGTTTATGACTCTGTCTCTCTGCCTTTTAGGAAAGCACATTGGGAGAGATACCCGCTCATACTTAAACACATAAAAAATTATGATTATGTCGTTTGGGTTGATGCTGATGCATTCTTTTACAATATATCTCCCCCGATAATTGATTTAATTAATAAATATAAAAAAGAAATTTTATTTAGCGAAGATGATAACCGCCTAAACCCTCCAGCGGTAAATTCGGGTGTCTTAATACTCAAAAATACAGAGCGAGTTATTAATATAATAGAAAAGTGGGCTTATTCGGAAGAGTTGAAAGATAAGTATTGCGGTCGTAAATTAGTAGATGGTTATCTATGCCCAAGGATGAATTGGGTGGAAGACCAAGCTGTCGTCAGGGGTTTTGTTAAGGACAATGTCGATGATATAAACAACATATCAAAACTTGTGCCTTATCTGGAGTTGCAACACTATAAGGCCTCAGAAAGAAATTTCTTTGCTAAACTCAAAAAGATCCCATATATTTTCCATTTAGCGGGTAAGCACGAATACCGACTAAAAGAATCGAAAGAATATCTTGACAAGCTCCGTAAAGTAGGGCATAAATTATAAATAGATCAGTATGAACACAGAAAAAGAATGCAAAAAAGAAATAGAAGCGATTAACGTCCTTATGCGCCCGATGCTCGCAGAGCTGAAGAAGTTGCGGGATATTAAAAGACCTATTACAGAGAAATTGAGAACTCTCTCCAGACAACGCGAGAAGGACTTGCGAGATGAACGAAAGAAGCTAAAAGCGTCTCAGTGTGTTAAGATTATTAATATGGTCGTCGGCGGCATGTCAGTCCCCGAAGCTAAGGAATCACTTGGTCTTAGTAAATATGTCGTGAGAGATCTACAAGGGGCGTGGTTTAAGATGCAATACGGGGTTGAATCGGCTCATCGCTTTGATTGTCCAACGTGGCAAATCACCAAAGACATAAGGGAGCAAGGTATTCAGGTGGCTCTTCAACACCACAAACCAACATTAGAATTGTTAGGCTAGGGGGATGAGTAACAAGAGAACAGAATATTTTCTGACAGGAGGGAAACCTGTCTCCTTATTGATGGTTGTATTGCCAGTTGCACTTATTTTCTTAAGCGTCAGAACTCTCCGTTCGAAAAGAAATCGAATAAATAGTAAAAAAAGTACTTGACTTCCTTAAAGATATGGAGGATTGTCTATTTAACACGCTCTAGGTAGCTGTGAGTCTTAATTAAACAATTAATATGATTATATTCCGCCCCAAATAAATATAACGCCATGAAAAACAACAAAATTATATCTCACGAAAGATGGGTCCAAGCTCAAAATCAAGAAAGAAAAGAGCATCTTTTGGATTTTGATACTGCAAAAAACCATTACAAGACAGCTTACGGTCATTATTTTAGCTATCTAAATATAGAAAAAGATTTAAAAAACAAAAGTATATTGGAGATAGGCCCAGCTAAAATAGCAGGACTTCTTTTTTGCGAAAATTACAAAGACTCTTTTATAATTGAACCTACAATCTATGATGATTGCTTACCCTTCTATGACCAAGAAATTACATTTATTCACGAAGCAGCTGAAACTTGTGACATGCCTCATGTTGATGAAGTTTGGTTGTTAAATATACTTCAACACACGATAAACCCCTCCTTGATAATCGAAAGGTGTAAAAAATACTCAAATACAATTAAATTTTTCGAACCAATCAATACAGGAATTAACACAGCTCACCCGCACTCATTTACCCTTGAATATTATAAGGAAAAATTTGGGGAAAACGTTAATCATTATGTTGGCGGAACAACTAAAAGAGCCTTCCACGGACATGAGTGCGCTTATGGGGTTTGGACCGCAGGACGAGACGCTCCCACTGCATCCTAGAAGCTCCTATCGAGAATCTAAAGTAGCGGCAAGGCTACGCGGGTTGCTGATATATTATATACCCAAAAAAACTAATGAAAATTAAAAAGATCTTAAAATTCAAAATATTCTGCCCTTCTGAATGGGTCGCGATTAAGGAACCTTTTTTCCCCCCTGAATTGTTCAGTCCACCGACATGGATAGAGAAGCAAATAAACTATGCGAAGATAGATAGAGAGTATGAAAGCTTTGTAAAAGCGGAAGCCCCAATAGAAAATGTATCTTGGGTAGATAAATATAATAGCGATTTCGAAGTAACCAATTAAAAAAAATGAAACAAAATACATCATTAGCAGAAACTTTGAGTTCTGAGTGGAATGGGCGATTTGTTAGCGGCATGACCAAGGCTGTTAATGGGAAAGTTTATACGGATCAAAATCATAAGACTGCCTCTTACCCTCGAAACCCCTCACTATGGTGTGCGGATGTAGTTAGCGAGCTTACTGCAATAAGCCCTTGGAACTCTGAACATCGCAATAGAGTAGGAGGAACGCTAATTACTAAAAGACATATTATAACGTCTGCACACGCAGCTTTGTCTATATCGTCTGTCCCTCTAATGGTTAGGTTTATAGACGCTGACAGTAATGTCCATACGAGAACGATTGTCGGAGCTAAGACATCCGCTGATTGGTCGGGGCGTGGCAGTAACCGCTCTGACTTCAGGATTTACACTTTAGATTCAGATCTTCCTGATTCAATTAAGCCGTGTAAGATTATGCCGTCAAATTGGGAGAATTACCTGCCTGACCTTAATAATAGTCGCCCTCCTCAGTTGGTTTTTGATCAAGAAGAAAAAGCACTTGTCGCTGATTTAAGAAAGATCGATACTAAGCTTTCTTATGGGGCTTACCCTACTGAAACTGACCGCGCAATATTTTCTGAATCTCTTATCGGTGGCGACTCAGGAAACCCAGCTTTTTTAATTGTCGATCCAGACCCTAATAACTCTAACGTCAGCTCAGAGTTAGTTCTTAATTATGTCCTTACATTTGGCGGGACAGGGACAGGGACTTCTCTCGCTAATAGTATTTCCCTTTTGAATTCTACGATTGCTGGTGCTGATGCCGATGCTAGCGCTAGGTCAGAGACATCTACAATTAATACTGGGTATACAGTTACTGAAGCCGACTTTTCTTATTATACTGATTACAGTCTACCTACAGAAGAGATCGTTGTTCACCCAGTCGGTGTCGGAACGACTAGCGCTCAGCAAGTCGGTGTCGGAACGACTAGCGCTCAGCGAGTCGGTGTCGGAACGACTAGCACTTCAGAAGAGGTCCACATCGACGAAGAGGTAGAGTCTCCTCCAGAGGAGGTGGAGCCTTCCCCAGAACAGTTGGACATTCGACTAGAGAGAAATGAAATTTATCTTCTAGCGGCAGGGGTTTTAATTCTCTATTTTGTTTTGAAAGCGGCGGGATTCTTCTCAGCCGTCAGCAAATACTTAGATAACGGCCTTTAATTTTTTATGCGCTTGTAGCTTAATGGTTAAAGCAGGGGTCTCATAAACCCTTGACGAAGGTTCAACTCCTTCCAGGCGTACTAATGATAATAAAATCAATAAACATGCAATATTTTCGAGCAGATAAACAAAGCTTTACCGAAGTTTTGGGCAAATCTCTTGAATATAAAGCTCATAAAAAAGGTTGGAATGAAATTGTTAGCTTTGGGAAAGGTAAAAGTAAAAAATCTAAAGCTAAATTCGAAAACGGCCCCTTTGAAGGGCAGATTTGTAGTAAATGCCCATTAGAATACCTTGTTTATATTTTGAAAAATGGTTTTTATTACCCTCAGACAGAATATTGTAAAAAAATTCTAAAAGGCTGCATAAATTACTTGCGGGAAAACCCCGCACACTGATTAATAACAACAAAAAATAATGGAAGTGCCGAAAATAGAGGTCAAAGAAAGTTCTAATGGTGAATTTTATTTTAATTTACCCGATGATCTTTTGAGTAGATTAGGGGAAGGTGACGAAATAAAATTCGTAGAACGAGATGGGGGATTTGTAATCAAGAAGGCTAAATACGAAAGTATTGAGCTTGATATAGACGACGAGGAATTATTCAAATATATGAAACACGCCCACAAAAACTTACTAAGTCTTAATGAGTGGGTCGAAAAGTGTTTAACTAAATTCATCGAGGTCGAGGATACTAATTAATAATAATATAGCTAAGATGGATAAAGACTGGGACGTAATAGTAGCTTTTAGCAAAGTGAATAGTAAAGGGGCTAAAGTTAAATTCGATAATGGTCCCTATGAAGGCATGGCTGTTAGCGACACGCCTTTAGAGTATTTGCTTTATTTAGAGAGGGAAAAAAAATATTACCCCAGACATGACGCGCAATTAAATATTCTTACTAGTTGTATAGACAGCATACAGAATAAAACATATGGGCAAGGGCATTTAAAGAAAGACTGACATAAAAAGAGAAGTCGCTAATGAACATAAAATCAATACAGGTATATACTATCATGCGAGAGGTTAGAGCAGCCTCTAAGCCTAGAGAAGTCGTTGGTAGAGCTTCTATTCCATTAGTTCCATGCTTCGACCATGAACAACAGGCGCTAGATTGGTGGGAAAGACACTCAGATAAGGTGACAGAAGTCGATTCGGGAGATACTTATTCTCTAATTCACAGGGTAATTACTGATGGAGTGGTACGAAAAGTCTAAAAACCCCCAGATCGAGTGACATTTCTCCAAATAAGGCATAGGCAATAATTTAAATTTAAAAAAAATAATAAAAAAGTTTTAAAAAGATTTTTAATTTAATAAAAAGTTTATTTTTCTTCGTTATTTAGTAAAAACATGAAAAGAATTTGGAAATTGTGGTGCAAAACGATGGGTGAGAAAATCTCTGCGGAAAAAAACGAATCAGATTTTGCGGCTATCATCAGAACATTCTGGTGGTTGCTGCATATTACAACCTGCGGTTTTATAATCGCGAATACAATTAGACATTGGTAAAATGAAATCACTTAGAAGGCCAGTAGTTTACAATGGAGTTACTTATCCTGAGTATGAAATGGATTTTTATACCTCAGATGTTTATAGCGCGAGGTTTAAAGATAGAATTATGAAACCAGCAAGGGAAAGGGCGGGGGGGTTCAGTTATCTTCGGTTTCACCTTCCAAATGGTCAAGCCTCACAACATAAAATATTAGCAGAAACATTCCCTGATCTTTTATCCAAATCTCCATTAGTGTCTCATTACGATTTAAAAATAGGTCGGGACCGACATGAATTCAAAACTCCAACGGGTTTTACTTTTCTTTGCAGTCAGGTATGTCCTGATCACATTGATAACAACAAAAGGAATAACCACCATACCAATCTAATGATTGTTACTCAAGCTGAGAATATAACTAAGACTGGGCCTAGGAAGGGTAAGGAGTATAAGGGTACGTATAAAACAAAACACAGTAAGTTGCGAGCTAGACTTCAATGGGACAACATACTAGATAAAAATGGTAAACGTTTTTTAACCTGTAAAACCTTCAAAACAAAAGAAGAAGCAGCGTTAGGATATAACACAGTGCTAGAAGAATCTCTACTTACTATTTGGGGACCAGATTTGGGGCCAAAGATGTATGATCTTGCTTATAAGAATGTAATTGAGACTCCTGTTCAACAAGAACTAATCCTCAACTGGGACATTTGAAGCTATCATCAGAACATTCTGGTGGCTGTTGCATATTACAACCTGCGGTTTTATAATCGCTAATACAATTAGATATTGGTAAAATGGAGAATAAAACAAAACTCAAATTCAGACTAATCCCCAAAGACATAGGAGATTATATTGCTTACAGTGAGGAATCAAGTACTGGGCTTATTAATAAAGTTAGTAGGAACTACCGCGCTAAAAAAGGTCAAGAAACTGGTGGTATCAATTCTGATGGATATTTTCACATGAGGTTTAGACAGCGAATTTATTTTAATCATAGGGTTATTTATTTTCTCAATACAGGAATAGACCCAGAAGAAAAACAAGTTGACCACATAGATGGGAACGAATTAAATAATAAAATTTCAAATCTTAGATTAGCTACTCATAAGCAGAACCAAGATAATAGAAAGAAACAAAAAAATAATACTAGCGGGGTAACTGGGCTTTATTGGCACAAAAGAAAAAATAAGTATCAGCCGAGTATCATCTGTAATGGCAAGCTTCTTGACCTTGGTTCTTTCAATAAATCTAACAAAGACAAAGCTATAGCAGTCCGTATAGCAGCAGGAACAGACCCTAGATTCAAAGATCAGGAATTCAGGCATCCCCACAACGATGAACACACTCCTTCCCCAGAGATGTTAGTCTGGGCCAAACAATATCTTGAAGATAGAATAGAGAGACTCAACTGGGACATTTGAAGCTGTAATAAGAATTTAAATTCAAAAAAAGGCAAAAAAATACTTGCCAAGGGCCGCAGGGTGGCTATGATGCTTGCGTATGAACGAAACACCGAAGAGAAGAGGTCGGCCCCAAGGCTCGACATCATTTGTCAAAGTCAACCTCAAGCACTTAGTAAGTCAGTTAGGTAAAGAGACGGCCATCGTAGTCTCTAAGAAGTGGCTCGATGGCCTCACGGACCTAGGTTTGTGGAGTGAGCCTAGTAAAAGCCCAGTGAAGATCACTGCTGTGCCTCTTGAAGAGCCTGAAGCAAGAATTCAGTTCTCTGTTAACAGATTCAACGATTAATCCCATGAAAAAAACTACAATGTTTGAAGGTTTAGTCGGTCAGAAAGCAATCAAAACTCGTTTAGGGTTTTATACAGAGGCTAAGAAGGCAACAGGAACACTCCCTTTTCTTTTGTTTAATGGGGCGAAGGGCTTAGGTAAGACAGAATTCGCTAAGTCATTTGCCAAGTCGCTAGACAAGCCATTGATAGAGATCAATTGTTCCACGATCAGAAATGCTGAGCAGTTCTTCGACCAAGTATTCATCCCAGCCATTCTAGACAGAGATGTTACTGTGCTTTTGGATGAGGCTCATGCACTACCTAAAGATTTAGAGAATGCTTTTCTAACCATCTTTAATGTCGAGGACACTAAGACCAAACGATTTGAATTCGGTGAGTCTAGTTTCTTGTTTGATTTCTCTAGGCAGACCTTCCTGTTTGCTACTACAGAATCGGATAAATTGTTTGCTCCTTTTAAAGATCGCCTGACTCAGTTAGACTTCGAACCATACAGTGGCATTCAGCTTGGTGCAATCATCAAAAAGAAACTTAGCTGGGTGACATTCGAAGACGGCTTGATTGAGGACATCTCCGAGACTGTTCGAGGCAATGCTCGATCTGCAATCAAAAGAGCTTTAGAGATCAAAGCGTTTGCGGAAGTCAATAACAAATCCACCTTCTCTAGAAAAGACTGGAATAAATTACGCGATCTCCTAGGCATCATGCCATTCGGTATCAATGCCACAGAGCTTCAAGTGATGAGGATTCTCAAGGAGCGAGGGGCTTGCACTCTACAAATGCTTTGC
>Ga0209711_10004283_pt1 | contig 11625 bp, 13 predicted proteins | sample ArcticOcean_MG_C_7_FD_187441 | JGI IMG/M metagenome (GOLD analysis project Ga0209711, IMG submission 187441) | Marine microbial communities from western Arctic Ocean - ArcticOcean_MG_CB11_88 (SPAdes) (version 2) | ecosystem: Environmental > Aquatic > Marine > Oceanic | place: Arctic Ocean... | reverse complement strand
AACACTTCTCAGATGGTATAAGATATATCTGTGAGTATTTGTACCCTATAGGTAAGAAGAAACCTGCTGTCATCCGTGATAGATCGTGGAGTTTCTAAGAGCCCTTATGTTATGTGGGGGCACAACAAATAGGTAACGTTTGTGTACCAGCTAATCATAAATCAAACGAGATATGAGTAGCCCATAAGTGTATATAAATAGCCCCTTATTTGTGTTTAAGTATACGGGTCTTAGTATCCTGAAACCCTACTGACAGCCAAAACCTTTTACCAGCAAACGCCCAAGACCAACATCCAACAGCCTAAAACCTACAACGTTGGGGGCTCTGGATCATGAGTATTGGCGTTACAACCCTGGGCTATGGGCCTGAGGCGTGGGATCAAGAGTTTTATTACCCGATGGGTATCGAGTTTATGGCTTATGGCTGTAAGCTTTGGGGGTGGGAACCCCCTAGGGCGGATTTCAGGCTGGGGCAAACCCAAATATGCGTAAACAAAAATTAATTTGATCTGGTAATACGCCAATCAAAACTTTTAACCGAATGTAACCGTGTTACTTCTACTAATGTTTAGGAAACAAACAAATGTCAATCAAATACAACAATTCAAGTATAGTTAAGTCTACACAAACTAAGAAAGGGCCTGGATACCCTAATGACGAGTATCTAAGCCAAGTAAACGAATGGAAACGTAACAGAGCCGTGATCCAAGGGCCTTCATACACAAAAGATTATGATACAGTACCAAGCACTGATAACTTATTACTGCCTTTTAACCCTACAATGACACAATCTCAATACGATTTCTACAAAGCCGAGGCCGAAGTGCCTGGCGTTACATCAGAATTCTCAAAAATGATAATTGGTGGTTTATTACGTAAACAACCCTTACTAGAAATAGATAATGCTCCTGAAGGTGCCAAAGCCTGGATCCTAGACGATATAGCAGGCGATAACTCTAACCTATTATCATTTTTAGGTAGTGCTTTATGGGAGGAATTACAAACATCAAGAGCCTGGATCCAAATAGATTATCCAATGGTCGATCTTGATAGCTTAACTCCTGAAGATAGACGAGAGGTTAAGCCTTATCCTGTCTTACACACTGCTGAAAACATTATTAACTGGTCAACTTCAACTAACCTTAAAGGTCAAGTTAAGTTAGATCAACTTATAACAAGATATTTTACATTAGACTACGATGCAAACTCACCTTATCACCCTAAGTATGTTGATAGTGTACAAGTACACAAATTAGATGAGAATGGATTATATGTAATTGAAAACTTTATTAGAAACACATCAGATACTCCTTCATTTATTGATGGATCTATTGATTATCAATTTGATCAATTAACTGATGAGTGGGTTAGTCAAGGTGTTAATGAAAACCTAATGAAAAACGGTGATAGAATGGATTTTATACCTTTCTTCCCACTTAATGGTTCTATTGATACTTTAGATCCGATGATGACTCCTATTGTGAATAGAGAGATAGCTTTATACAATAAAATAAGTAGAAGAAACCACTTATTATATTTATCTGCTACTTACACTCCAGTAGTTAAGTCTGATTCATTAACAGAAGCCGAGAAGAACGATCTTGTTAAACAAGGTCTTGGTACTTGGATGTTTGTTAATAAGGATGACACTGTTGAAACATTACAAACTCCTACAGACGCTTTAAAAGATATGGAAGCAGCTATTAAGAATGGATATGACGAACTAACTAGAATTGGTGTTAAGATGTTAAGCCTAGAGCCTAACAACTCCGATCAATCTGGTGTTGCCTTATCACTTCGTAATGCTTCTCAGAATGCAGCACTTGCTACATTGAATGCTAAAGTATCTGAGTCTATGAAAAAAATAATTAAGCACTTATTGAACTGGAGATATGATCTTGATATCAAAGAAACTGATATTAGATTTACATTATCTGGTGATTTCAATCCTGCACCTCGTGGGGCTGATTGGATGAGGTTAATTACTGAATGGTATTCTGGAGGTTTAATCCCTAGAACTGCTTTCATTGAATTAGCTAAAAGTAATGATGCTTTACCTACTGACTATGATGATATTGGTGGACAAGACGAAATATCAAGAGATGATCGTATTATTTCTCCAAGAGAACAATATGAATCTGAACTTAAATCATTAGAATCTTCAAAAGACGAGGATGATGATGAACAAGTTAAGTAGTTATATAATTTTTGGGGCACTGGTAATATACCTGTGCTCCATAACAGCTTTAGCGAGAGATAAGATTATTAAGGACAATAACAAAATTTTAAAAACACATAATTAACTAATATAAGGAATAAAATGATAGATAAAGAACGAGATAATCTTTTGACTGATTTTGGTAAAACAACTTTAAAAGATAGATACTTATTACCCGAAGAGGATAGTCCACAAGAAGCATTTATGAGAGCAGCGAAAGCTTACTCTGATAATGATGAGATGGCACAAAGAATTTACGATTACGCAAGTAAACAATGGTTCATGTTTAGTACTCCTATTTTAAGTAATGGTGGAACTAAGAGAGGCATGCCAATTTCATGTTTTCTTAACTATGTAGGCGACAGCCGAGAAGGTATTACAGGACATTACACTGAGAACGCCTGGCTAACGTCTATAGGCGGTGGTATAGGTGGTTATTGGGGTGATATAAGATCTGATGGTACATCAACAAGTGGTGGATCTCAATCTTCTGGTTCAATACCTTTCTTACATGTAGTTGACAGTGAGATTATGGCCTTTAGCCAAGGTAAAACAAGAAGAGGTAGTTATGCAGCTTATATGAATGTATCACACCCTGAAGTATTAGAATTTTTAGATATAAGAAAACCAAGTGGTGGAGATATACATAGAAAATGTTTAAATCTACATCATGGTATTAATATATCAAATGAGTTTATGGAATTAATTGAAAGATGTATTGCTGAGCCTACTTATGATGATACATGGAATTTAATTGATCCTCATACTAAAGAAACAGTAAGAACTGTGTCTGCAAGGGATTTGTGGCTTAAGATATTAGAAAATAGAGTAGCTACTGGTGAGCCTTACATGTGTTTTATTGATCATATCAATGATGCATTGCCTGAAACACAAAAGAAATTAGGTTTAAAAGTTAATCATAGTAATTTATGTACTGAGATAACTTTACCCACAGCCGAAGACCGAACTGCCGTATGTTGTTTGTCTTCTGTTAATTTAGAAACTTATGATGAGTGGAAAAATGATAAATTGTTTATAGGTGATCTTGTAAGATTTTTAGATAACGTATTAACTTCATTTATTGAAACTGCACCTGAACATGTATTCAGAGCAAAGTTTTCCGCAACACAAGAAAGATCTATTGGCTTAGGTGCTATGGGATTTCATGCTTATTTACAAAAGTGTGGTATACCGTTTGAATCTGCATTAGCTAAAGCTAAGAATTTAAGTATATTTAAGTATATTAAAGCCGAAGCTGTAGCTGAATCTAAAAGGTTAGCTGTAAAACGTGGTGAAGCCCCTGATATGGAAGGTACTGGAATGCGTAATGCTCATTTATTAGCAATTGCACCCAATGCCTCAAGTTCTATTATCTGCGGTACTACATCACCTTCTATTGAGCCTTATAGAGCAAATGCTTATGTTCAAAAGACTATGAGTGGATCATTTTTAGTTAAGAACAAACATTTAGAAAAAATATTAGAAACAAAAGGAATAAACAATGATAAAACGTGGACTTCGATCCTTGCTAACAGGGGTTCAGTACTGCATCTCAAAGATTTGTCAGATTACGAAAAAGATGTATTTAAAACTTCGATCGAAATAAATCAACAATGGATAATTGAACATGCTGCGGATAGACAACCGTTTATTTGCCAAGGTCAATCATTAAATGTTTTTGTACCTGCCGATGTTAACATAAAAGAATTACACGATATTCATATGTTAGCCTGGAAGAGAAAATTAAAGACATTATACTATTGTAGAAGTGAAGCTATTAAAAGAGCCGAACTTGTATCGTTAAAAGTTGAAAGAACAATAATACCTGAAGCTGATTGTTTAGCTTGTGAAGGTTAATTAGAAAGAAATAAAGAATATGAGTCTATTTAAGGCACGAACACATTATAAACCATTTGATTATGAATGGGCGTTTGAAGCTTATGACACAATGCAAAAGATGCATTGGTTACCAAGTGAAGTACCATTGCATGAAGACATTAGAGATTGGAATGAGAGATTAACTGATGAAGAGAAGAGTCTTATCAGTAATATTCTTAAATTCTTTACTCAAGGTGATGTTGATATTGCTCAAGCTTACTTAGATAGATATATTCCTAAGTTTAAACCACCTGAAGTTAGAATGATGTTAACTTCATTTGCTAACTCAGAAGCTAATCATGCTCATAGTTATTCATTACTTAATGATACTATTGGTGAAACACAATTAACTGATTATAAGGCATTTCAAGAGTATAAAGAGATGTCTGATAAACATACTTACTTATTTAAATCTAAAGGTACTGGTACAGAAGGTCTTATAAGAGATATTGCTTGCTTTAGTGCTTTTGGTGAAGGCTTACAACTATTTGCATCATTTGTTATGCTACTGAACTTTCAAAGGTTCGGCCGTATGAAGGGAATGTGTCAAATAGTTACCTGGTCTATAAGAGATGAAACTCATCATGTTGAAGGAATGATTAAATTATTTCATACATTGATAAAAGAGAATCCTGAAGTATGGACTGAGAAGTTTAAAGCTGAAATATATCAAACTGCTAGAGAGATGGTAGATCTAGAAGATAAATTTATAGATCTTGCATTTGCTAAAGGTGGTATTAGAGGTTTGAAAGCTGAAGATGTTAAACAGTATATAAGATATATTGCTGATAGAAGATTGTTACAATTATCATTAAAACCAAATTATAAAGTTAAAGAAAATCCTTTAAGCTGGCTTGATTGGGTTATTAATGGTGTTGAACATGCTAACTTCTTTGAAAGTAGAGCAACTGAATATAATAAAGGTACTATCACTGGAAGTTTATGGGGATAGTATGGATTATATATTAGTATTAGCATTATGCTTTGGGATTAACAATACTTGTGTTGATCCAGTTAAGCCTGAGATAATTTTTAATGATTACTATACATGTATTACTTTTGGATATGACGCATCTAAAAGTTTACTTGCTGGTATGACACCTCCTCGGGTTAATGAATTGAAAGCATACGTTAAATTTATGTGTGAACAAGAAGGAGAAAATACTTAATGGCTTACGGTAAAAAAAGATCTTCTAAAAAGAAAAAAGAAGAGAAAAAGAAAAAATATAAAAGGAAAAAATAAAATGATTAAAGATATAAAAGTTGAAGATAAAATAATTACAATTGATGATAAAGAATATAAAGAAAGTGAATTATCACCTACAGTTAAAAACAATTTAGCTATATTAGGTGACTGTAATAACAAAAAGATATTAGCTAGTTTAGAAGTTAATAAAAATGATATCTTAATTGCTGAATATTCTAAAAGAATTAACGATGAGTTAGATATCCTGAATAAGAAAAAATAAAGGAAGTAAATGAGTATAAACGATGATATATTATCTAGAGGGCTGAAAGAACGTGCCCTTTTAAGTCTTTACGAGAAGAAACTAGATACCGATTTAACAAAAGTCATGTCATCCCATAAAAAACGATTAGTAAATTCTGCTTTGAAGAATGGTAACAAAAGTGTAAACGCTTTAAACCGTGCTTTAACTTTAGAAACAAGAAAAACTTATCGTAAGATATACAAAAATGGAATTTCAGAACTAAAGGCTTTGGCTAATACAAGTTCTAAGTTCCATAACAATACTTTAAAAGAAAGCTTAGGTAAAGTTTATAGAAGTAAAGTGTATACTGGGTTGAAAGTTAATGATTTAATTATTAATTCAGCAGGAACATACTCAGAGCAAATTGCATCTATCAGTTTAACACAACAGAGAAGAATTAAAGATGTTGTTAGAAAAGGTATGATAGATAACTTAGCTGTTAATAAAATTGCTAAGAATGTAGGTGATTCAATTGATTTACCTCGTGCTCAATTAAAAACTTTATCTAGAACTGCTATAACTGAAACATCAAGTAACGTATCTAGTGCAACTTACAAGTTGAATGAAGATGTAATTGATGGATATCAATATGTAGCAACTTTAGACTCAAGAACTTCTATGATTTGTGGAAGATTAGACGGTAAGGTTTTTAGATTAGATGATAGTAGAGGTGTAAGACCTCCACAACATTTTAACTGTAGATCTACAACTGTTCCTATTGTTAAGTCTTATGAAGATTTAAATAATACTAATAGTTCTAGAATTAGTAAAAGAAAATTACAAAGAATCTCTAAAAGTAAGAGAGCATCTTTTAATGGTCAAGTTGCTAGTGAAACTAATTATGGTAAGTTCTTATCAGAGCAAGATGATAACTTTAAATTAACTGTATTAGGTAATAAACGTAGAGTTGAAATATTTAATACTGGTAAGTTAAAGTTTACACAATTTAGTACAAGAGATGGTGAATTAATATCAATAGGTAGATTAGAAGAGTTACTTAATGGTGTTAAGAGTACACCAAAAGTTGTTGTACCTAAAACTGTTCTTAAAACTGTTAACCCTACTAAAGTAAAAGATGTAGAAATAGATTATTTACTAAGTACTGGTAGTGAGAAAACTAGATTAGCTTATCAAGCTGATTTTAATTCTCAATTAACAGCACAACAGAAAGTTATTGTTGAATCATTACCAAAACCAGATGTTATTAAAAATTCTGTAAAAGGTTTTTATGAAAACACTTATGGTAAACATGGTCTTGTATCTGCTAAATTAAATGATACTGATTTAAGTAAATATTCTAAAGTACCTAAAGATAAAGCACCTAAAGGTTATGTTATTAGTCATGAATATGGTCATCATATTGATTTTGTTTCTAATAATACACAAGCTTATGGTTGGTCTGAGTCTAGTAAGATTTTTAAACAGGCTATTGATAAAGATAGAAAATTACATAAAGGAACTGGTTACCCTTCTCTAAATAAACAAGGTGAAACCTATCATGTAATTAGTACAGAATCTTTAGGTAAACTTCATGCTAAAATAGGTACTCATGTTAAAGGGGTTAAAGTATATAGTAAATGGAATCCTAATAGAGTTATAGATGAAATTACTATTACAGATTTAAAAGGTGACGGGTTTGGTAATATATCTGATGTAATAGATGCATTATCACGTGGTTCTTTTAGATCTAAGTTTCATGCATGGGGTCACGGTATAGATTATTATTCGAAGGGTGGTAGAATAGAGTTAGAGATTTTTGCAAACATATTCTCATTACAACATGATAAAAAAGCTTATGCCGTACTTAAAGAAATAATACCTAACACTGTTAAAGTATTCGAAGCGAGAATGCTAGAGTTAGAAAAATTAGCGAGGGCTAAATAATGACATTAGAAGAACAAAGAAAAAAACTATCCCAATGTAAAGGTGTAGAAGATACATATGATCTTTATAAAGAGGTGTTCGGTACAATAGTACCTGAAGATCCTCAGAATAGAGATATTATGGAAGAATTAGAAGATGTAGAGAAAGCCATATACACAAATAAGAAAATGGATCCTATAACTTTTAAAAGAGGGCTATTAATAAGATAGCTAAACAGAATTTATATTTGTTTATAAGTATAGATTCATTAATAAATATAACAAGGGCCGTGTCCCAAGGAGATGATAATGAGTGAAGAAATAAAAGTACAAGAAGACACTAAAGTAGAAGAAACTAAAACAGATAAAACAGATATTAAAAGCCTGGTTGATGCTGAAGTTTCTAAAGCTATTAAAAACATTAAATCTAATTTAGATAATGCATACAGTGAAAGAGATAATGCTCTTGCTGCTGTTGCTGAAGCTAAAAGTGAGAAGCAAAAAGCTGAAATAGAAGCCTTAGAAAAACAAGGCAAGCATTCAGAAGTTATGCAAATGAAGATAGCTGAGATGAGTGCTAAACTTGAAACTTATGAACAAAAGAACACAGAATTAAGCAGAGATAACGCTGTGCGTTCTCAACTTAACTCTTTAAACTTCAAATCTGATAAAGCCGCTAATATGGCCTATCAAGATATCGTAGGAAGTTTAAAGAAAGATGCTACTGGAAATTGGGTACATGAAAATGGCCTAAGTATTAATGATGCTGTGTCATCATATTCTAAAGACGATAATAATGCGTTTTTATTCTCAGTTAAAGCAAATGCAGGATCTGGAATTAATCCAGCTAAGCCTGCTTCAGGAAACAATCCTGTCAAATCTATAAAAGAGATGTCAACTGACGAACTACTTGCTAATATTGAAAAGGGTCACGTTAAAGTTGACGGAGAATGGGCTGACTAAGCCTGATCTTTTATAATAATAACCGAAGTAATTATACTTCAATAATAATAAAAGGAAAAAACAAATGACTGTAACAAGTTCAAATTTTAATAACATTGCTAAGGCAATTTCTGCTTACGCACAAGCTGAAAGAACAGACGCAGCGTTATTAACTTCAACTGCAATGGTTGGTTCTGACGCTAGAATCACTGATGCTGGTGAAAATTATACTGGTACACTAAGATGGTTAGATTTTGCTGATCCATCAACTGCTTACAAACAATCGGAAACTATTGCTGATACAAACATTAACTTAATGTCTGCTTCAAACAAGTCTGCGATTTATGTAAAAAACATTGATCACATTGGTGCTCAAGAAGCTTCAATCCAAAAACTAGTATCTAAAGTAGATGGTTTATCTTACTTAGGTTCTCAATTCGCTGCTGTAAGAGCAAGAAGAGAAGACCTACAATTAAGATCAATCCTAAACGGTGTTTCTGATAAAATTTGGGATGCTACTACTATTGGTGCGTCTGATTCAGAAGGTGTTGTAAATACTTTTGGGTATTACACTGGTTCTGATTCAAGTTCTGCTCCTGCAGCGTTATTTGCAAATGAAACAAATGCTAATAAAAGATCTGCTTTCTTTGACACACTATTTGATGCAATGACTGCAATCAAAGGTGAATACGAAGAAGCTTTTTACTACCTAGTAGTTAACACTGCTACATACAACACAATGAGAAAACAAAACGTTCTTGATGTTGCTCCTGTAGTTGATGGTAACTTTAGTTTTAACACTATTATGGGTGGTAAAATCAGATTAGTTATTAACAACCAAGTACTAACAGCTAACATGCCTTCAGGTTTAAAGGTTTCTTACCTTACTAAACCTGCTGCATTCCATTACAGCGAAATCGCACAAGTTAACCCAACAGCGGTTGACAGAAACGAACTAGCTGGTAACGGTGGTGGTGCTGTGACTATCCTATCAAGATGGGGTAATATCATGCATCCTAAAGGTTTCTCATGGGCTGGATCTGCAACTGCATATCCTGCAAATATTGACCTGGCTGATAAAGCTTCATGGGCTGTTCATGCAACTAACGTTAACCAAGTAGGTATATTCCCTATATTCCACGGTTAATTATTATAACTATTAGATACGGAGAAATATAATGGCTTTACAAAAAGGAACTAACTGTTTTGTTAGTATACTAGAATCTGATGAATATTTTGAAAATAGATTGAATTCAGAAAACTGGTTTGCAAATGACGGGGCAGTTGAACAAGCTTTAGTAACGGCCACTGGAATTCTCGATGACATGGATTGGGGCGGCACGGCTACGCCTACTGCCTCATACCCGTTATCGTGGCCTAGAGATATTACATATTATGATAATAAATCTGGCTACTTTGTAAGTGTAGAAGATGATAGATCGACTACATTTGAAGGTACTATTCCAGGAGATATCAAAAAGGCGACTTTTGAGTTAGCACTTCATTTATTAAACAATATGAAGACACAAGAAAGTAATGCTTCAGGTGAAAACAAAGTTAAAGACTTAACTGTTGGTGCGGTAAGATTAATATTCGACCTAAACAGTGGAGTTAAAAACTTTAAAGAATTACCTGATAGTATTATTAATTTGTGTAATAAATATTTAAATGAAATGTCTACAACTCAATCTCGTGGTGTCCGAGTTAGTGGAGGTGCTTAATGAGTTTTAAAACACTTATAAATAGTAACGTCACTAACGCATTTTCCCTGGTTGGAGATTTAGCTACAAATGTACAGTTTACAAATGTAACCGTTACTGGTTATGACTTTGCTAATCAAACTGTAAATTCAACAGCTATTGCTCCTATTACTATCAAAGGTATTATAACAAACAGTTATAGAACTAATGATAATGATAAACCAAGAATAAATGCTGATATAATATTAAAGTCTTCTGATATTGATTCTAAAGTTCTCGACAATTATGATTCTGTCATATTTGGTGGGAATACTTATGCAATTAATAAATATGATGACAATGGTTTTATAATAAACATTACAGTAGGAAGGGAGGCTTAACATGGCAACAATAACACAATTATTAACGTCTGTTGAATCTCTATTTACTACTACTGAATGGACATCGCATAATATCAAAGCATTTCCTGCAAACTACCAAGGCGAATTAAAAGCTGATGAGTGGGTTCGGGTTAGTGTATTGCCTTTTTCTTCAGAGTTAATTTTTAACAATGATGTATCTGCTAACGGTCAAATAGTATGTCAAATTTTTGTACCTTCTGGTGCTGGAATGAAACGTGCTTATGAGATCGCTGATATATTAAAAAATTTACTCGATCGGAAAGTAATTTCTGGGTATCTGCAAACAACTAATAGCTTTATAACAACAGTTGGGGTTGACGTAAAAGATTCAAGTTTATTTAACGTGAATTACACCGTCAATTTCATTTCAATTAACTAATATAATATAAGGAAAAAATACAATGGCTCTAATATCAAATATAGGTGCTGGGATTTTTACAAGCTTGAAATTCAAAGCTGATAGTTCTTACTCTTTACCAACTTCAGATTCATCTCACCAAACGTTCATAGCGTCTGGTTCAGGTGATTTTGATGGTGCTGTAGAAGTAACTTCAATCAGAGAGTTTCCAAGTTTTGGAAAACCCGCTAATATCGTAAACGTACCACAGTACGGACAATCTGTAAGTTCTCAAATACAAGGACAAGCTGATGCTCCTACTATGGAATTCACTATTAACTATGTGCCAAGTGTACATGGTGCTATCCAAGCATTAGTTCAAGATGGTTTGACTTACGTCTTCCAAGTTGACGTAAAAAATGCTGAAACTGGCGACAATGGTGCATTCTATGTAAAAGGTTCTTTTGCTTCATTCGAAGTAACTCCTAGTTTAACTGATTCAAATCAGGCTACTATAACTATGAGTACTCAAGGTGATTACAAAGGCCCGTTTGCGGACTAATCATAAATAATATTTTTATGGTGGGGATTAATCTCCCCATCATATTAATTAGTATAGGATAAAAAATGGATAATAATAATAAGCCATTTAATAAGTTTTATGTACTTCGAATTACATCATTACATATTAAGAAGGCTATAGATACTTCTATTCGTAAAACATACGATAGAATGAAAGATGTAGAAAATAAAGCTGAAGTCTTTGAAACACTAGATGTGTTACATAAAGTAAGAAA
>Ga0209711_10004279_pt1 | contig 11637 bp, 5 predicted proteins | sample ArcticOcean_MG_C_7_FD_187441 | JGI IMG/M metagenome (GOLD analysis project Ga0209711, IMG submission 187441) | Marine microbial communities from western Arctic Ocean - ArcticOcean_MG_CB11_88 (SPAdes) (version 2) | ecosystem: Environmental > Aquatic > Marine > Oceanic | place: Arctic Ocean... | reverse complement strand
TCAATACCCCAACCCTTCAAAACAAATCTATTTTACTTTCAGGGATGTGCTGGTGAAATGTGTATATAATCCAATTCCTCAATCAACCGCATAGGCCCAAATAGATATTGAGCCTCGATACCGAATGTTCTTAACCCGGCGAAGTTTGTGGATGAGGATACTTTTATAGGATCAGAAAAGCCGGTGACTTACTTACTGGCAGGAACGTCGATCAATACAGGAGTGTTTGGATCAAAAATGAAACCATTTATCAGTACCAAGGTTATCCCAGATGGAGAGAATCAAACCCATATGGGAGGAACTTTTGATTTTAAAGATACTATAGAAATTGGAGGCGGGTATAAGAGCACAGGTTATGCTAATGTACTTCTGATTGTGAAAACCAAGCTTGGACTCACAGCAGCTTATGCCTATGACTTTGGAACGCCCAGTGGATCTGCAGCAATCAACACAAACGGATCAGAAATCTTTTTGAAGTTTAAGTTTTAAGGTCTTGGCAGATAATCTAATTTAAGCAAAACCACGCTCCAAGGGTTCTATGAGTCATATAGCTCTAAACCACCTATTTTACTAGGGATAGCGGGGTTCTAATTATTCACTTTTATTTTGGGGTTAAAACCAGTTGGCAGGGGTAAACCCCCATCTCAGAGTCTTTTAATTGATTCAATCTTTCGGGTTATGCTGACGGGATGCACGGCATAGTCTTTCCGCATAATCTATGTTTGGTATACTCCTATTATTTCTACCAACTTTTAGCTAATAAGGCGTGCCTTGGTTGCCGTTATAAAATCTCCACTTAAGTTTATAATGTCTAACTCCGTTTAGAGGATCTAATCTTTATTTCTTGTCCTTCAGGCGCTAATAATTTTAATAAGATCCGACCTTATTATTTGATTAAATATAAAATATCAAAAAAAAAGAAATGAGGGATGTCTAAGCGATCAGAATTCATTTTACATTCTTTTTTGGAGGTTTATCGTGTTTCTTTTGAACTATTGAACGCAAAAAAAAAAAAAAATAGATAAATAATTATTCAAAAAAAAAAAACTAAAAAATTTGTGTATTATTTCCCAATAATATAAAAACAGTTAACCGCTAAAATATTCTAAACCTTTTTTTTTAAAATTATAATCATTGCTAGTCGATAATTATGTTGAAATTAAAGCAGAATAGGATTTGAATATTTTTTAACAAAATATTGGCAAATAAATGTCTTGTTGAAATTTTAATATTAACATAAATGTAAAATATTAAGATAAATCCTATTTTTTTTATATTATTCTTAATCAAAACGTGATATTATTAATAATAATTGAATAAATTTGCTTTATGTAATATTAATATAAAATTGAATTTATAGTTTTTTAACGTTTATTTAACTAAAAATTAACGTTTAACTTAACCCTTAATTAATATGTATAAAATAAAATTATTGTGTGTATTTGGATTACTGTTTTCTCAGGTAATGATCGCACAATTAAAAACAGTAACTGGAGTAATTACTGATGAAAGTGGAGCTCCTCTTCCAGGAGCAACAGTTGTCAATCTAAACACGTCAAATGGAGTGTCTTCAGATTTTGACGGAAATTTCAGTATTGAATCCTCAGTAGGAGAAACTATAACCATCAGCTATGTAGGTTATACAGATCAAACAATTCAGATTGGAGAAGAAAATTCTTATAACATCTTGCTTGTTAGTAACAATAAGCTTGACGAAGTTGTGGTTACTTCTCTTGGTATAACTAGAGACAAAAAATCACTTGGTTATGCTGTTCAAGAGCTTAGTGGGGAAGACTTCCAAGACGTGAAAGCATTAAATCCAATAGAGTCTTTGAGTGGTGAAATTGCTGGTCTTGACATTCAATCATATAATACTATGGGAGGTTCAGCTAATGTCATTGTTCGTGGATACTCTTCACTTACAGGTTCTAATCAAGCGCTTTTTGTGATCGACGGAACACCAATTAGCAACTCTACTCCAAATACAGGTGACATGAAGTCTGGTAGAGGTGGGTTCGATTATGGAAATGCCGCAATGGATATAAATCCTGAGGATGTTGCATCAGTTTCCGTTCTTAAGGGTGCAGCAGCAACAGCACTTTATGGATCAAGAGCTGCGAATGGTGTTATATTAATTACAACAAAAAAAGGAAGTAAGAAATCTGGACTTGGCGTAACAATTAATTCTCAAATACTTTTTGGATCAGTTGATAAAAGTACATATCCAGAATATCAGTATGAATATGGTCAAGGTTACGGAGGTCAAACTGATGGAGGTGACGGTTACTGGTTGTCTAAATGGAATGGAAGTAGTGCTGTAAACACAACTGATGATGCTTCATTTGGACCCAAACTAAATGGTAAAATGGTTTATAAGTCATATAATATGATTCCTGAGTTAACTGCACTTTATGGTAAATTATCTCCAGATAATCCTGGCGAACCAGCAGGTGCACCTTTAAGTTTTTTTAACACTCAAGTAATAGCTACTAATTCTGTGTCAATTGAAAATGCTGATGAAAATGGTAGTTTTAGATTAAATTACTCCAATACAAATATTTCGGGTATTTTACCTAATTCATCTATTGATAGAAATGCTATTACTTTCTCTGGATCTAGAAAACTAAGTGACAACTTCACTACATCTGCAAATATAACTTACACGAAGACAGATGCTGTAGGTAGATATGGCACAGGATATGATGGCCGAAACGTAAACCAAGGTTTTAGACAATGGTACGGAACGACTGTGGATTTAGAAATGGAAAAATATGTGTATGAGCAAACAGGAAAGAACTATTCGTGGAATATGTTTGGCATGGATACGTCTGGCACAGATCCAAATACAAAAAACCATTATTTCAATAATCCATATTGGATGAGAGATAAAATGGCTAACTCAGATACTAGAAATAGATATTTTGGAAATGTGACTTTAGATTACAAAATAAATGACGATTTGAAGGTGTTAGGTCGTCTTGGATTTGATCAATTTGATTTTACTAAAGAAGAAAGAATAGATGTTGGTGCTGTCGATCCTGCAGAATACTATTCAAGCCACAGGACTGTTTCTGAAAGAAACTTTGATTTAATAGTATCATATACTAAAAGTATTACTGATAAAATAAATATAGATGCAAATATTGGAGGGAACCTTAGAGTTAATCAGTGGGACTACATGACCGCTCAAACTAACGGAGGTTTAAATATCCCTGGTCTGTTTGCATTAAATAATTCATCAGGACCAATAACATCAGGAGATGTTTCAAATTATGATGCAACTAAAAAAGTTGATGGAGTTTTTGCTCGAGTTAGTGCTGGATTTGATGAAACATATTATATAGAAACTACTTTCAGGTCTGATAGATCATCGTCATTACCAATTAACAATAATAGGTTTAACTATTCATCTATCTCAGGTAGCGCAATCATTTCAAATTTGATTGACAACAGTAACATCGATTTTGCGAAAGTTAGAGCAAATTATGCGGAAGTTGGAGCTGACACTAGTCCATATAATGTTTTTTCTTCATATAACTTAGTTGCTGGTTTTGGAGGTCAACCTCTAGCTACAAATCCATCAACTTTTAATAATCCAAATTTAAAAGCTGAATCAACAAAAGAAACAGAAATAGGTTTAGAATTAGACTTGTTTAATAGGCGGGTTGGTTTAGATTTCTCTTATTACAACAGAACTACTGAAGATCTAATCACCCCCTTAGAAGTGTCAAAGGCTACGGGTGGTTCAGCTCTATTTGTTAATGCAGGGGCAATTGAAAACAAAGGTTTTGAGATGGTTTTGAATTTAAATCCATATAGATCAGCTGATTTTAATTGGGACATCACTGTAAACTGGTCCACTTACACTTCAAAGGTTACAGACCTGGGTCAAGATAGTAATGGAACTGATATAGAATATTTAGCTTTAGGAAGCTTCCAAGGAGGAGTATCCCTTGGTGCAAAAAAAGGAGAAGAGTATGGAATCCTTAGAGGTAGAAATTTTATATATCATGAAAATGGACAAAAACTAAAAAGAAGCAACGGAGCTTACCAAAGAACAACATCAAACACAGAGGTCCTTGGATCCATAATTCCTGATTGGACAGGTGGTGTCAAGAATTCGTTTAATTACAAAGACATTAATTTAAGTTTTTTAATTGATATACAAAAAGGAGGAGATGTTTTCTCACTTGATCAGAGATATGCTTCATTGACGGGAATCTTAAAAGAATCTGCAAGATTAAATGATAAAGGGAATCTAATAAGAGAAGCCGTTGCAGATGGTGGTGGAGTAAATATGCCCGGAGTTAATGAAGATGGATCGGTAAATAATGTATATGGGGAGGCAAACTCATATTTAACGGTTGAAGGCTATGTTTACATGCCTGAAGCTGCATTTGTATATGATGCTTCATTCGTTAAATTGCGTGAAATTAAATTGGGGTATAAGTTAAATGACAATTTAATTAATAGTACTCCGTTTGAATCAGCAAGCATATCCATTGTAGGAAGAAATCTTTGGATAATCAGTAGTAATGTTCCTTATTCTGATCCAGAAGCAGGTATTTCTGCAGGAAATGTTCAGGGAAATCAATCAGGAGCATATCCCAGTATCAAAGAAATAGGTGTAAGTCTAAATCTTCAATTTTAATCTTTAATCATTTAATTTTTTTAAAAATGAAAAAATATAATTTAATTTATTTACTAACTACTCTGGTTGTATTAGGATGTTCTCCAGATACTGACTATGAAAGTCTTAATAAGGATCCAAATAATCCTGCTGATGTTAGCGCTGAATCTCTTTTCACATCTTCTTTAAAAAATCTGATGGATGAAGTTAATGATATAGACTATAGAGATGCGCCCTTTATGTTGTTAGCTCAATATGCTCAACAAACAACTTATACTGATGAATCGCAATACGACATTGTAAACAGAGGTATTTCATCTGCTATATTTTCAACTATTTACATGAATGTATTGTATGACCTTGCAGACGCTAAGTCTAAAGTGATCGGTGACCCCTTTAAAGCGGCTCAGGCTGAAGTACTTTCAATCTATGCTTGGCAGTATTTAGTTGATAACTTTGGAGACATACCTTATTCTGAAGCATTAAATATTGTTGGAGAAAATCAATCTATAGCTCCAAAATATGATGACGCTGCGACTATTTATGATGACTTAGTTAAACGAGCTGTTTCCGCTAGTGCAGCACTTGCTGGAAGTGACGGATTCGGATTTATAGGTGCTGATCTAATTGGTAATGGAAACAGAGCTTCTTGGAGTAAGTTTGCAAATTCATTAATTGTCAAATTAGGTGTAAGAGTTCCTGGAGATAAATATAAAAGTGAAGTAGAAGCTGCTTTTAGTAAATCTTTATCAAGCGTAGCTGATAACATAACAATGGCCTATCAGGGATCTAAACCTAATACCCATCCATCATGGCCAGAATTGGTAGAATCTGGAAGAAATGATTATGTAGTAGGAAAAACAATTGTTGATCTGTTAACTTCAACTGATCACGAAGATCCCAGACAAGATGTATTTTTTGACCCTAAAAGTAAGATGAATAACAAGTATGTTGGAGGGGTTATAGGTCAAAAAAGTGGATGGTCAACTCATTCAAAACTTGGAACAATATATTTTGATCCAACATTTAGAGGAGTATTAATAGACTATACTGAAATTTGTTTTTATCTCGCTGACGCTGCCGCAAGGGGCTGGAATGTGGGCGGAACAGCTGCCACACATTATTCAAATGGGATTAAGGCAAGTTTTGAAGATATGGGCTTAGCAGCAACTCAAGCCAACACTTACATAGCTAAGCCCAAAGTTGCTTATACTACTGCAACTGGTTCAGATGACGAAAAAATAGGAAGACAACTTTGGATTTCAATGTTTAATAGAGGTTTCGAAGGTTGGACTGCATTTAGACGATATGGAGGCGCTCCTCTTGTGCCGTCTAAGTTAGGTGAGGGAGACTTTAAGCAGGTGCCAAGAAGATTAACATACCCTGTAAGTGAGGCAACTCAAAATTCAAAAAATTATAGTTCAGCCTCCTCAGCTATTGGGGGTGATTTACAGAAAACAAAAGTTTTTTGGGATAAATGATGTTATTTTAACAAAAAAAATCACCTATCGGTGATTTTTTTTTGTTTTAAATTTAAAAATAAAAGCAACCCTAATCTTATAAAATAGCATGGTATTTCAACTACTTTTTTATTCAATAACAATAATCCTGGGGGTCAAAAGATGAGCATTGATACTCTTTGTGCGCTTATCTTTTAGTTAATTTTAAACAAAATAAATTGTGTTGGAATCAAAATAATAAATAGTTATTTTTATGGCTAGGATCTATCCAGCTACTCTCATTAAAGCTTATGTTTGTTGGTGAATTTATTTATAATAGAGTTTGTAGGTTCTGGAAGTACTCCATGTTAGTCTGTCTGTACTATAGTTTTAAAAAAACAAGTTGTCAAAAAACTCCCACTCCTTATTTTTTACATAATTTTGAAGTGTGTTAATTACTGTAAATATGAAAACAATATTCAATCTGTCCTTAATAGCAATGCTTAGTATGCAACTGTTATGGGCTCAAAAAACAATAACAGGGATCATCACAGATGAAACTGGAGTTCCACTTCCCGGAGCAACTGTTATTGAACTAGGGACAACAAACGGTGTTTCTTCAGATTTCGATGGAAACTATACTATTGAGATTGGAGAAGAAGCCGCTTTAGAATACAGTTTTGTTGGATATTCTTCTCAAGTTATAAGAGACATTGATGACGATCTTCTAAACGTCTCTCTTAACCCTTCGAACGAACTCGATGAGGTTATTGTGGTTGCTTATGGGGTGCAATCTAAAGAATCGATTGTTGGATCCATTGCAGTGATTTCTGACGCTACAATTCAAGCGCAACAAGCAACAACCATCACCCAAGCACTTCAAGGAAGTATCCCTGGGGTTAACATTATCACTTCGGGAGGAGTTCCCGGAACCAACCCTATCATAAGAATTAGAGGGATAGGTTCTATCAACGCCGACTCTTCTCCTCTTATTATAGTTGACGGAGCACCTTTTAACGGAAACCTTAATAATATCGCCCAAGAACAAGTTGAATCAATCTCCGTTTTAAAAGATGCTTCTTCCACTTCTTTGTATGGATCAAGAGGTGCCAATGGGGTAATAATCATAACCACTAAATCTGGAACTAAAAGAAGTAAAACCCAATTGACCATAAGCTCTAACTATGGCGTATCGAACAATGCTTCTGCTTTGCATAATCTTATAAATATAGATGACTTTACAAAATACGCATGGGAATCCTCCCGAAATAGTGAACAATATGTGCAGGGATTAACTCCAAGTGCAGCGGGATCTAAAGCTTCTATGAATCTTATTTCTGAACTGAAATACAACCCTTATGGTCTTTCACAACCTGTGAATACTTCTGGGGATTTATTGGTAAGTCCAATGTGGGATACGGATTGGAAGAAGGCTGTTTTTTCAGAAAATGTAACAAGAAAAGAGCATGGTGTTTCCATAAACGGAGGAGGTGAAAAAACCTCTTTCTATTTTGGTTCTAATTATCTTAAAGAAGAGGGTCAGGTTAAAACAACTTTCTTTGAGAGAATCGCCACCCGACTAAAAATCGATACTGAAGTAAATGATTTTATCAAAGCAGGTTTAAACGTTTCTTATACTACCTCGAAACTAAATGCCCCTTCTCAATCCGGAGATGGTATTCAAGGTGCCATACAATGGTTGTATAGTGTTCCCAATTATTATCCGCTTTACCAAAGAGATGGAAATGGAGGGCTTATCCTAAATTCGGCTGGAGAAAGAATATTTGACTATGGTAATAATCTAACTCAGCTCGTGAATGGCTCCAGAAGCAATAGCGCTAACGAAAATGCTGTAGGAGCAATTGATAATTATAAATTCGTCACCAATCTGACCAGTACGACGATGAATGGGTATTTTAATGTTAATATTTTGGAGCATTTAAAATTTAGATCAGACGTATTTTACGAGCGATCTTCCTACGATAATTTCTCTTATTCAGACAACAACTTTGGAATTGCAGCAAATGTTGATGGAAGAGTTACCCAAAACCGTGACTTTGATACCACGCTCAATTTAACCCAGTCCTTAAATTATAAAACTTATTTTGGTTTAAACAGGCTCAACGCCGATGTTATCTTCGAGACTTTAAGATATCAAATTGATGAATTAGGCGCAAGCGGAATCGGCTTTCTTACTAATGTAAACGTATTGAATGGAGGCACCAGACCAGAAGGTGTTTCAGGTTCAAATACAGAAGAAAGATTAATAAGTTTAATCTCAAGAATTAGCTATAACTACGATAAAAAATACTACCTAGAAGCCTCGGCAAGAAGAGATGGAAGCACACGCTTTTCTGAAGAGTCCAGATGGGGTAACTTTTATTCTATCGGAGGATCATGGATCGCTTCCGAAGAGTCTTTTATCAAGGATATTGATTTTATAAATTATTTAAAAATAAAAGCCTCTTATGGGGAACTTGGAAACAATCGAGGGATCGGATACTTTCCTTACCTACAACTTTTCGAAACAGGATTTTCTCAAGGAACCAATCCCGGTGTTTTATCTTCAAGTCCAGTTGACCCCATACTCACTTGGGAAAAAACCGCTATGCTTAATTATGGTGTTGAATTCGGAATTTTTGATGGACTGCTCGACGGTTCTGTGGAAATTTATAACAAAGAGTCAATTGATTTAATTTATGACAAGCCATTAGCGATTTCTACGGGGAACGATTTTATAAAAACAAACGTTGGATCTTTAAGGAATTATGGTGTTGAATTTTCGCTAAGATCAACAATTATTGATAAAGAAGATTTTACTTTAAATCTGGGATTAAACTTCTCATTAGACAATAATGAAATCTCCAAACTATCGCAAAAGGAGTTTATAAATGACAACAAAAAATGGGAAGTCGGAAGATCACTCTATGAGTTTTACATCAGAGAATCTGCTGGAGTTGATCCCAATGACGGCTACCTTATGTGGTACAAAGATATCTTAGACACCAATGGTGAGCCAACGGGTGAAAGAACAATGACTAAAGTATACAGTGAAGCAGATAGATATTATGTTGGAGCCTCTTCCCTACCAGATATTATAGGTGGATTTAACACAAGCGTTAATTATAAAAACTTTGACCTTAATGCATTATTTAATTTTAGCTTTGGGTCCTATGTTTATGACCATTCTTATGAGCGCTTAATGAACACTACGGATATAACTGGTCAGCGCCATGCTGACATCGCGAACCGATGGACAAAGCCTGGAGACGTTACTGATGTTCCACTTTTGTTAAATTCACAAAATTACTTTGGTGCAACCTCCTCGCGATTTCTATTCAAGAACGATTATATCCGTCTAAAAGCACTTAGCATTGGATACTCTTTTAAGGGAAGTTTTATAGAAAGATTAAACGTAAGCCGGTTTAGATTGTACCTGCAAGGCGACAATATTTTTACTAATCAAACACATAAAGGAATTGATCCTGAACAAAATTTATCAGGAGCTACTAACAACAGATCCTATCAGTTGAAAACCTTTTCGTTGGGAGTAAATGTTCAATTTTAAAAGAAATATAAAATGAAAAAAATAATTATTTTAATCGCGCTTATCTCAACACTTATCTTTAGTTGTGATAAAGATTATCTAAACGAACCAAAGCCAACTTCATCGGTTAGCTCCTCTGTTATTTTTACATCAAGAGATGGTGTAAACTCATTCATCTCTGGGATTTTAAGAGCTTCTCGCCTCGAACTAAATCTTGACAGACTCGATACTGGTGGATTGCCTTCTCTTTATTTCGCAAGAACAGTCAAAGGAAATGATCTTGTCCTTGGCGTACAATGGTATCGTTTTGACTACAACAATGACAATAGAGACCCAACGGACAAAAGAACAGTTTTTAATTGGGCATTTCCATATACTATGATTAATGAGTTAAATATTTTAATCAAGGGAATCAATGATAGTGAAAATCTTTCGGCAATAGATAAGGACGAGACCTTGTCACAAGCACTAACTTTAAGAGCCTTTTATTACTTCCAATTGGCCATGGAGTTTCAACACACCTTCAGCTACGATGCTTCGCTCCCAGCCCCTCCAATCTATACTTCACCAGCGTTGGATGGTAAGGCGATGTCAACACTAACAGAAATGTACACTTTAATATTGTCTGACTTAAATGATGCAGTTGAAAAGGGAGCTGACTCAAGATTGGACAAATCATACGTTAATAAAAATGTTACCTATGGAATTCTTGCGAGAGTCAACCAAGTTATGGGCAATTGGAGCGCGGCGGAAATAGCTGCTAGTAAAGCCAGAATTGGTTATTCTTTAAGTGCTTCCAATTACAGCAATGGATTTAACAATATCGATGATGGAGAATGGATCTGGGGAATACCTCAAACAGTCGATCAAACAATTACGATCAATACGGCACCTCACTCGTTCACGGACAACTCAAATAAAATTGGATATGGAGAGGCTTTTTGGAATGAAGATTTTGTCAATAGGTTTACGGATACTGATGTGAGAAATACCTTTTTCGATTTATTCGGATTCGGAGACAATAGTGGCTCTTACAAAGCAAGAGCATCTAGCAAATTTAGACTCACTTTTGATCCAGATATTCCACTAATGAGATCTCCCGAAATGTTACTCATTGAAGCTGAGGCAAAAGCACGTCAAGAAAACGATAACGAGGCTGCAACACTGTTGTTTTCGCTCCAAAAAAACCGTGACCCCAAAGCTGTCGCTTCTGGTAACAGTGGAACGGCATTGATCGATGAGATTTTGGTTGAAAGAAGAAAAGAGCTCTATGGTGAAATTGGTGTAGAATGGTTTGATGCAAAAAGATTGAGAAAAGGGATTACAAGAACTGGAAACCATAGAGTCAAATCTCCAGGGAATTTATTACCCGATGATAAGAAATTCTTTTTAAAAGTTCCACAATCTGAAATTGATGCCAACGATAATATTGAAGCCTCAGTGAATGCTGATCGTTAGTTTTAAAGACTTGTTTAAAAAAACCCATCCTCGAGACGGGTTTTTTATTTATCATTAATTAGAAAAACCGGAATAAATGTAAATATATAATCCGTTATTTCTAAATTGCATCCTATGAAAGAAGGTCAAGAAATATATGGAATACGCGCAATCTTAGAAGCAATCGTTCAGGAGCAACCTCTTGATAAAATTTGGCTTTTAAAAGGACAACAGGGACCTCTTTTTAAAAGTCTTGAACAGAAAATTCACGAAAATGGCATTTCGTATAGTTATGTCCCAATTGAAAGACTAGAGAGGTTTTCACATGAAAACCATCAAGGTGCTGTGGCTCGAATTGCTCCCATTCAATTCCAATCTCTAGAAGATTTAATTGAAAAAAATATTAATCAAAAATCGACTTATCTTCTCTTAGACGGCATCACCGATACTCGTAATCTAGGCGCCATTCTGAGAACAGCCTCTGCGACGGGTGTAACTGGTGTTGTGCTTCCTCAAACCGGCTCTGCTCCCATTAACGCAAACACGGTAAAAGCCTCGGCAGGAGGAATATTTTCAGTCCCATT
>Ga0209711_10004275_pt1 | contig 11645 bp, 14 predicted proteins | sample ArcticOcean_MG_C_7_FD_187441 | JGI IMG/M metagenome (GOLD analysis project Ga0209711, IMG submission 187441) | Marine microbial communities from western Arctic Ocean - ArcticOcean_MG_CB11_88 (SPAdes) (version 2) | ecosystem: Environmental > Aquatic > Marine > Oceanic | place: Arctic Ocean... | reverse complement strand
ATTATTTCCTGCTTTTGTTTAGCCGTTAATGAGGGATATCCTGTTGGCATATTTACTCCGTAATTTATCAGTTAAAATAACGATAAATTAGAATATATTAAATGTCTAATTTGTTGGGTACCTGTCATAGCTGTTATAGCGTTACTTTCAAGTTGCTCCCAAAGAATAACAGACTTTACCATTATATCTTCCAAAAATATTGATCTCTCAAGAGGAGATACACTAAAAAGAGGAAAAAATCGAGTATCTGGAAAAGACGTGAAACAAATAATTGTAGTTGTTAACACTGGAATTTCCAATATAAAACAAGCAACCGACAATGCAATTGAATCAGAACCTGGATCTGTTGCTTTGGTAGACGGTGTTATTCATTATCATTGGTGGTATATTCCTTATATTTACGGCAAATACTGGTATGAAGTTGAAGGCACTCCTTTAATTGATCCTAAGTTACGTGAAGAACTTACAACAGATAAATAAAAATCTTTCTACATCAAAACCTAAAATTGACTCCTAGTCTCATCATTTGGGAGTCAAACTCCTGCTCAGCCAAGACTTTATATCTATTTGTAACTACTAGACTCATACTCAAAGATCAAATCAATATTATCAAAAAATTAATATTTAGCACTAAATCTATAAAAAGGATCAACTTGATTTTCTAAATAACTTCCAAAACTATTTGTTACAGTTACATATGACTTAAAGCATATCCAGCAAGGTTATCAGTTACATTATAACCACCATCAACCTTAAACTAATTTCCGACCCTTATTATCATATTTCGATACGTTGGGAAAATCACAAAATACTCCTGGAGCAACATAATGAAACTGTGTCCATTAGATTTTACCCAAGGATAGATTAGAGATCGTGGATATTACGCAATATTTGCTACAAATAACAAAAGACCTAGAAGGGGGGAGGAGAATAAGAAGTCTATATTTGATCAATACCTAAAACTAACCCCCAATCTCATCACCTGAGTATCATACTCCTGATCAGCTTTAACACCATTACTATATAAAACATCAGCTTTATACCCACTAAACTCATACTCGAAACTCAAATCAATATTATCTAAAACCGTATATTTTGCTCCGACTCCATAAAATGGGTCAACTTCACTTCCTGATGAGCTTCCTCGGCTGTTACTTACAGTCAGATTATTTGAAGCATATCCTGTAAAAGCATAACCTGCTATGTTGTCAGTTAGATCGTAACCACCGTCAACTCTTAAGCCAAATCTTGTATTTAACTCCCATTCCTGACCCTGATTATCATATTGCGACACATTAGCGAAATCATAAAATGCACCTGGAGCTACGAAAAAACCAAATAAATTAAATGCTACCTTATAATTTAAACCAACTGAAATTTGTTCTTCATTACTAATTCCCTCGGCCGAAGTGTTATTCACGCTTTTACCTGTAGAATCATTATAATTTCCCGCCTCGCTATCATATCTAATTAAACTAACTCCATAATAAGCACCAGCAGTTCTTGCCAATACATCTTTGGACATTAGAAAAATAACCAAAAAACCAACTATCTTTAGATATTTCATAACTCAATACTCATTGTTAACTAACCAATAAAACAGAAACGTTACTCTTCTTAATTATCTTTGTCGTGTTGCTTCCCAAAATTAAATTCCTGATTTTAGAATGTCCATAAGCACCAGCAACAACTAGATCAATATCATTATCTTTGCAATGTTTTGAAACAATATCTTCAATAGCAACTCCTTGAGCTATAGTTCCACTAGCTTCAAGGCCAGAATCAGTTAATTCTTTCACAGCTTTTGATAATATACTTTTTAGCTCTGCACTACCCTCTCCAACAACCAAAATATTAATTGATAATTTCTTAAATATTTTACTTTCGCTAACATATTTAAGAGCTCTTTTAGCAGTTTCGCTGCCGTCATAGCAAAGTACAACCTTTTCCAATTTACTAAATTCATTAGTTGCTATAAATAAAGGCTTACTAATTAATCTTGCAACATTTTCAATATTGGATCCAATCATATTATGAGCGTGTTTTTCACTATACTCACCATATTTACCCATAACAAACACATCTAAGTCACTTTCTATATCTCCGATAATCTCAACCAAAGAACCTCTTTGATGAATCAGGTCAATATCACCTTTTACACCTCTTTTTACCAACTCTTCTTTTGATAAATTCAAAACTAACTCTCCTCTTTGCTGCTCTAGCTTACCTCTTTTCTCATCAATTTTTGTTAACTCTTCTAGCAATTTAGTATTAGTACTAAAACCAATATTACCAACAAGATTTGGCTCTGTTTTTTCATCAAAGTGAGGAGATACCACATGAAGTAGAGAAACCTTACTATCCATTTTTTCAGTTAAAGCCTTAGTCAGGCTCAATATCCCATTAGCACTTTTAGAATAATCAATACACGATACTATTTTAGTCATAATTATTTATTTGGAATTAAATCAAAATCTTTACTATCTCCTTCACCCAACTTGTCTATAATAGTTGTGCTAGCTTTATTTAAACCTTTTACTTCAACTTTAGTGCCTTCCCTTCTAAATTTTAGCACAACCTTGTCAAAAGAGCTTACAGCCGAGATGTCCCAGAAATGTGCGTTGCTTAAATCAATTTTAACATTTTCTATAACTTCTTTAAAATCGAACAAATCACTAAATTGATCAGAAGAAGCAAAAAATATCTGACCATAGACTTTATAAGTACGACGTTTGTCTTTTTTATTTAGCTCAGTTTCAACAAATAACAATCTCGAAACCTTCTTAGCAAAAAATAAAGCACTCATAAGAACTCCGACAAAAACACCTGCCGCTAGATTATGCGTATAAACCACCACTACCACAGTAGCAAACATAACAAGGCTTGACGACATTGGATAAGTTTTTAGATTCTTTAATGACTCCCAACTAAAGGTTCCAATACTAACCATAATCATCACTGCAACCAAAGCAGCCATAGGAATTTGACTAACGAAGTCACTCAATACCAAAATCAAGAATAATAAGAATGAACCTGCAAAAAATGTCGAAAGTCTACCTCTACCACCAGATTTTACATTAATAACAGACTGACCAATCATCGCACAACCTGCCATACCACCAAAAAATCCTGAAACAATATTAGCAATACCTTGACCAACACATTCTTTATTTTTCTTACTTGGCGTATCTGTGAAATCATCAACAATAACAGCTGTCATTAGTGACTCTATCAAACCAACCATAGCCAAAGTAACGGCGTAAGGTAAAATGATAAACAGACTCTCAAGATTAAATGGAATATCTGGGAAGAAGAATTTAGGTAACTCATTTGGCAGCTCACCCATATCGCCAACTGATCTTAAATCCATATTGAAAAACACTGCCACAATAGATAAAACAACGATAGCAACTAATGGAGATGGAATAGACTTAGAGATTAATGGAAACAGATAAATAATACCTAAACCAGCTGCAACCATCAAATACATATTAAAACCAGCACCTACAAACTCAGGCAATTGTGCCATAAAAATCAAAATTGCTAGAGAATTCACAAAACCATTCATAACCGATTTGGAAACAAATTTTATCAATGACCCCAACCTAAAAAATCCCGCCAACATCTGCAAAACACCTGTTAAAACCGTAGTTGCCATTAAATATTGCAAACCATGATCCTTAACCAAAGTCACCATAACCAAAGCCATTGCACCAGTCGCAGCTGATATCATACCTGGTCTTCCACCAACAATTGCAATTACAACAGCAATACAAAATGAAGCATATAAACCAACCTTAGGGTCCACTCCAGCAATTATAGAAAATGCGATAGCTTCAGGAATCAAAGCCAAAGCAACAACCATACCAGCTAACAAATCACCACGAATATTACCAAACCACTCTCTCTTCAAATTACTTGAAACAATATTGAACACTAAAATATAACTATAGAATTAAAAAAAATGGGACCAGATCTCAAAGAGCCTGGCCCCAAAATAGCAAGAATCAAATCAAATTATGGCTTAATTCTTAAGCGAAGAGCATTTAGTTTAATGAAACCTTCAGCATCTCTTTGGTCATATACTGTATCTTCTTCAAAAGTAACGTGAGCCTCAGAATAGATACTCTTAGGAGATCTTCTTCCAATAACGCTCGCACTTCCTTTATAAAGTTTCAATCTAACGACACCTTCAACATTTTCTTGAGATTTGTCGATCAAAGCTTGCATCATCTCTCTTTCCGGCGAAAACCAAAAACCATTATAAATTAATTTAGCGTATTTTGGCATGATCTCATCTTTTAAATGAGTAGCTTCACGATCCAAGGTAATTGACTCCATGGCTCTATGAGCAACTAATAAAATTGATCCACCTGGAGTTTCATAAACTCCTCTAGATTTCATTCCAACGAATCTATTTTCAACTAAATCAAGCCTACCAATTCCATTATCTCCACCCAACTGATTTAACTTAGTTAATAAGGTGGCTGGTGACATTTTTTGCCCATCAATTGCTATTGGATCACCGTTTTTAAACTCAATCTCAACAATTGTTGGCTCATTGGGAGCATCTTCAGGTCTAACTGTTCTTTGATAAACATATTCTGGAGCTTCTTGATCAGGATCTTCCAAAACTTTTCCTTCTGATGAAGTATGAAGTAAATTAGCATCAACTGAATATGGAGCTTCACCTCTTTTATCTTTGGCTACTGGAATTTGATGTTTCTCAGCAAACTTAATCAATTTAGTTCTGCTATTTAAATCCCACTCACGCCATGGAGCAATGATTTTGATGTCTGGCTGATTAGCATAATATCCAAGCTCGAATCTAATTTGATCATTTCCTTTTCCGGTAGCACCATGAGCAACCGCATCAGCCCCAACTAGTTTGGCAATTTCAATTTGTCTTTTAGCAATTAGAGGTCTAGCGATTGAAGTCCCAAGTAAATAAACACCTTCATAAACAGTATTTGCCCTAAACATAGGAAATACATAGTCTCTTACGAATTCTTCTCTTAAATCTTCAACGAAAATTTCTTTTACGCCCATCTGCTCAGCTTTCTTTCTTGCTGGTTCTAATTCTTCGCCTTGTCCTAAATCAGCAGTAAAGGTCACAACTTCACAATTATATTCTTCTTTTAACCACTTTAAAATCACTGAAGTATCAAGGCCACCTGAATAAGCTAATACAACTTTTTTTACTTTTTTATTTTCCATGAAATTTTGATTGATTATTTATTAATCTTTTTGTTAATATCGATGCTTAAGAGCCGATCATATTATCTCCCTTCTAAAATTCTTTCAAGAGGTAAGTTACAATGCAAATAAAAGAAATTCAAACCAGAGAAGAAATTGCACAATCCTACGATATTTTAGTGCAAATCTACGAAAATCTAAATCACGAGACATATATCGAAGATATATTGAACATGATGCAACGCGGCTACAAGATGGCCGGAGTCTTCGAAGATGACACTTTCGAAATATGCATCGGCGTTGTCGGACTAAGAATAGTAAGAAAACTTCATTACGGAAAATCTGTAGAAGTTGAAGATTTCATGATTGATCGTAAAAAAAGAGGAATCGGAATCGGCAAAATGATGATGCGCTGGGTTGAATGGCAATCAGCAATCTTTGGTTGCGACAACATAATTGGTTCACTAGGCAATGAAAGAGCCGAGTCACAAAAAATCTATTCTCGTGAGAAATTAGAGATCGAAGGATATTTTTTCAGAAAAGCAGGTTAGTACATAATTAATGGATAAAAAATCAAAATTAGTATATTTTCTAAGAGCGTATCTACTATTGCCTTTAAAAATACTTCGTACCGCCATCATGGATACCATTAACCATGACGGCGTTGAACATGCCGGATATCTAGCCTTTTTAAGCATATTATCTCTATTTCCCTTTTTAATTTTCTTAATTTCTATAATTGGTTTTTTTGGTGCGTCCGAAGAAGGAATTATAACGATTCAACATGGTCTTGCTTATCTACCAAAAGAATTAGTTGAAGCACTCTTGCCTAGAATTCAAGAAATCACCTCCGGACCACCGCAAAGATTCCTTACAATTGCTATTGTTGGTGTAATCTGGACAGCTTCATCTTCCGTAGAGGGCTTAAGAACAATTCTTAACAGAGCCTACAGAGTAGAATCCCCTCCACCTTATATTTGGCGTCGTTTTATTAGCATAATTGAGTTTTTTGTTATTAGTTTCTCAATCGTAATTGGTATTTTTACTTTCGTCATTATTCCAAGAATCCTACAAAGTATGGAATCTAGATTCCCATTTGTTGAACAAATCAATTTTGACTTTTTCTACCTAAGACACATCGCCACCTTCATATTACTAGTATCTGCCGTGTCGCTTTTATATTACGCGCTACCAAATGTTAAACAAAAGCTAAGAAAAACTATTCCAGGATCAATTCTAACTGTAACATTGTGGATAGCTTTAGAAAAACTATTAATTGTATATATCAACACTTTCAAACAAGTGAACTTTGTTTATGGGTCTCTTGCCAGCGTTATAATCTCGCTAATGTTCTTTTACGTAATGAGTTTGATCTTTATAATTGGCGCTGAGTTTAATTATCACCTGCACCGCAAATACCCCAAACCCGCCAAGAAATAGTAATTTATGCAAATCCCATTTTGGCCGTCATTTCAAGGCATTAGACATATAGAATTTGGATTGAATAGAGTATTAGATTTACTAGAAAGACTAGACAATCCTCACCAAAATCTACCTCCAACAATTCACTTCGCCGGAACTAATGGCAAAGGTTCTACCCTTAATTTTTTATATCAAATATTAAAATCTAAGGACTTCAAAGTTCACTGCTACACCTCACCTCACCTAGAAGAATTCAATGAAAGAATTGTTATATCAAATAACCAAATAGATGATGAAGCTTTAAATAAATGTTTAAAAACATGCCAAGAACAAAGTGAAATTCATCCAAAAATACCGGTCACTTTCTTTGAAGGAATCACGGTAGCAGCATTTCTAGCATTTAGCCAAGTACAAGCAGACTTCTTATTGCTAGAAACAGGTTTGGGAGGCCGATTAGACGCTACTAATGTTGTAGACAAAGTTCTTGCCTCGATAATAACACCAATAAGCCTAGATCACATAGAGTACTTAGGAGAATCACTTGAAGAAATAACACCTGAGAAAGCCGGAATAATAAAAAAAGACTGCCCTGTAATAATTGGGAATCAAGACCCTAAAGCTCTCAAAATACTAAAAGAAAAAGCGGCACAAAAAAACAGCCAAACAATAATCTTTAACGAAGATTTTAAAATATCAAAACACGACACCAACTTTGACTATATAACCAAATCCCAAACTCTAAACTTCCCAAACCCATCAATGTTTGGCTCTCATCAAATTGATAATTTGGCACTAGCTATTGCCGCCAGTGAATTTTTGGTACCTGGTTTGGGTACCTGGTTTGCAAACCAGGTACCCAAACCAGGTACCGATTGGCCGGCACGTTTACAAAAGATTCATCTCAAAGACACTATTAGTGAGTTATATATAGATGGAAGTCATAATGTAGCAGGCGCAAACACCGTATTAGAATTTTTAAGATCAAAGCAAGATAGGAAAATAATAGTGATTTACTCTACACTACAAGATAAAAATCATCAAAGTTTCTTAAAAATAATAGCTGACGAAATTGATGACTTAATAATTACGACTATTCCAAATGAGCCGAAAAGCCTGGAACCTGAACTCATTCAAGAAACGGCCAAAGCGCTTAATCTTAAGTCGCAAATAATTTCTAACTCAGATATTTTATCTTATATAGATAGTAAGGTATCCTCCTTCGCCAAGTCTACGGCAAACAAGCCAACAACATTCTTAATAACAGGATCTCTTTATAGTGCGGGATATTTCTTAAAAGAGACTAAATCAAATATTCAGCAAAAACAGTAATCACAAGTAAATCTATAACGAGCACAATAGAAGAGTTTTTTGTTTTAACCCAAGGTTCTTGCAACAATAGCTTTTTAGTAAAAGACTTAGCAACGCTACCAGAATCAACCAATTTCTTTTGCTTCTTTTCAGTTTTGCTGAGCTTTTTCTTTTTTGGTAAACATCTAATGATTGCCACTATATGCCAAATATAAAATGCTATTACAAATAAAGAGATTACTCCTGAGATAAATCCGCTACCAATTAATTGAATAAGCTGATAAAACACAACATAGGAAAGGAGATAACTCATCAAAGACCAACGCCATAACAAAACACCAACTTCTTCTTTGCCTTTACTAGCCAAAAGAAACGACTCTTTAGCACATATTGCGCATCCGATATAAAAACTTTTCTGGAATAAAAATAAATCTCTCATTGGTAAAATTTAAAGTTTATATTTAGTACCTTCCCAAGGCATTTCAAAGTCAAAATTTCTAAATTCTTGCATCAACTTAACTGGCTCATAAACAACTTTTTTCTTATCCTCATCATATCTAACTTCCTCATAACCAGTAAGCGGGAAGTCTTTTCTAAGAGGATAACCTTTAAAATCATAGTCAGTTAAAATTCTTCTAAGATCTTCATGACCTTCAAATTCAATTCCGTACATGTCAAAAGCTTCTCTTTCAAACCATCCAGCTGAGCTAAAAGTTTTAGTGGCGGTTGGAACTTTTTGCCCGTCATTAAGAGCAACTTTTACAGTTATTCTATTATTTAGCTTTAAGCTAAGTAGATTGTAAATTACTTCAAACCTCGGAGTTCTAATACCTAATAAATCAGCACCAAAGACGTCTAATAGGATTTTAAAAGACAAGTTTTTGTCATCTCTTAAAAATTCTAAAAATTTTACCAAATTATTTGGACTAACATAAATAATTAAATTATCATTTTTTACAGCCTTTGTTCTTAGGCCTTCAAAATTCTCTTTAATATATTTACTTTGGGCTTTTAAATCTCTAATCATTATCTAAAGAACCTCCCTGTTCTTTTAATTTTTCTTTGCAATAACGTAATCCCATAGAGCAAAGCTTCCGCTGTTGGAGGACACCCAGGAACATAAACATCAACGGGAACAATTCTGTCACATCCCCTAACTACTGAGTAAGAATAATGATAATATCCACCTCCATTTGCACAGCTTCCCATAGAAATTACATATCTTGGCTCAGCCATTTGGTCATAAACTTTTCTTAGCGCCGGAGCCATTTTATTAGTTAGCGTACCAGCCACAATCATAACATCTGACTGCCTAGGAGACGGACGGAAAACCAGCCCGAATCTATCAAGATCATATCTACTAGCTGCTGTCTGCATCATCTCAACTGCACAACAAGCCAAACCAAAAGTCATTGGCCATAGAGAACCAGTTCTGGCCCAATTAGCTAAATCATCCAATTTAGCTGTAACAAATCCTTTATTGCTCATCTCGTCAGAGACGTCATTTAATAAAGCATCTTGATTTAGTGGACTTAAATTACTCATAAAATACTATCTCCATTCAAGCGCACCGCGCTTCCATTCGTAAATAAAACCTACTGTTAAAAATGATAAAAATATCATCATAGACCAAAATCCAAAAACCCCAATTGTACCGAGCGTCACTGCCCACGGGAATAAGAAAGCTACTTCCAGATCAAAAATAATAAATAAAATTGCAACTAAATAAAATTGCACATCAAATTCATTCCTAATCCTTCCCTCAGCTTCAAAACCGCACTCGTAAGGCGAGTTCTTCTCGTCATCCGGGTTTCTTTTATTTAGAATAAAAGGAATAATAATAATCACCAAGGATAAACCTATGGCTACACATAAAAAAATTAGAATCGGCAAATATTGAGCCGAAATGGCACTAGCACTGTACATATAAACGCAAATTACTTGAATTTAATAAATCGAAAACTACGATTAATTTAAGAATTAAATCTAAAAAATACAACTTATAATTTTATGACCCATCAAACTTATACAGCTCTTATAACGCCATTTAAAAATGACAAACTTGATGAGAAAGCTTTAGAAAAAATTGTAGAGCACCAAATTCAAAACGGCGTTAGTGGTATCGTTCCTTGCGGCACAACAGGAGAATCACCTACACTATCTCACGTAGAACATAATCGCATCACTGAGATTTGCGTTCAAATCGCAAATAAAAGAATAAAAGTAATCGCTGGAACCGGATCAAATTCCACTTCAGAAGCCGTAATGATGACAAACCATGCTAAAAAAGCCGGCGCCGATTCTTGCCTAATAGTCACTCCATATTACAACAAACCAACCTTCACAGGCATAAAAGCACATTATAACGCTCTAAATGAATGTGGAATAGACCTTATAATCTACAATATCCCAGGACGCTCCATAATAAATATCACAGACGAACAAACCGCTTATTTAGCCGAAAATTTCCAAAATGTTTCCGGAATAAAAGACGCCACCGGAGACCTAGCCAGAGTCGCGACACTAAGAAAATTAGTAAAAAAAGATTTCACATATCTCTCAGGAGAAGACATGACGGTAGCAGGATTTAACGCCATGGGTGGAAATGGAGTCATCTCCGTAACCGCAAACATCGCCCCAAAATTAGTAAGCGACCTACAAAAAGCCACTTCAAACGGCGATTACAAACTAGCCCTAGAAATTCAAGACAAACTAACAAACCTACACACGGCTATGTTCTCAGAAACAAACCCAATTCCCGTTAAATACGCCGCCTCACTTCTTGGCCTATGCTCAGAAGAAATAAGATTACCTCTTTCAAGCCCATCAGATGAAGTAAAATCAGCAGTTAAAACAGAAATGCAGAAACTAAACTTAATCTAATAGTCACCCCTGCTAATTGAACTTCGAAATATCGCTAAAATAATATCCTTATTTTAGCTTTAGGCGAAACTTCCTAGAGAGCAACTAGCAAAAATGCACTGTAAAGGATGGTGGATAACGTGGCTTGACCCCTCTCTATGTTTATCAGGAGAAATACGAACTACAAATTTACCACTATAAATTTTTATAGAAAGCGGCTGAGGTATTGGTTCTTTATTTTTTTCCATATCTTTAATAACACCAGATACGAGCTTTTCTATACCCTTTAAAAAAGTGGGGTCAAGTCCCGACAACCGACACCATTCTTTTTTTTGCATCTAAAAACTCACACCCAATATGAATAGTGCGCACGTGCGCACAATTGATAATAAATCCCAGATCCCTTGAATTTAAAGCTCTAAGCCAACATATAAAAATGGATTTAGAGTCAGGCACTTTCCATACTTTTAAAGGTTACCTACACTCCAATTCTACGTCCAATAAGAAATTAAGTCAGTTGATTTCACCCTTCTGGATTGCCGCGCTTCGCTCGCAATGACGAGGAATTGGAAATTGAGTGAGGATATCAGTCACGTTTTTAACCAGTTACCCCAATAAGGAATGCAATGGGGATCTTGGAAATTAAGATTTTCTAAGAAGTTTTTGTGATTCTTATTTTTTTAAAAGGTAAGCGTACTTCATGTACGTGCGTTTTAAAAAAATCAGAATTGCGAAAAATTCAACGAAAAGCTTGATTTACAAATCCCCATTTATCTGCCTCGACTGTGTTGGCGCCCTGCAGATCTCTCTTTTGCTTCTATCATCGCAGCCCAGAAACCTTTATCTCCTCTTTTATT
>Ga0209711_10004272_pt1 | contig 11662 bp, 6 predicted proteins | sample ArcticOcean_MG_C_7_FD_187441 | JGI IMG/M metagenome (GOLD analysis project Ga0209711, IMG submission 187441) | Marine microbial communities from western Arctic Ocean - ArcticOcean_MG_CB11_88 (SPAdes) (version 2) | ecosystem: Environmental > Aquatic > Marine > Oceanic | place: Arctic Ocean... | reverse complement strand
GCGAAGGGCGCGGCGCGGGCAGCGCGCATGGTGGAGATGCCCGTACGTAGTGTATTTTACCAAATCCCAAGACTGCACTGTTTGCCCATACAAGACTGACATTTGTTTTTTACAATCACAGGTCCCGGACGTCAACGCCCGGCGAACCGTGAACACGTACGACCCTGATTCGCAGCGGTTAGTTTCGGTGTGGGCGGCGAACTACACGGTTTTGATGACGGACCTCGTACCAGTGCGCCAGGGCGACGGCAGCGAAAAGTTCCCCACGGAAGCCGTGGAGGCGATGTTCGCCAATCTCTTTCCGGACGAGTTCAGAGGGATCATTCCCGTGTTTGACCACCGGCCGGTGGACCGGTTGTTAGGTAAGGGCCTTTCCCAACCCCAAATCCCGCCTCCGCGTTTGCTCGTACAAAGACTGACACCTTTTTTTTTCCAAACAGACCAACGCGACGAACTGCTAAACATTCTGAACAAGCTCACCGAAAAGCAAAGACGGAGTTACCAAACCACGTACACGAAACGGGACTGGCGGGTCATGACCTCCGTGGACGCGGCGAGGGACGATTTGCGCCGGTGCGAACAGGCGGTTGTTTTGGCGAGGGAAGCCGTGCTCGCCGGGGACCCAGGTGCGTACCGGGCCTTCCGCCAAATCATAGACGACTGTTTACCGCCCCTCTTTGACTGTTTCAGTGCACTACTAGTAACAATTGCCAGTACTGGCAACTGCGTAATACATCACAAGTGCACTGTTCGGCCCGATTACTCTAAGTAGACTGTTCGGCCCGATTACTCGGACCCCAATCCCCCATACAGTACACCCATACTACTCAAGACTGACGTTTTTTTTAAACATCCACAGGCCCGTCGTGCTTCGCTGTTTTCGCCACGCAGAAAGCCGCCGCGGAGGCGGCGCAGTGTCTGTTACACAGCGGGAGCCGGCGGAACTTCCGTGTGCAGCCCGCGCCCGGGCCGGACAACGTTAACTGGCAGACGTTGCTTTACCGACGGGAACAGGTGAGGGCGTTTCCCGACTCCAAATCATAGACGACTGTTTGCCCATACTCGTCCTGCGAAGGGACGTCTTACCGATGCCCTGACTGTTCAGACCGATTACGGTGACTGTTGACCAGGCCATCGTCCAATATACGCGACGTACTCGCACCAGAAGGGAGCATTACCTCTGCCCTGACTGTTCAGACCGATTACGGTGACTGTTGTCCATACAATGTCCAATGCACGCGATACACGCGACTGACCTTTTCCTTCACCAATCACAGTCCCTACGCCGAATAGTGTTAATAACCCCCTTGGTGCTTTTCATCCTTTTGTTCCCCTCCGGTATCTTCACCGTGGGCGTCGCGAGCGCGTGCGTCGGTGAGAGCCCGGGTTCCCTGGAGTGGTACTGCAGGTGCGTATTTGTATTTCCCAAATCCGCCCGACTGTTTGCCCATACAAGACTGACACTTTCTTTTTACAACCGCAGCGCGGATGCGGCGTGGTTTAAAATTTTGATCTCCGGTTTACTCCCCCCTGTGTTACTCACGCTGTGGGAAGTTTTCGTGGTTTCGTTTTTCCTGATGTACTGCGTGCAGGCGCAAAACGTGCACGCCAGTTGTTCCAGCACGGACCGACGGTTTCTCAGGTACGGCCTTGGGGCTTTCCCAAATCCGCCACACACTGTTTCATCTCTCAGCTGGTGACTGTTGTCCATACATCGCGATATACAACACTGACACTTTTCGGTCACAATCTCAGGTACTACTTCGTCTGGGGATTCGTCAACGTTTTGTTGGGCGGCATCACCGGTGAGTTTGTATTTCCCAAATGCGTCAACACACTGTTTTACCGAAGCTGGTGACTGTTGTCCATACATTGCGATATACAAGACTGACACTTTTCTTTCAGGTGGTGCGCTGACTAGCTTCGCGCAGCAAGCCCTAGGCCAAGACAACACCACGTACAGCATCCAGAAACACTTAGGCCGCGTTTTGCCGATCAGCAGCAACTTCTTCCTGGTGTTTGTGTTTTTTCGCTCCGTGTACTTGCCCATACAGCGGTTGATTCTTCCGCACCCCGGAATAATCTGCTGGGCGGTACGGCGGTACCTGTGTGTTTTCGGGTAAGTATTTCCCATGTAACACATTCCGCCGACTGATTGCCCATAGAAGACTGACATTTATTTTATTTCAATCAGGTGCGCGGTGACGAAACGAGACCGGACGGTGAAGTACTCCCCGAGAGGGATACGAATGGGACGCGAGGTTGGCGTGTTTCTGATGGTGCGTATTTCCCACCCACCACGTTCCGCCTCTGCGATTGCCCATACTCGTCCTGCGAAGGGACTATCACGACCAGAAGGGACTATTCCCTCGGACTGTTTCCTCATACTATGGAGTACAGATACCCTTTCCAATCCCTCATACCAATCCCTCATACACATGGCTGAGAGACTGACCCTTTCCTGTGAATCGTACAAGGTCGCCATGCTTGGTTTGACGTTTTGTTTAACCGCCCCGATGATCGCCCCCGCGTGTTTGCTGTTTTTCGTGGCGAACTTTGTGGTGTGGCGGTACCACACTTTATACGTGTACGAAAGGGGATGGGAAAGCAACGGGTCGATGTGGTTCACGGTCGTGGAGCTGGTGGTTTGGTCACTGCTCGTAGCGCAAAGCTTCACCTCCTGCGTCTTGTTCAGCAAGCAGGCGTACTTGGAAGGAATCGTGCTGTACATCACGGTGCCGTATTACCTGTACAAGTACATCGTGTCCGTGAAAGCCGAGTTTGGCAGCGGGAACAGGTCCGGCCTTACGCGTTTCCCAAATCCGACACACCTACGTTTACGGAACCTCTTTCACGGTTTTACGTCCACGCCCGTCATAAAAAGGAAGTACAACACACACGGCACAAGTGCCCTGTTTTATCTCTCAGCTGGTGACTGTTCCGACCGATTACGGTGACTGTTGTCCATACATCGTCCAATACATCGCGATATTCGCGACTGACACAAATCTTTTCCAAAAACAGCTGGAGCGTCCCGTTGGGCGAAGCGGCGAAAGCGCCGCCCGCGGACTTTTCCGCGGAAATTTACACGCACCCAAGTTTAAGACCCGCCGCCATGGGGTGGCACCCTGATGTGGGGAAGGTGTGGAGGGGGTACCCGGGAGTCGCGGTGAAGCACACGCTGTAGAGAGACGGTAGTTTTTGAAAAAAGAAATTATTTCAAGTCGACAATCAGCTTTTCAACTTCATTTGAGAGCAGTCAACGATTTATTTTATTCGCAAGACGTTGGTGCCCAATTTCCCGAATTAGGCATCATTCCGTCTCCGTCTCCCGTCTTCGTCGTCACAGGCGGAACGCGTGAGTCACGTCCCGTCGCGGGTCCTGGGTTCACGCGATGGCGTCGCGTGCGCCACCTGTGACTGGCGCTGCGGAGGGGGCGCATGAGGCGTCGTTCGAGTCAGGGGCGGGTAAAGAACAGATGGATGCCTCACAAAAACCGATGGTGGATTTCACCGGGTTCCGCGCGTGGTTGCCTCGCGCGGACACGCGCTTGGGTCGCGTCATAGGCACGGCGCTTTCTGAAGGCGGCTTCGCCGTGTACGGCACGCGAGGCGGCGGCGAGGAGCTTCCCTTCTGCGTGGAGACGTTCGTGGCGTCCACGGAGTTACACAACCCGAAACACGAACTCGCGCGCCGGGAAAGTTTCCGCCAATCGCGGTTAGTGGTGGCTTGTTTGCCCGGCGACGCCAACGAAATCGCGGCCATCGCGAAGTCCATGATTGCCCAGTTCGAGACGGACGCGATGGTAAGGTCGCTAATCCTGGTGTCACCCCCGAACACCAGTGTCGTGGGGGTGGGTTCCGGTGATGACTCGACCAACGCATCAATCTCATCATCACACGCTTCAAAAAAGAACTCGAGTGGAATCTGCGGCGTATCTAAATCGGCGGAGCGCACCGCGCTGCGCAGCGCCGTTCCTGGTAAATTAGAAGTCACCGTGATTCGGCACGGCTTGCTGTACGGCGAAGGCGAGTTTGTTGGGGGTTTGCTTGGGATCATGAAATCCGCTTGGGAAGGCAAGCCGGTGCCCGTTTTCGGAACCGGGACAAACAAACTGAAAACGACGCACGTTACGCAACTCGCCGAGGCGGTGCTGCGCGTCGCGGGGCGGGTGTTTCTGCCCCCCCGCCCGGTCGCTTTGTCGGTTGCGACAGATTCAAACCAAGAGGATGTTCCGAAAGATTCAACTGAAGAGTACGCTAAAGGCGCAACTCAAGGCGCAACAACTGAATGTTCAACGGAACAGACACCATCGGGAAGAAGGACCGGTTCGATTCCAGCGGTCGTCGCCGTGTGCGACGACTCCCCGACGACGCAGATTGAAATCGCGGCGACAATCGCGAAGCGGTTCGCGGTTCCGTTACGAAAGTTTCCGGCATCCAGGGCGTTCGTTTGGTGTGTCGGGGACGAGGTCACAGCGGCGCACTTTGAAAGAGCCGTTCCAGGGTTGACGACTTTGGAGGATTGGAGTAGCGGAGTGGAAACGTTGTTGTTGCGGTTCGAAGACGACGAAGAAGTTGAGAAAAAGAAGTTGGAACTTTTGAACGACTCGGGAACAACTCGCGACGAAAATAAACTCGATGCGAGTATGTTTGGAAGAGCACGGTCTGTTCTGGGGGTATCAACGTCACGTCGAAACGCTGATTCCATGGAAAGCGAAATGAACGATGTCACCGAAGCGGTCGACCAAACCTTTGCGGCGTCCGTTCGTTTGTACCGCGAACACTTCCCCGACGCGTGTTCTGAAAACTGGATCGGTTTCGCCAAATCACACTTCACGGAAGGGTTCGGCGGTTTCCGGTTTCGAAACGCGCATTTAGGAGGACTGGGAGCGCCCGTGGAGGCGCCGGTGGAACCGTCATTCAAGGATGACCCCGGTGCTAAGGACGGCGAGACGGACGGCAACGACAAATCGACGGGAAAACAAGGAGAAGGCGCTGACGGCGAAACTCGCGATGAAACTGGGGAAGAACCAGAAACCGAAGAGGCGACGTTTTGGGAACTCGCCCCGGCTCCAGTCGGCGGCGCCCCGGACGTTTTCAAGCAGTTCATCGACGTAAACGGCCTTAGCCCTGTCCGAGTCATTTTGCGAGGCCCGCCCCTTTCGCGCCACGACGAGTTGGTACGTATCGGGCCTTTCTCAAATCCCGCCTCCCTGTTTGCCGATTGTCCCGAGTAATCACGCAATACACATGGCCCGAAAGACTGACACTTTTCTTTACACGCACAGGCGAAACAAACCGCGAAACGGCACGACGTTCCGTTGCTGACGCCGCAAACTTTGGTGCGCGTTTACCTTCCCACCGCCACCGACGAACTCCGGACGCGGTGCGGGGACCCTACGCTTCCGAGTGACACGAACGAAGGGGATGAGGGTGAGGAACCGGAAACGGCGGCAGGAGAAGGAACTGACTCAAAACCCGAGCAAGACCTCGAGTTAACTCCCGAGGTACTCGCCGCGAAAGCGGCGGTTGTTGAAGAAAAGGCGGACGCAGACGCGGTTGCGTTATTCTCGAACTTGGACCCTGCGTTGAAACGCGAGTTACTGCAACACGCGCTTGACACTCCTTCGGTTGGCAAGTTTGGATACGTCATGTCCGGTACGGAGTTACCGTTGAACGACCCCGAGACGCGCGCAACACTTTTCACGCACGTTCCGCCGCGCCCGCTCTTGCGACTCAAGGAGGGCTGGGATAAAACACGTTTCGAAGCCGGGAAGGGCGGGGATGATCCGGCCTCTGGTGATACCGGGGACGGGGATACACCGTCCCTCGAACCGGACGAACCCGTGGAACAACCTCCCTACCCCGAAGAGACGGACGAGGAGGCCGAGTCGAGACGCGCGCTACACCCGACGAGGGCGCCCAACTTGAATTTCCGCCTCGTGTTCACCGACGGAGGTTTGTATTGCAAAAATGTTGGCAAAAACGACCCGGGTGGGTACGCGGCGTACGTTGCGTGGGCGGAAACGGAGGATGCCGCGCTGGATGCGTACGAGCTCGCCGTGGAGCAGCGAAACAAACTCGAGGCACAAAAACAGAAAGACAACGACGCAAAGAGGAAAGCCGCGAAGCACAAAGGCGAGGCGTTCGTGGAGGTACCTTTGAAGACAGAACCTGCAATCGAACAGGTGGAGACGGACGAAGTTTCCAAGTGGCTTTGCGTTGACCACGGCGTTGCGCGAATCGATATCGAGGCGTCAGGTACTGATTCGTCGCGTTTGCGAAACGCGAGCAAAGCGCTTGGCGATCGCGCGCGGAACTTTCGCGGGTTGGTCGACGACGAACACGACCCGCTCGAGCGTGCAACGTTGGAGGCAGAGATGGACAAGGTCGAATTTGAAAGAGCCGAGGATGCTATTCGAGCTGAACGCTTGGAACGGTCTAAAGACCTGGTAAAAAAACGTAACAAGGAGTTACACGAGAGGGAAATGGAAACGCTTCACCAAAGGAGCGCTTCGCTGCGGCGGTACCTCGGCGAGACGGTCATGCCCACGGTGACTGACGCGATTTGCGCTTTATCAAGACTACGACCTGATGACCCTGTTGAAGCGCTTGGGGAATGGCTCCTGCGGCTGGATAAACAAAACGAGGAGGAATACGAAGCGTCGCGTCTCGCGGAAGAGGTGATGGAACGCACTTTGTTGGAGGACGAAAAACTTCGCGAAAAACAACAGAAACTGGAAACGTCGCGGCGCAAAGCGAGAGAGGCGCTCGAGACGATCAAACCGCGGTCGGTGGTGCGTAAAACGATTGTCATGCCGCGGCGAACGGTGAGGTTAGGGTCGACACAAACCTCGAAAGCGGGGTCAGTGGCTGGTAGCGCAGTGGAAGAGTAATTGATACTTTAATAACTGCAGTTTGTTGTGGGTACGACGTAGAAAAAAAGCTCAAGTCGTCTGATACTCAAGTCAATCTAGTTAGCTCGATGTTAGATAAAAAAACCCAAGTCACTACCTATTACAGGCTCACTTTCGCCACGCCTTCGGCGACATTTTTCGCGAGCCATTTTTCGTGCGCCGCTTTCTGAGACGAGTGCGACTTTGCGAGTTTTTTCCGCTGCGCCTTGGCGACCTCTTCGCCCTCTTTCGTTTTCGTGGGAATTCCGTTTTCGTCGTACTCCGAAAACACCCCAGAGTACTCGCCGAGCTTGAACATCTCGGCCGGGTCGATTTTTGCGGCGGCTTCTTTTTCCGCAAGCTTCCGCACCGCTTCTTCCTTTTTCAACCTCGTCTCGCTCTCCTTCTTTTGCTTTGCCTCCGCGTCGCGTTCAAGTTCCTTCCGCAGCGCCTCTTTGTCGGTCATCTTCCACAACGCCCCGCCTTCCTTGTCATCCAGCTTGACGCCAAGGTCGGGCAACCCCACGTCCCGTAGGTTATCGCACGCGCGCATCAGCTCGGACTTAGTCGCGCCCGCCATGGTGAGTGATCGAATTTCATCCCGAAATTTGATAATCAAATCAAGCGCGGGGGCGAGGGTTTCTTCAGATGAAACACCACCAGAACCCTTGGCTTTGTCCGCATCCGCGCCGATTTCCCCAAAACCTACCTTTGAGCTGGTTTCTGCCACACCCAGGCAACACAGAATCGTGGTTACGTACCTCGCCGCGGAGTCGATTAGCAGGGGGCGGATGTCTTTTTGTGAAACCTTCCCTAAATACACGTTCGTCGCCCCAACCAAATCTTTCAACGCCTTGATAACCGCCGGCGTGTTGATGTTATCAACCATCGCCGCGTGCGTGCGTGCGTTTGACGTGTCAATCGCAGTCGACAAAACCCGTTCCTCGTCACCCCAGGTGTGTTCCTGCTCCACGGAATACCCACCCGGGGTACGCCGCATCACGCCTTTGACGGCGTGGAAAAACTCCACGAAGACTTGGCACGATTAACCCCGAAAGTGTCAGTCTGGTATATCGCGATGTGTATGAGTAAACAGTCAGGGCAGAGGTAAGACGTCCCTTCTGGTACGAGTATGGGCAATCACCTCAGGGAGGCGGAACGTGTGGAACGTGGGAAATACACTCACCTTTCTCAACCCCCAAGGCTTGGTCCATCTGTTTGAACCCGACCACGCTCCTTTCTCCAGACGTACCGTCCACCCCCTCCACCGGGGTCAAATCCATCGGGTCGGACCACTGGTGAATGAGAAACAAAAACCGCACTTGCCGCGCGGTGTACATCTTGAGCGTGGCGCCGATGGTGATGAAGTTTTTCAAGGACTTGCTCATCTTCAACCCGTCGATGTGCAGGTGCCCGGTGTGAATAAACGTGTTGACCCACTGTTCGCAGTCGAAGAAAGCCTCTGATTGCGCGAGCTGGTTTTCGTGGTGCGGGAAGTTCAAGTCGATGCCTCCGCCGTTGATATCGACGGTCTCACCAAGCACGTCCGAACACATCGCGCTGCACTCGATGTGCCACCCCGGCCTTCCCATTCCCCAAGGGCTGATACCAATAAAAGAAAGTGTCAGTCCCGTGTTGGGCGATGTATGGACAAACAGTCACCAGCTTCGGTAAAACAGTGTTGGGATTTGGGAAAAAACACACGTACCTGTCCCACGCCGGTTCCCCGGGTTTCGACTTCTTCCACAACACGAAGTCGTTCTCCGCGCGCTTCTCCGTGGCGTCGCCGCAAAGCGCGCCCTCCCCGTCCATCGCCAGCTCCAGGTTCTCAAGCGCGCTTTTGTTGAGCTTGGCGTACTTGTGCTTTTCGTTTTTTTCGAAAGTCGGGACGTCGAAGTACACCGAACCGTTTGACGCGTACGCGTATCCGCGTTCGATGATCTGATACCAATAAAAGAAAGTGTCAGTCTTGTGTGGGAACACAGGGAGGCGGGATTTGGGAAAGACAACACGTACCTGTTGTATGTACGACACGATCTTATCCGTGTACTCCGACACTCTGGTCAACATATCCGGTTTCAAAACCCCCATCAAGCGCATGTCCTCCATGAACTCCGCTTCGAAGCGGTGCGCCAACTCGAGGTACGCGCTTTGAATCCCCCATTGCTTTGATAGGTGGTGGGTGGTGTTACCGGCTTCAGCAGAAGCGGAAGGTACCAAAGAAGGATCGGCGAGACGGAGTAACTCCGCCAAGTCGTCGGTCAACCTTTCCTGTTCACCCAAGCTTTTCTCCCCCGACGCTAAAAGATCTTTCAACGGTTGCGCTGCTTTTTGGACACTCTCGTTGCCTTTGAATTGCTCAGCCCCCGCTTCAACAAGCACCCCCTCCGACCGCCTTAGGTGCGCGCGCATCACTATCTTGTCATCAATGTCAGTCACGTTCATCACGAACCGCACATCGTATCGGAAATACGTGGACATGACTTTCCGCAGGACGTCGAAATTGACGTAGTTCCGCGCGTGCCCCATGTGCGCGCTGTCGTACACGGTGGGGCCGCAGATGTACCACCCCACGCGGTTGCCGTCCAAAGGCACGAACGGAACCTTAGTGCGCGTGAATGTGTTCAACAAACTCGGGCCGTGCCGTCTCGGGCCCTCCGCTTGCGCGGCGGCGGCTTGCTCAGGTCGCCACCACGAAGTGGGGGGGTGGCACGCGCAGCCGGGGCCGAAGGGAGGGAAGGATGGGGGGGCGGACATGTTTAACGTCTTTACTTAACTATTGGCAACGACGCTTAACCGTTCGCTCAAAAACACAGAGAGACGTCTCAAGTCCGTGTGCGCGGAGGGCAATGCGATGTCGGCGATCGCGAATGCGATCGATATCTGAAAAACTGTTGGATTTCCCGAAACCGAAAAGTTGGAAGAGCCGCCGCCTCCCAGCAGACACTCCGCGTAGCGCGCGAGACGTCCCGTGATGGCGGCTTCCCCTGGGCCAGGGGTCGCCCAGGTTGTCGCCCCTCCCGACCGCGTTTCTCTCGGCCACGCGGTCAACGCGCTGTACACGTCGCACGACCCAACGACGCGTTCCGCGGCGGACGAATGGTTGCAGTCGTTCTTAAGGTCCGACATCGCGTGGCCTTTGTCCATCCAGCTGTTGAGCAACGCCACGGACCTGACCTCACTGGAGGCGCTGTTCTGCGCCAGAGCACTGCACGTGTTGCTTCGCAAAAGCGTGGTGAAACCAAGGGCGACGCAAGCATCGCACGCGGTTTTAGTGGAAGATGACTGGGTGAACATGCGAAGCGCGCTGTTGGCGCTGGCGTGGAACTTTTCGGTCAAGGGTGTTTTGCCGAACGGAGGTGTGAACGGTGGTGCAAATGGAGGTGCAAATGGAGGTATGAATAGCGCCAATGCAAACTGCACGAACGAAGCCCCGCCGCGAACAGTCCTGACGCAGGTATCCCTCGCGATTTCCGTGCTCGCGTGTAAGATGGTTTCCTGGAGCGCCGATGGGATCGTTACGGATTTGATCACGCACTTCACGGGAATTGGAGAAAACGGAGACCGAATAAACGCGCCGACTTCGGCGAAGGAAATCGTGTCGCGGTGGATGGAGGGTAATACGCCGAACGACCCTGACCAACATCTAAGACTAGACACCGACCAACACGCATTCGGTGAACACCTGCTGGCCACCGCGGGCGAGCAGTGCTTGATTTCAATCCTAGCCGTGCTTCCCGAGTCGTGCCACAGCAAGGAGCTTTCGATTCACCCGGCGAGAAGGGCTGAGGTCGGGGAAGGACTGAAAAAAGCAGCCACGCCAATCGTGTTCCCGACCCTGGATTTGCTAGCCGCCAAAGCGTTTGAAGGCAGTAATGGCGGTGGATTTCACGACACCGCACCTAAAGAACACCACGCAAGAGCCTCGACCCTAAACGCGTGCGCGGCGTGGTAAGTGTTTCTTTTCCCTAATCCAGGCACTGTTTTACCGAAGCTGATGACTGTTTGTCCATACATCGCCCAACACGGGACTGACACTTTCTTTTTACAATCGCAGGTCACTTTTCGACGAAACCCAAAACGGGTCGTGTCCGTCGTTGGCGCTTTCGTTCGCGGTGAAAATTTTGACGGATACACACCAAAGCCACCCGGCAGCGGTGATAGACGCCGCCGTTACGTTCGCAACCTCCGCGCTGGTTGGAGCGGTGCACCGGGAGGAGCGACGCGCCGCGCTTGGGGAGGCGCTCACCGCGCTGCGAACTAAATGCGGCGGCGGTGTCGTTGGTACGGCTGCTGAAGATATCAACAAATTCGCCCGTTCCGCGGAACAGCGCGCGCGGTGCGCGGAAGTGCTTGCGAGTGTGGCTTGCAGAGCCGCGGAGCCTGCGCCGGTGACTGAAAAAGCAGCCCCCGACCCGTTCGGGGTGGGGAAAGACGCCGCGGGCGACCGGACCTACGTTCCGTACAAGGATTTCGCCAAGGCGAGGAAAGCCAAGAAACGCAGCGACAAGCGCGAGGACCGATTCGCGGCGGCGAGTGGCGCAAAACCGGCGCCTCTCGTTGGGTGTGACTTGCCGGTGCTTTGTTTTTGTCTAGACGCGCTGGCGGAGGCGATGCGTGGGGACAGCCCGGGCGGCGCGTCCCCTGCCGCGGCGCTTGAGCCGTGGACATCCATTGGCGCGGAAATCGAATCGCACAAAGCCAAAGGCGGGTACGTTCCGCCGATCGCGCGCGAGTTAATCGCCAGCGCCGGCCTCGTCGCG
>Ga0209711_10004271_pt1 | contig 11662 bp, 31 predicted proteins | sample ArcticOcean_MG_C_7_FD_187441 | JGI IMG/M metagenome (GOLD analysis project Ga0209711, IMG submission 187441) | Marine microbial communities from western Arctic Ocean - ArcticOcean_MG_CB11_88 (SPAdes) (version 2) | ecosystem: Environmental > Aquatic > Marine > Oceanic | place: Arctic Ocean... | reverse complement strand
ACTTCGGAATAGTAATAGGCAAACTTTTGGTTCTGTCACCCTATAAACCATTCCTGGGAATTGTTCTTGTTCATATTCAATACCCAGTGTATCTGCTACATCATTAATATCTAATGAACTGCAATACTGGGTTGAGGCTACCATATTTACTACTTCTCGTGTCAATTTCTTCACTCTCGTATTTAAGTGATTGTATGATTACCTATATAAGCATTAGTGGGTTTGAATAGCGGGATTGGGATTAGCCTCTCCACAAGAGTTACATTCAGGCATAAAAATAGATGAAATAAAGCCACAAGCCTTGCACTTAAATTGTTGATTAATTTTAAGCATCAATTCTTCTAACTCATCCTCTTCCTCATCATATGTAGGTTTTGAATTTGCTCTCCATGATTTGTCTTCTCTACGGAAAGTTGTCTTGGAACTTTTTCCCTTCGTCTTCTCCTTATCCTCTGGGCGACTCAAAATAAAACCTCCAAATAATTAAATTAAATCTGCTAGAAATGCAGGGTCTTCATATTGAGTCTCTATGAATTTCCAAACCCTATTTATTCCTAATATGGTGGTGGTGACTTTCAGAACAAACTCGTTGGATTTTTCTGGGTCTATTCCTTCACAATTGGTTTCTAAATAAAATTGTATATCTGATGCACAAAGTAGGACTTTCGCCCTGACATTATCCATACTTAATACTAATTCTCCTTCTGGAAAGTGTTCTAACACTATATCCATAACTTCTGCCTTTACTCGGTATCCTTCTTCATCAGAATCTTTGGACATAAATAATGTTCCATATGCCTTATTATCAAAATCTTTGGACACAATATACACCTTGTATTTTTAACTATTTGAATATAATGGGTGGAGGGGCGTGGTATGAAACATCAACAGGTGAAGAGCGAGTATGAGAACATATCTCACGCCAAAACAACAAGATGTGAAAGAGGGGTGCATCCTGCTGCTTCATTTCCTCCAAATAGTATGTGTTACAATACCTATATAAGATAAAGTGTCGGAGGCAGGATTTGAACCTGCGAATCATTATGAACAGGAATTTAAGCCCTGCGCCTTTAACCACTCAGCCACCCCGACTTATAATATATTCCACATACTATGCATATGTGGATAAGTGGGGAGCAGATTATATTTCATCTTGATGGCTCCTTTGTGATATGTTGAATAGGTCTGTGCATGAATGCGTCACGAGGGCTGTTGGTTAGGTTATTTCATTCTTTACTCTGTAAATTATCATAAGTTGCTCAATGTTTTTTACCCTTTGTATTTTATAAGGTCGTATTCACACACAAGTTTGCTCTTCGTTGGGCCATCGTTGAGAGGACCGAATTAAAAAGACTTTTCTATTTTCACCCCTTGAGTTAAAGACACTCATCCATTAACTCATTACCTATATAACATTCATACATATGAGGGGTCAAAAGGTGCTTCTGAAGGAGATACTGTAAATGTGCTGGAAATTACTTGTTGCACAAAATCTATTAAAAACAATGTGAGTAATTCCTCATCAATCCCGCTTAATGTATCCATCACCCAGATATGTAGAGCCTCAATAATTTGTTCAATTATTAACGAAAATCTTTCTTCATCCAATATTTCTCCAATAGGAGTATTGCTAGTAACTATTTGCATTACTTCGGGTTTTATAGTTCCACTAAATCCCTCTTCTTCTTCATTATATTCAAGAAGCAAATGTTTTTGTAATTTGGTAAATTGTCTTTCCACCAATGATTTCGGGTAGTCCTTTAGGTCTGCCATAATATGAATATGTGATTGATTCTATTTCAATCTTACCATTCAATACGAATATAACATTCTTCATAATTGCCTTCAGCAGATTTTCCTGATGCTTGAATATACCCTCTGTTTCGGGCTACTTCCCATACTTGATAAGTATATCTTGCATCTTCTTCACAATAATGAATAACTTCTGCATAATTTCCGTCTGCCCATGCTTGCGGGGCGAATTTGGCCTCCATTAGTTTTGATTCATCTGTCCCTAAAACTGACTTGATAAGAGTTTGGAGGCTGAAGCGAACTCCAAAAGTTGCATCTTCTAAATATGTCTGCAAATCTAAATGTCTGGAAGTGATTTCATCACCATCAATATATTCTTTAATTATCTTTTCTACTCCACAACCACCTTCTGAGATTGGCTTTGAAATAATTGGCAAATCAAAGTGGGTTCCATTCTTGGTAATCAATGTATATCCATCATCCCACCATGTTTGTAAATCATCTTCTAATTGTTGAAATGACATAACTGTGAATTTTTCCATGACTTCTGCGGGTAAATCTTCCCATTGAGCATAATTATATGGTCCTGATGTGGGGTGCCAAATAGAAACACAAGATACTTCCCACCCTTGAGGATTTCCAAAATCTAATCCTTCGGCTTTCATATCTAAGTTTTTTGTCTCAATATCTAATGCTATTACCTTCATATTATCGCCTTCCTAATACTCTTTTTATTTGTTGGATTTTTATTTTTAATTGTCGGTTTTCACGAGTCAATGTTTTAACCTTTAATTCCAATCTCTTGAGTGGGTCGTTTCTTACATCGGCCATTCAAAACACCAAATATACTAATACAATACCACTAAATAAAGCGGCAGAAAAACTACTAACTGTTCTTAAAAGTTCCATTTTGTGATTGTGCTTATCAAGCCATCTTTCAAAGCGTCCACGAGATGTAATCTCTAATCGGTTGTCACCTAAGAATATTTTGCCTGATTCTTCCTCCCAATCTTTAATTTGGGCACTCCAAGCGGTAAGCCAAGTATCTAATTCTGTGCTGCGGGTCATTGTGAATCCTCCAATTTACAGCGAACACAATGCCACTTACTTTGAAATTGTGGGTTATGGGCTGAATTTTGACATGGGTATGGGGGTGGAATGCTTTCATATTGTTCTTTAAATTCTGAGTTTTTAATATTTTCACATTCAGAAGTGTGATAATTAACTACGGTGGTGGCTGGTCCTTGATAAATCAAAAGCCATACAATGTCACCATTGTTTTCATTCTTAAAAAACTGCTTATCTGTATATTGTCTCCAATTTTCATCACTCATATTATTTCCTCCTGGCACCAACATTTTGGGTCGCAAACTCCTTCCATGTGTGTTTTCATGTCTATGACCCCACCTAAAAGGTGAGTTCTCTGACTGTCATTACTAACTACTTTTTTATCTGAAGTTAATTCTTTAATTCTATTTTCGGCTAAGGTAATATATGCCTCTGAAATCTCTGAACCAATATAAGTCCTATTAGTTTGAAGGCAAGCAAGTGCTGTTGTGCCGCTACCCATAAATGGGTCATAAATCACAGAGGTATCCCATGAAAATAGTTTTATACAACGCAAAGGAAGTTCAATTGGGAATGGTGCTGGATGTCCAATCTTCTTTCGGCTAGCACCAGAAAATTCCCAAAGTGCTAAAGACCATTCAACAAACTCTTCTTTAGTGATGTCCATTAATTCAGACTTATTTTCAGGTTGTGGCAATTTATATGAATCTTTAGCAAATACCATGATGTATTCAAAGGGCATCGGTAATGATGGTGCTGACGGTGAACCGTATGAGCCCCATGCAGTTCTGGCGGAAACATTTCTTTTATTCCAAACGATATTAGCCATCGGCATCCATCCGATTTCAGACATCATTTGAATGTAGTCGGAATGAGTAGATACTCTACCATTTTTCCCATCCCCAATATTAATAACACATCTGCCACCTGATTGAGTTTTTTGAAAGAGTTTGCTAAATATGAGTTTCATAGAGTCCATATAGGCTTCGTGCGTGAGGTTATCGTCATGAGTATCATACGATTTGTCCTTATTGAATTTATTATTACCTAAATCTACATTATAAGGAGGACTAGTAACTGTCAATGGTAAATACCCATCTTCCATCCTCTCTAATGTGACCATACAATTTTCTTGATAAATATGATTTGTTCTCATGGTCTCACCAATCTCTTATACTCCGATGACCTATTTAATGGTTCTCAACATGATGTTGATGATGATGGTGGTGGTGATGTCCTAAAAAATATGAACCTAATAACATAGTTACGGCTCCAAATGCAGCAAAACTGGCTGTGATATATGCTTCCTCATAAATAGCGGAAACAAATTCCAAAATATGGAGTAGTCCATGCACTGCAAGCGCATATTCAAGACCCTTTAGGAAAACTGCCTTCATTCTTCTTCCGTCCAATCACTAATGAGTTTTTGGGATGGGTCTGGGGCGGATGAATCTGCCTTTGAGGGTGAAAGAAGTTGGACTCTCCGAGCGAGAGAAAACATCCATGACCCCAAACCCAATGTTAATAGGTAATTGATATACAATAGTAAAGTTTCCATAATTATTCCTCTTTGTAAATGTGTTGTTTAATGATGCTAAATTCTTCTGGAGACAGGATTACTGCATCATAGGAAGGTATCATCAACGGCTCATCAGTTTCTGGGTGCCTCATTTCTTCCCCTTGAAATAAAATTGGTTTTTCAGATAATGTGTAACATTTACCATCTGGCATATGATATACCATTCCAATGTCATCGTGGTCTATTGTGAGAATCTGAAGATATTTCATCCTCATATTTTCACCATGTTCATTCTTGTAAGTTTTTGCTCGTGCCATATTTATTCCTCTTCCGAAATTGGTGCGGCTACCATGACGGCAACCTTTTTCAAATCAATGGTGTATGTTCCTTCAACAGCATTAAGCAGAACACTTGCTCGCTTTGCGGTTGTGGATTCTACTAATCCTGTAAGTGTGCATCCATCACGAATTTCAAATGAAACCAAATCACCAACATTAATGTCAGATGGGGCTTCGGCGTTATCAATCAAATCTTTGATAATTGATGCAACTTGTCGCAATTCAATTGGTGTCAGGCTTACTAATTCTTCTACTACATTTTCTACTGTCATAATCATTCCTCCTCTTCAAGAGCCTTTGCTACCAAAAGAGCGTGTTTCATTTCATCGTCTGCCACATTAGAATTAACAGACTTAATCTTAATGATTCCATCATTGTATTCTGTTTGGGTGTGATGATTCTCCGACATATAAATCTTGAGAATCTGTTTTGCAGAATCTATAAGTGTGGCTAACAATGGGGATTCTTCCCCGCTTTCTACTCCTTTAATTGCTGAATATACAATCAGCAGTTCTTCGTTGTCCATCTCTCTTAGCCTCAATTATATGTGGGTGTCATTACCTATTTAACCTTCTGCAAAACTTAATAACGGCCTCACCAGGAAACAGTTTTGAAATATAGGTATATGTGTATGCTCCATGTTCAGATTCTTTGTATGCTGAAACAATTCCTCGTCCCTTCCAAGCCTTCAAAATAAGACTGATTCCATTTAATGTAGCGGTCTTCTGAAATGATGAGGAAATCTTGGCAATATCTCCGGATGTTAGTGGGCCTTTTTCATACAAAATAGATAGAATCATAAAGTCCCTGTGTCCGTTGTGCTTACTTACTAATTTAGTATAACAAGTTCTACCACAAAATCTTTTATTAGATTTATTTTCAGGGGTATAGGCTAATTCAAAATCATCTCGGCAAACTGAACAGTTCTTGTTGATGGGCCTATATGTAATACCATCTACATCGTTCTTAATTGGTTTGATATTATTTATAGTCGCCTCCATACAATATAGAGAACAATAATTTCTGTGAATCTTATTGCGGCTCAATTGAGGCTTTTCTGAAATCTTCTTATTACATGGTTGGTATCCACAAGACTGTGCCATAATCTCACCTCAAATATCCTATTTAGTTAAATATGTTATGATTAAAGCGCAAATTGCGCTAAATGGAGTGAAAATAAGAAACCATCCTAACCATTTTTTTGACTTTTTAGATTGGGATGCCATACTATTCACTTCCAAACTTGAGCCATATATTTTCCGGTATCTCTATCAAAATGCATTAGAGTCAATCGTGAACCAGCAATATTATATTGTTTTGTGTAATCTGCTTCTGATTGAATTTGTGACCATGCTTTCAAAAATGCTGTTAAGACTGGTGTTAATCCAGTAACAAACAAAACAATCTCGGTTGGCCCATCTCTAAATAGTTCAAAAAGAAACTCCTTGGAGTCGGCTATATTTTTATTAAAATCTAATGGATTCTCAACAATGGGTGGAAACACATATTCTGTTACTGGCATATCATGTCTGCCTGGTCCGCACAATCCTACTGCTATCTGCTTCATAGCAAACCATTATAGGATTACCTATATAACCTTAGTTAAAATGGATTGGCTACAAGATATTGAATATAGTCTAATACATCTGGTAAATATTGGTCTGGAACTAATCTGGTATCTCCAAACTTATTTCTTAAACAAACCCAAATATGTGCAAAGGCATTTCTTCCTTCTGGGTGTTGGCGTGATGGTGGAAGTAATGGTTGAAGAATATCCCCTCCAACTCCTACCGCTCTAGCAATTATGGCGTGATTTTCATTATTCATTTTCCTCACCTATTTTTTCTAATCTTTCGTTTGCCATTTCAATATATTCATCATGTAATTCACAACCAATATAATTACGACCTAATTTTTTACAAGTTACTGCAGTTGTGCCTGAACCCATGAATGGGTCTAATACAACATCTCCAATATATGAATAGTATGAAATAACTCTTTTGGTCAAATCTTCTGGATAGGGGGCTGAATGTTTTGAACGGGTTTCAGGATTAAACTTCCATACATTTGAACGCTCATAATTATCTCCAACTAATGAAGATTCTAAAATATCACCCTCATAAGAACGAACTATTTTATCAATTAAATTACTTGATGGTTTTTGAAATATAAAAATTGTTTCTGTAACTATATTGGGTTTATAGGCCACAGGTTTTCGGTGTCTAAAAAATCCTCCGTTTCTATTCGGTGCTGCACCTTCGGGCTTAACCCAAACTATATCATCTAAGTATTTCCAACCGATTTTCTCCATTAAACTAAAGAAATGATATGGGATTGCTATACGGGAAGATTCCATAGACCTTTTCTCACGAGGCACAATAATGGGTGATATATTGACTACGCACATTCGGCCTTCTTTAGTGATTCTAAAAACTTCTGTAAATGTATCTTCAAGAAATTTCAAATATGACTCGTATTCAGGCCAAGTTGAATAATCACGAGCATTGTAATATGGTGGTGATGTGCAAGTAAGGTGAATACTATCTGATTCAAAAGATTTCAAGGTTTCAGAACAATCTCCCTTGATTATTTGGTTAGGAGATAAAGGCAATTAAACTTCCTCCTTATTACCACATTCTTTACATTCAATTATGCCTTCGGCAATGTCATTCCATTTCGTTGATTTGCATTTGACACAATTACGGGCTGCATTGTAATTAGATGAATAAAGAAATTCCATATCAGGAAGTGGAGTAGTCATGGTTAGTCCTCCTTGGGTTTAATCTGAATTACTTCGGTATCAAATTCAATCCAAACATTTGCTCCACAAGCCAATGGTGTTTCTGGAGAATACATAACTGAACCCAAAACATTTCCGCTTTCGGCGCAGACTAAATCCAATGAGTGATGATACTCATTTGTCTTATAGGTCTTACAAGTAATCACAGGTTTCCTTTCGGAAGGCTCTACCTTGCGATTGTGCTTAATGTTATGTTGATTGATATGGATAATCTGTTTCATTCTTCCTCACCTATAACTTTGAGATTGATTTGTTCGTCTATTTCAGCAAATCCATCAAGATACTCATCCTTTCGGCGTAATACCTTGTCCATCATTCTTTGCCTCCAAGTCCCATTATTCATCCTTCAATTCCTCCAAATGTTTAATTACTTCTTTAGGGGGAAATGACTTCCCAATGGGTTTTATTTTATCAAGCATCCAATTCCATTCGTTCTTCATTCTTCCTCACCTTCTTCATGTTCCCAATTTAGTATAAAATCTAATTCTGTAATTTGTTCTATTTTTTGTTGTCCTATAAATCTCATGGTGTAAATTCCATTAGTGGCCTTTTGAACAATAATGGCTTTTTCTCCATTTTCTTTATTGAAGTAAGTTCCCAATCTCCATCTCATGATGATTCCTCCGACCATTCACTTTCGGCCAGAGTGCAATCATAACACAATTTCTCATGTTCTTCTTTGGGACCTTTACAAGATATACAAGTTTCCCGTTCTCTCTCTTCCCTACATTCTTTTAAGTGAATGCGCCAAGGAGACATTTCTGCATGGATGCTACTCATGTTCATATTCCTCCCATTCTTCATAGATATACTCTTCATCTTCTAAGCGAAGGCGAAGGCGCATCATCTTGACCATGTTTATTCCTCTTCTGTATTAGGTTCATATCCTGGAACCAATATGACATGGGTTTCACAAATCAGAGCGTTGTTTTTTGTTTTTGGATGGTGAATTTTATGGATGGCCTCTTCTTGGCAATCTTGGATTATACAACCTTGAGTCATTCTTCCTCACCTACGGATTCTCCAATTTGGCTCATATCAATGTCATGCCCACAATTTTCGTCATGGATATGCTCATTAGGCTCAACGAATGCTTCAGGATTATCCCTTCGTGCTTGACGCATCTTTCTCATCTGCGTTTTATGCTTACGATATGCACTTTCTGATTGTGCTCTGGATTGCATTTCTCTGCGTGTGATAGCCTTACTATCCATGTTTGTGCTACTTTGTGCTAAAAACAGTGTTCCATTATCATTGTGCTTAACTCGCAGGATAGGCACAACAGGCTCTCCGCCCTTATACTCTGTGCATGAACGGCACAGACCCCTATATCGGTATGTGGTGGTATCTTTGCATTTTTCTTCAAGGCATTTGTAAATATATTGTGTCATAATTATTCCTCCGTATCGTGTCCACAGTGTTCATCATGAATATGCGGTTCTTCTGATGCCCCACCCATTTGTGGATTTTCTGCCAATATCTTATTGAGAGCAAACCGCATATCAACCAAACGGTCAATAGTAGTTAGTATATCACTAATGATTACATTTACCTTCATTTCTGCAGGTAATTCATCAAAATTCAAATTCCCCTCTCCTTCTAATTTCTGGCTGTCTATTGTATCTTTTTCCATTTTCATTCCTCCGCTTGTGCTGCTGTAAAGTGTTTCCTAAAGTCTTTGAGATTCATTTCGCTATCAACATCAACACCCCATCCGGTATCAACACCCATTGAAACTAATGCATTATCATCTTCAATTTTCAAGATGTAATCAAAAACTTCATTTGGTAATAGTGAATCTTCATCTCCTTCTTTTTTCACTTCTTCAAAAAGCATATATCTCGCTTCTTCAAAAACTGATGCTTTGAATGTATCTCCTTCCTTATTCGTAAAGGTTCCCATGTTTTCGTCAATAAGGGTGAATCCCTCGCTTTCAAAGTGGGATAAAAAGGCTTCCCAATTTGGGGTAGTTCCTTCAGTAAATGCCAACGCTACTACTTCACTCATAATATCACCATTGTAAGATAACCTATTTAAGATTCCTCTACTACCCATGTTTTAGCATTAGTCCAATTAATGTCTGGGCGTGAACACCTAATACAAAGATGGCCTTTGATTTGATTACAATAACTTCTTTCATCAGTGTAGCCCATAACTCCACAACCTGCACAGGGTTTGTATTCTGCTTGAGATGGCATTATTCTTCCTCTCCCTTAGATATGACTTCCCAATTGCTTAGATAATTGGCATTAAACCTTATTACTTCAAAAGACTCATTAGATGCTGTATAAACTGCAATCTTGGATTTTTCAAAGTCAATACTTTCTATCTCAATAATCGTATAGGTAGCATTGGTGTGAATATTTTGAATGTTCTGACCTACTCTCATAATCATTCCTCCTCACATATTTGCATAACTTCATTTCCAGTTATGTCAAAGTCGTTGAGTTCTTGTTTATTCTTGCCCTCAACTGCCTTGATTAATTTATTGGTTAGATTATATTGGTCTTCAAATAATGTATTAATGTGTTGAAACAACATATAATCAATGAATGTGCTAAATAGTAAAACTATGAATAAATATACTAATGTAAAAGATTCCATAGTCATTCACCCCTTCCTTTAGAAACCTTGTTATTTGCCTCTTCTATCTCACATTGGGTGCAATTGTGCTTACCTTCAAATTCAGGTCTGTGTTTCATCGGCTTTTTACAAATCATATTTAGTCCTCCTTTTTGTCTGTATCTTTATTAATGTGATAAAGGGCTTCAATTTCGCTTTTAGGAATACGGACAGTAGCCCTACGCTCTGAACCAAACTTAATTGCTTTGATATATCCCTTGCGTATATAGTTCCGAACTGTTGATTCACTGACTCTCAATAGTTCTGCAAACTCCGCTACGGTGTAAAACTCCTGACTCATAGTATTCCCTAATTATTATTAACTACGATTACCTATTTAACTTATCGTCAAATAAGCACATCTATTGTGAAATAACCCAACTACCCTCAATGGTGCGAGTGATGAGCCCTTCCCTCCAAAGTAAGGTAAGCACATCTTTCACCTTCTTCCGCCCTGTCGTGTTGTTGTATCCTACCACATACTGACCCTGAGCATCTTTGAGTGTGACAATAGCATTTACTGTCTTTGCCCCGTCTGCTAAGGACTCATAGATTTTTCTATGGAATGTTGTTTCTAATATGCGATTAGTATTTGACTCATAGATATATCGGGTTCCTATCTTTCTAACCCTCCCTTTAACTTCAAGATAATTCAAAATATCATCTCTCATCTGTCGCCATGTGCTATTCTTTTTAATGCTCTTCAGAATCTCCGTTTTGGTTAATCCCTCTGGTGCTAATTTGAGAGTGTCTATAATTTGAACAATAAATACATTATACTTATTACGCTCATCAGTTCCTAAGCGTGGAGGCTCCAAATGTGCTTGCGCTTGTTGCATTTCAAAGTTCTGTTGAACCTTAAGCATGGCGACCTTAATTTGAGCATCTGAAAATGGTTGGATTTGTGCTTCTTCAAGTGGTGTGCCTAATTTGAGCCTATCCTGCACAATTTGTGCCTTTGCTAAAGGCTCAAGAACCATCTCTTTATGCCATTGTGCTTGCTGTGCCGCTTGTTCTGCTTGCGATATTGTTTCTATCACTTTTTGTTCGGCCTCCAAAAGTGCTACGGCTTCTTCAACATATCCATTCTTTATTGCAGATATTTTCTCCACCTCATGCAAGACCATAGGTGCAGTTAAATTAAACTTAAGGCATACCTCCTCAACGAATTTCGCCCTAAATGGTGTGTCCTCTAAGATTAGGTTTTTGACTACTTCTTGCCTTTCATCAAGACACATTTTAACCACTACATCAGGTGCTACCATACACATACTGTATGTGGCTACCTATTTGAAACTACCTTTTTGTCCGTCCGGCTAAAAAGTGGACAACTCCCAATCCTAACTACGCCATCTATTGTTAAATGTGCATAAATAGGCCAAATACAACAAAAAAGTGGACAAACCTTACAACTCACGCAAATAACGCTATCTATTGTTATCTTTAGTTAATTAAGAAAGGGGCTGGACAGGAAACAGACGGATATGGGCATTCCAGGACACGAGTTGGACAAACTGAGAGCCAACAAAGGGTAAAAAATTGCCAGATTGCCAGACTTCTCGG
>Ga0209711_10004270_pt1 | contig 11663 bp, 12 predicted proteins | sample ArcticOcean_MG_C_7_FD_187441 | JGI IMG/M metagenome (GOLD analysis project Ga0209711, IMG submission 187441) | Marine microbial communities from western Arctic Ocean - ArcticOcean_MG_CB11_88 (SPAdes) (version 2) | ecosystem: Environmental > Aquatic > Marine > Oceanic | place: Arctic Ocean... | reverse complement strand
CCTACCACTCAGTGGGAAGCGCCTGGTCAAGTTTGAGTAATACACCGCTGCGGATGTATAAACATTTTAATCATGAGGGAGGGAATTGTAGTCCCTTGATTGCACATTGGCCCAAAGGTATAGCAAAGCCTAATCGTTGGGTTCGTTCACCTATTCATCTCATTGATATAATGCCCACTCTGCTTGAAGTGGCTGATGTTGACTACCCGGATAAATTCAATGATGAAGAACTTATCCCAGTCGAAGGGTCTAGTTTGACCTCTTTTTTTAATGGAGCTAGTGCCGCCAATGAAAGGGTTCTTTGTTTCGACCATTTTGATTCGAGTGCAATTCGTAAGGGGGATTGGAAACTGGTGCGTGGTAACAACCGGTATAAGAATCGTACATGGGAACTTTATAACCTGGCAGATGACCGGTGCGAAACGAACAATCTAATCGATTCTCATTCCGGGAAAGCAAAAGAACTGGAATCCGAATGGCTCGATTGGGCCAAGCGGGTCAAGATCAATCCCTATTACTCTCACACACCGACGATTTTGGTTAGGGAAATAACTAAACTGAAAAAAGATGATAATGGTTTCTACCTCTTACATCAGGGTGACTTAGTGAGTAGCCAACACGCACCCAACTTTGCCCGCAAGGCGATTGAGATTCACCTTTCTATTTCGAGGGGTAAAGAGCTAGGGGGAGTCCTGATTTCCCATGGAGGAAGTCGCATCGGTTTCTCCCTCTATCTCGAGGAGGGAAAACCTGTTTTTTCTTGTCGCTTGGGTGGAGATTTGCATACCATTCGCTCCACTCAATTGTTGCCCATGTCGAGAACTGCGTTGTCCGTACAAGTTGAAAAAAATGGACGGGTCACTTTGAAAACCAGAAGTGAAATTCTTGGCGAAGGAATGTTGCCAAGTTTATTCAATAGCCACCCTCAAGATCCTCTCGAGATTGGCAATGATTCTTTGTCCACTCTCGTGAACTATCCCTTTAATCCTCGCTTCAAGGGCAAAATCCATGAGACTAAGCTCAAGTTCAAGTAACTTTCTTTCCTTAATCTAAACCAAATTAAAAATGAAATATTCTATTCCCTTTGTTTTCAGCCTTCTTCTTGTATGTGCCTTACCAGGAGAGGAAAAAAAGAATAATTCTCCTTTTGGTAAACAGGTAAGCCAAAGTGGAATTAAACATTCATTTTTAATCTGTGGAAGCAGAACAGTTCTGCTGAATGAGGATTCAGAGATCATTTGGCAAACCAAGGGTTATGGTCGGGATGGTTTTGTTCTTCAAAATGGAAATGTTTTGGTTTCAGTCGGGAATGTTGCCAAAGAAATTACCCGTAAAGGCCAGATTGTATGGAGCTATAAACTGAGTAAGGGAAATAAGGAACTGGGTTCCTGTGTTCGTCTTCAAAACGGAAATACATTGGTTGTAGAACGCGGGGTTAAACCACAATTACTTGAGATAAGCAGGACAGGTTCGACCGCAGTAACTGTTCCCCTTAAGCCTGAAACCACAAATGCTCATATGCAAACGAGGATGGCACGAAAGTTGGCCAATGGTAATTACATTGTTCCCCACCTCCTAGCCTTCGCAGTTAAGGAATATAAGCCCGATGGAACTGTAGTGCGAACGATAAAAACTGACCTGCCTGAATTGGGTGGACGTAAAGAAAGGAACTGGCCTTTTACCGCAATTGAAGTAAACGGGGGGAACCTTTTGGTTAATCTGACTAATGGTAACAAAACGGTTGAATTTGATTCTGTAGGTAAGGTTGCTTGGCGGGTGGATAATACAAATGTGGAAGGTCGACTTGCTGATCCCTGCGGTGGTCAGCGTTTAGCCAATGGGAACACGATAATTTGTAGTTATGGACAAAAGAAAGGAGGGATGCCTAAGCTTTTTGAAGTGAACCGGAATAAAAAGGTGGTATGGGAATATTTTAATCCAGCGGTTCGTGCACATGAAGTTCATGTGATCACTACCAATGGAGAGGTGGAGGGCACTTTGAAATAAGAGAGTCTTGAAATTTTCATTTACTCTTTAAATCGTTGAGCCTTTAATAAATTCTATGAAAAATTCCGCCTTTTATTTAATACTCCTCCTCTTATTATCAGGACTAAGTTTTTCGAAAGAATTAGCGCCCACTGAAGACCGATCAAAAGTTGAATTTTTTGAAAAAATTTACAATCAAAAGATTGAGGGAGTCAAGTTGCTCCATGACTATCCTGATCCTGATACTTTTTACTCTGATATTACGAAACGGGTGGGGATTCCTGAGATTGTTTACAAAGCAGTTGAAGAAAAATATGGCTGGAAGAATGATGAGAAGAACTTCTTGGCCCTAATGATCAAAGGAGGTGGGCGCTCCGATGATTGGGGCGTTATGGTTACCAAATTCCCTAGAGGTCTTAAAAATGCCAAGGGCAAAGAGGAGGCAAAGAAGCTGCTCAAGGATATGGAAATGAAGATGGTCGTAGTTGGCTATGATGGAAAGGTTTCATTTCCTGAATTTAAGGACGAATAAGGAGTTACATGAGAGGTCACTATTCTTTTTTATTCTTGTTGGGATTACTTCTCCTTAGCCAGGGTTGTTCTTTTTTAGAGAACACGGAAACGCGAAAGTTTGAATTAATTTGGGAAGTAAATCATGAAGAGAAATCGCATGGACAGTCATTGGTTGAATTTGAATTTGTTGATTTCCCCGGTCACATAATTGGTGAATATTCGGATACACTGATCAAACACTTGGAAGGAAATGGAACTAAAGAGATTACGGCTGTTATCGAAATTACTAACAATGTTTTTGGAGAAGTCAGTTACAGTATAATTGAGATTGCCGGTCTAAAAAAATGGTATTCTGCATTTGCTTACGGAGGCACCCGGGGTGATCCTAAAAAATCTCCTTTTGAATAAGGTTCTTTCATCCAAAAATGAAGAAAGTAATAAACGGTAATCCCATGAGCAAAAAACTTCACCGACTGAGTAATTCATATTTAGCAACTATTCTTGTAGTTGCCCTTTTGTTTGGATGTGAACCACGTCTTCACAAAGCCGTAAAGTCGCGAGATTATGACCAAGTGGCTCAGTATTTGAATGCAGGAGATAATATTGACATCAACTCAACTACTGAAATATCAGATTTTTTTTACGGAGGTTTACGTTTGCGATATACTCCGCTTCATCGGGCAGTACTTTGTGAAGATATAAAGATGATTAAGCTTTTGATTGGCAGGGGTGCAAACTTGGAAGCCAGAGACCCCGACCGTACACCGCTTTTTTTGGCTGCTCATTATGGTTGTGTGGAGATTGTCAAATTATTGATTGAGCATGGAGCCGACCCAAATGCACTTGATTTACATACGGGTGAAACTCCCTTGGGTCGGGCACAATTTGGGAGTTATAATGAATTGATCGAGATTCTCATTGAGAATGGCGGGAAAACAAGATTAGAATTGAAAGCTAAATGATCGATTTTATTCAGCAAGTATTGACACGGTCTGCTACAGTCGGAAGAGGATGAAATATTCTAGTTTTGGAAAACGCTTTGCTGGTGATATAGGTATTGGTGAATTGATGGACGATCTGGGCGATGCCATGGTCGCCGATCCTGCACCGCTCATGCTCGGGGGAGGGAACCCCGCTCACATTCCTGAAGTACAGGCTATTTTTCGTAAGCGAATCGAATCTATCCTTTCACAACCTGGCGAGTTTGAAAGTACAATCGGGAATTACGATACCCCTCAAGGGTCGAAGAATTTTGTTGGAGCATTGAGTGACCTTTTTCGGTCTGAATTTGGATGGGATGTAGGGCCCGAAAATTTTGCCCTGACCAATGGAAGTCAGAATGCATTTTTTTCCCTTTTCAATTTATTTGCGGGTAAATTTGAAAGTGGTAAGTCCAAACAGATACTTCTGCCTTTGGCTCCCGAATATATTGGATATTCCGAGGTGGGTTTGGAGTCGAATTTCTTTCAGGCCAATCGTCCAGAAATAGAATTATTGAGTGATGGGTTGTTTAAATACCGGGTGGATTTTGACCGACTGAACATCAATGAAAGTGTGGGGGCGCTTTGTTTTTCCAGACCAACTAATCCAACCGGTAATGTGGTGACGGACGAGGAGGTGTCCCGACTTCGTGAACTTGCTAATTCACAGGGTATTCCTTTGATTATTGATAATGCGTACGGCACCCCTTTCCCCAATATTATTTACTCGGAAGCACAGCCGGTCTGGGATGAAAATATTGTACTCTGCCTGAGTTTGTCGAAGTTCGGTTTACCTAGTTTACGTACTGGAATTGTGGTTGCCCGTAAGGAAGTTATTCGGATCGTTTCCCGAATGACTTCGGTCTTTAGTCTGTCTCCAGGTAGCTTAGGTCCTGCACTTGCCTTTGATTTGGTGAAAAGTGGAGAAATTACTCGGGTTAGCAATGAAGTGGTTAAACCTTTTTACGAAGAGAAGGCCAAAAGGGCTGTGGCTCAACTTCGACGCGAAATTGGTGACCATGTTCCGATGAGAATTCATAAACCGGAGGGGGCTTTGTTTTTGTGGCTGTGGTTTGAGGGGCTACCAATCAGTAGCCAAGAACTCTACCAAAGACTCAAGAAAAAGGGTGTTCTCGTAGTTTCCGGTCACTACTTTTTTCCTGGAATGGAGAAAGAAAACTGGGAGCATAAGGGAGAATGCATACGAGTTACTTACGCTCAGGATGAAGAAGTAGTGGCTAAAGGAATTCGTTTAATTGCTGAAGAAATTATAAAAGTTTTTGCTCAATGAAATCTTGTTTAACTTTTGGTGTTTTCTTGTGTTTTTGGATGTCCTTCATTTCCATCTCGGCTATTCCACTACCCACGAATGAGGATGTGGGGTCTAAAAGTAAGCTTGGCCAGAATGGCATAGTACGATCTTATTTAGTTGGAGCTGTTCTAACTCAGGCGGAGGAGAAAATTATTTTGAAACTAGCCAAGAAAAGAGGAATCAAAAGAGTCGGCAAGATTGTAACACATTACATGCTTCCAAGCTCAGCCAAAGCCATTCGCGTAGAAGGTTTTGCTGAGAAAAAAGGGAGGGAGGTTTCAAGGGAAATCTTGAGCGTTACTCGTAAGGGATGGACCTTCCCCAATGCTAAGCCCGGGAAGAATGATTTAGTTTTAGGCGATTTTTGGGCTGGCAATGTTTATGTGAGAAAACAATTTGAACTGAATGTGAGCGGCAAGATCTACTTGTGTAGTTCAGTTATTGGCATGTCGTTTGAAGAAGCGGAATCTCTCCTTGGCATGTTTCAAAATAAAAAGTTTAAGGTCAACCCCAGCGTTCGCCAAAACTCTCTAGAGGAGGTTAATTGGACTCAACCTACTCGTTTTAGTCGGAAAGGGGATATTATCTCAGTTGGATTTCTTGCTAAAGATGAAGGTTTTTTCGATCTTCAAATTAAGGAAGAAAGCGGTATTCTAACTATTCTTCAAATGATGCAGGCAATGCCTTGATTATTTCTCTGATTTTATTCCAAAGGGCATTAGCTGGAGAGAAAGTAGTATTTTTGCATGAATTATTTTTATAGTCAGATAATTTCATCTATGTTTCTATCATGGAATAAAACTTACTCTGTTAATGAATTAACCTTCCTAAAACCAAAGATAAAATGAAAGTAATCTTTCTCTTAAGCATCTTACTCTTTCTGTTTAGTTCCTGCAGTTATTCTTCTTCAAGAGGTTGGAGTTTTTCAAACAGCGAATCATTTGAGAAAGAAAAGGCCCGACGCAGGGCAGTGGATCGAAAAACAGATAGGATTTTGGAAGTCGGCAGAATCGAGGATCGAGCAGAGGCCCGGAGGCAGGGCAAGGGAGAAGTTTTCGAGGAGGAATTTTTCCGATCGACCCGACCATGATGTTTCTTTGACTATTATTTTACTTGTTCCGAACAACTTCTGATGGGCGGTGGTTGGAAAGCCTTTTAATTAAAAAAAAAGATGAAAAAAATACATTTCACTGGAATTTTTGGAATAAGCTTTCTCATGCTGTTTTCTTCCTGCAAAGAGATCGAATCGCATTGGAAGAGTGATGATATGAAAAAGGTCATCTCCGCCACCTCCTTTGCAAATTCTAACATGACTTGTCGTGCTTTTCGGGTGTATGACTCTTATCCTGATGGAGAAAAAAAATTGGAAGGTAATTCCTTGCATGGTTATGAGATCATTTCAGATGCGGTCGGCATGAACCTAGGTTCACGGAAAGAACTTTCTTCAATAATAGAAGATTATGACACCTATTTTTATCACTCCGTTCCTCGTGATTGTCTATTTCAACCTGGAGTAGCTTTTCGTTTTAGTCACAAACATAAGAATCAGGTCGATCTACTTGTTTGTTTCAGTTGCAATGAATTGAGGTATTATCTGGATGGAAAGGTTGTCGGCCAAAGTTATTTTAAATCTCAAGAACTTCGTTTCTTAGTTAAGGAACTGTTTCCCAAAGATGATAAAATTCAAAAGCTTTAAGTAATTCGCTTTTTTTGAATCCAAAAGAAGGTTTTAATCATAAATCAAATCTTACATCTTTCACACTGGGATTATTTCTGGCTCCACCACCAGTTTTGTTATTTTCCAAGTTTAAGAATCAAAAACCCGGTTGGTGCCTTTTATTACTATTAATCGGAGACTTGTGATGGGTTTTCATTTATGGGACTTTTATATTTTATCATCAACACATCGCGGATCATATCGCTTAAAATAAAGAACTGCCCAAAGGGTGGGACAGCGATGGTGCCTCGGGATTAGCCACCATGTTTTTCGGTTGGCTACTTTCTTTGATCTACAGTTTGCCATGGTTGGGGCTTTATTTAATATCCAAGCTTTTTAAAAAAGTTAAGGGTTGAAAATTAAAAGTATTTAAAATTATTTTTTTAATTTACTTACAACTTTTCTTGTCTCACGATAAACTTTTCGTAACTAATAGCCTCCTACCCCTCAAAAATATGATGAGCTTAATTAAGCTAGTTTCCTTATTCTCCTATGCCCTAATTCTTACCATTTCTTTTTTTGGGATAAGTTTACCTATGGTTGTTTCTGCAAATCCAGCTTCAGATAAGCAACGCTTTCAAGAAGTTGCCGACCAACTTGATTTAGGCGGTGTTCTTTACGGCTATGTAAGTGTGGAAGGGGATCTCGAATCTCTTACTCAATACCTTGATTCCTTCATGTCCGGAATGAAGGAATTTGAAAAGGGAATTCCCGATTTTGATGCCAATGCACTACTACGAATTTCCGGACTCGATTCAATTTCCGCATTGGGAATGAGTTCCATCCGTACAGATGACGGCTTTCGTAATAAGGTATATCTGCATGCACCCCAAGGGCAACGCGGGTTTCTAGCCTTGTTTGGCAATGAAGTGAAACCTTTTGAAGTTTTGGAACTCGCACCTGCTGGAGCGGATCTGGTTTTTCAACAGGATATTAAACTCAAGACATTTTATGATGAAGTGGTGATGGAGGCATTGGGCGGCGAACCTTCAGCCAATAAAAATGGTTCTGTTGTCCCTCCTCTAGGCCCGCAGGGATTGATGATGAAATTGATGGTGGAGGGCGCCATGAAGCAACCGCTTCCCCCGCCTTTCACTTTTACCATGGAAAAACTTATGGCCGATCTCGATACTCAACTTACCATCATCATTGACGCCGACCCAACCAAAATGATTCCATTGCCAGATGGTAATGGAATTCAAATTCCGAAAATCCAGGGTGCGGTTCTGGTCGATGGCTTGGGATGGGTGGCCGATGAGTTCATAAAAATGCTAAGGCCTGAACTTGCCAAAGGAGGAACGCGAGCTCCCCCCTTTAAGATTTTGCAGAATGACAATTGGGCTGGCGTTCAGATTGCTCTGGAGTCTAAAAGTTTTTCTAAAAAAGACCGGAATGAAATTAGAGAATTGGGATGGTCAACTGCCATGCTTGCTCATCATCGACCAAGTGGTAAGCTTATTCTGACCTCAGGAAAAAAATTTGCAGAAAGTCTCTTCTCTCCCAAGCAAAGCCTAGCTACGGATCCGGTTTTTCTAGCAACCACCCAAGGTCTCCCCAAGAAAGGAACAGCCCTTTCATACATATCACCTGTCTTTATGCTTGAGCTTCGAAAACTCATTCATAAAGCAATCGATTTGGAAAACCCTGAGGAAAAAGAGTATAAAAGAGACGACCGTTTTGCGGCTTATTCCATGCTTGATCTTTTTCTACCCGAAGGAGCGTTAGGCGAGGGGATCGTGACCACAACAAGCAAGGATGGACTGCTTACTGTTTCAAATTCCATGTACTCTCACAAATCAAAGATCCTTTTGGGGGCTGCCGGCCCCCTTGTTTTGGGAGTTTTCACTTTTACCGCCGTACAGGCTGTGGATAAAATGTTTGAACCTCATGACGCCTTTCAAGATTTGGAGGCTCCCGATGCGATTCCAGATAAGCACGATCATAAAGTGGTTCCAGAAAAGCCATCGAGTGAGGGCAACTGAACTTCCTACTGTTGTAGTTTGTTAGTTTTTTATTCGTGCCTTTCTAAAAGAGGAGGGAGTCTGTCCTTCCGCTCTTAAAAAAGATTTATAGAAGTGGTCGGAGTTCCGATAACCCAGTTCTGCTGACAGTTCCTTAAAAGAAAGGTCAGACTCCATCATCAAACGTTTTGCCCGCTCAATTCGCATCCTTGAAATTTCATGAGATATTGTTCGTCCGGTAAATTCCCTGAAATTTCTTTCCAGGGTTCTGCGATTGGTCGCAACCGCATTGACCACATCGTTTACCTTGATCCGACGGTTGGCTGATTCAGCAATGTATCTTAGTGCCAAGGCAACTTTTGGATGATCGGATGCATACGAGTCAGTTGACTGACGCGGAACGATTCCCTGAGGTTGGCAGTATTTAGCTTCCTTTGATCTTTTCCCACTTTTCATCATCTCGTCCAAAAGGCTGGCCGCTTGATATCCCACTTCCTCAAAGTTTTTATCGATACTTGTCAGACTTGGATAAGGAGAGCTGCAAATGAGGGGTTCGTTCCCAGAACCGACAATCGCAAGATCATGTGGGATTTTAAGTTCAAGTGATTTGCAGATTTCAATTAAATAACGGCAATTGATATCGCTCGTCGCATGAATTCCAACTGGAGGCTGAAGTCCTTTTATCCATTTTTTCAATTGGAGAATAAACTCTTCCCATCCTTCCGCATTTCCTTCAATTACGGATCGATTAAATTTAAATATGGTACTTTGATATCCTTCACTTTTAAGAGTTTCCGTATATCCATCGAGCTGTTGAATATCGGCTCTATCTCGATTATGACCCAAAAACCCAAAACGTCTTAGACCTCTTCCCAATAAATGCTCTGCAGCTATTGCTCCAGTCTCATAGTTATTACTGAAGACGGATGCCACTTCCTTAACCGGTGAGTTCTGCCAGACATTTACTAATGGGATTTTCCTATGCTGAGCCATTTTGTGAAAACTCGTTCCGACTCGGGCGATAATGCCGTCATATGAACCTGTTTCGAGAACCCTTGGAGAATTGGGAATAATGGAGGTCGCCCACTTTGCTTCATTGGCAAATCTCTGGCAACCAGCGTAAATTTCGGAATGGTGTTTAAGCCCCCATTCCATTTCCAGGGCAAATGCGACTTTCATATTTCTTGCCAATTTTTTACTTTAAATAAATGATCTCGTCTAGAAGATTGTCGCATAAACTCGAAATATATTCTCAGAAAAGCGAATAAATTTTCTCGATCTCGGGATCATTTCTTCTCTATTCTGATTAAGTCTTCTTACTAATATTAATATTCTTCCTATGAAAAATTGTTTATTCCTCTTCTTTCTGTCCTCACTGGCTTCAAATTTAGTATTTGGTTTGCCTGATCCTGATGGTAAACCGGCAGACATGTCCAAACCGGTTCAAGTCTTTATCATCATGGGCCAGTCCAATACGTTGGAAATGGGGAAGGTCAAAGGGGATAAGGAAGGTTCTCTTGAACACGCAGTAAAAAAGGAGAACCTTTACCCATTCATGGCGGATGGTTCGGGTAATTGGACGACCCGCAAGGACGTCCGTAATGTCCATGTCATGGGCAGTGGCGGGCCAGGTAAAACCCGTGAGATGCGCAACGATTGGTTGACTGTGTCAGGAGGAAAGATCGGCATAGAGACCGGTATCGGACACCAACTTGGAAACGCCTTGAATGCCCCTGTGCTTATCCTAAAAAGTTCAATTGGCAACCGCAGTCTCGGTTGGGACCTGCTTCCCACCGGAAGCCCCCGGCACGAAGTCGAGACGACCGACAAAAAGACCGGAAAGATAATTACTTTAGTAACACCTGCCCACAAGGACGAAGTCCGGCACGCAAGCTGGACGAAGGGCGAAGTGCCCGCTCCACCCAAGCATACTTGGCATGCAGGAATCCAGTATTTGGGAGATATTGCCCGAGCTCAGGACGTACTTAAGAATCTGGGTAAGTATTACCCGGATGCAACCAAGTTTGAAGTCGCTGGCTTCCTCTGGTGGCAGGGAGACAAGGATCGCTACAATGCGGCCCATTCAGCGGTATACGGAAAGAACCTCAATCAACTATTTAAGGCACTCCGGAAGGAATTTAATGCACCTAAGGCCAAGATGGTCGTCGCGACCCTCGGTCAGACCAACAAGGACACGGCTTCCGGTAACGAGAAATTAATCATCGAAGGCATGCTTGCCTTCGCTGATGCCCATAAAGGCAAAGCTGCCACAGTTTACACCAATCCGATCAGCATGGGATCTTCTTCCAATGCTCATTACGGCGGAAATGCCAAAACTTACATGAATGTGGGATTGGCGATGGGCGAAGCCATGGTAGGGCTTCTCAAGAACAAGTAATTGCCCCACCCTTGATTGTTGATACGCCATGATGAAAGTCGTTCGACCAATAAAGTCGGGAATGTCGATTACTGGCATCGTAGCCCTAGCCTTGGTTCTTATCTCGGGCTGCACCCGCGAACCCAATCAGGAGGACGGAATCATTGAGTTGGAGGCGGCGACGGGTGTAGTCGCTGTTTCGCCCGGAGACTTGAAAAAACTCAAGGAAAAGATACCAATCGGAGGAAGTGAAGCGAGCAGGAGCTATCTGAAAACTGACGGCAAAGAAACGGTCAGGCTTTCCGGCCAGGAAAGCAACGTGGCCGTCTTCCTTTCCGGATCTACTCTAGAAACTGCAGACTTCCGCATCAAGGGGTCCAGAAAGTTCGTCGAGAAGACCATCTCAACAGTTCAGGAAATTACCGGCGTCAGCCTGTCTATTAGCCATCTTAAGTTAATTGCCGAAACGAGAACTTATGCTGGCTTTCAGGAAACTAATCTGCCTCTTCTTGAGGAAGAACTGGGTAAGACGATGACCTCATTGAGTCGATCAAAGTCCTCATTCAATGGGTGGGCAACCATCAAGTCCGCCTTCGGAAACGGACTCCAAGAGGTACGTTTGAAATACTCCAAGGAATACTCGGCTTTAAGGATTACGATCGAGGGTGACAAGGATTTCGTAGATGGGGTCAAGGCTCTTATCGACAAAGCAAAGAAGTCCGACGCCTAGAACAAAACTACGAAGGATAACTTAAATGGCCATTCGCCTTCACCTAAAAAACAGTCTAGAGCTTAGCCTTGGGTTCACACGAGGTGG
>Ga0209711_10004260_pt1 | contig 11678 bp, 9 predicted proteins | sample ArcticOcean_MG_C_7_FD_187441 | JGI IMG/M metagenome (GOLD analysis project Ga0209711, IMG submission 187441) | Marine microbial communities from western Arctic Ocean - ArcticOcean_MG_CB11_88 (SPAdes) (version 2) | ecosystem: Environmental > Aquatic > Marine > Oceanic | place: Arctic Ocean... | reverse complement strand
ACTTTTGTGATGTTTTCATTGGTTACTGCTCAAACAAAAAAAACACTTCCTAAATCAACTGTAATAATTCCACCGAAACAAGTCGTTCGGATTGATTATCCCTATATGAAAGGGTTTAGTGTGAAATTATGGAATAAATCGAAGTATGAATTGGGGGTCTCTTCAATAGAGTTCGTAACGGATTCATTAAAAAAAGGATTTGGATTAAATAAAAATTCTTATGCTACAATTCAAATACTAGAAAATCAATACTTACAACTTGAGAATAGATATTTTGCACCCTTAAAAGTTGAATATAATCTATTTAAAGAAGGTCCTGGAAAGAAAAATAAAACTACAGCAAATCGAACCGCAGGATTCTATTTAGTGAATTCAACAGCTCAAACCCTACCTATATTAATTCCTGGAATTATGAATCCAAAACTTACTCCATTTTCACAAAGCGGGTTTGATCTTCCTTGGGGGCAAAAAATATTTCTAAAAACCCCAGGAGAAAATTTGCTTTTATTGACTGTAAGTGACACCATAAGAAAAGGTTCACTAATCGATGTTGCAGATCTAATTGACCTTGCGTTGAATAAAGATTGAAAACTATTTCAGTTGTTTAAGCTTAATCTCGCGTGAGTTTTCTGTACTGAATTCGCTTGGGCATAAGATCTTGACCTAGCCTTTTCTTTTTATTTTCTTCATAATCAGAATAAGATCCTTCATAGAAATAAACCTGAGAATCTCCTTCAAAAGCAAGAATATGTGTACAAATACGATCTAGAAACCACCTGTCGTGAGAAATAACAACGGCACAGCCTGCAAAATTCTCCAGACCTTCTTCAAGTGCTCTTAAAGTGTTTACATCCAAATCATTAGTAGGCTCATCTAAAAGTAAGACATTACCTTCTTCCTTAAGTGTCATGGCCAAGTGCAAGCGGTTTCTTTCTCCACCGGAGAGGGTAGATACTTTTTTGTTTTGATCACTTCCACTAAAATTAAATCGACTCAAAAACGCTCTTGAATTTATTTGTCTTCCTCCTAACATAATCAAATCTTGCTCATCACTAAAATTAGACCAAATTGATTTATCTAAATCAATATTGGAATGCGACTGATCTACATAAGCTAGTTTAACCGTTTCCCCAACAGAAAAACTTCCTCCATCAGGAGTTTCTTCACCCATAATCATTCTGAAAACAGTTGATTTACCTGCACCGTTAGGTCCAATTACACCAACAATACCAGCCTGAGGAAGGTTAAATGAAAGGTCATCGTATAAGAGTTTGTCATCAAATGCCTTTTTTACTCCTTTTGCCTCTATTACATTAGTTCCTAATCGAGGTCCATTCGGAATAAAAATTTCTAAATTTTCTTGCATCTTGCCTTGATCCTGACTAACTAATTTATCATAATTAGAAAGACGAGCCTTTTGCTTACTTTGACGTCCTTTAGGTGCCATACGAACCCATTCTAACTCACGTTCTAATGTTTTCTGACGCTTAGACGCAGTTTTTTGCTCTTGAGCCATACGAGTTGACTTTTGATCTAGCCAAGAAGAATAATTCCCTTTCCAAGGAATACCCTCTCCTCTATCCAATTCTAAAATCCAACCAGCAACATTATCAAGAAAATATCGATCATGCGTTACAGCGATTACAGTTCCCTTGTACTGAGCTAAATGGTGCTCTAACCAATGAACAGATTCTGCATCCAAGTGGTTTGTTGGTTCATCCAGTAAAAGTATTTCAGGTTTTTGTAAAAGCAAGCGACATAGTGCAACTCGACGTCTTTCACCACCTGACAAAATATTGATTTTTTGATCACCAGGAGGAGTTCTAAGAGCATCCATGGCAATTTCTAATTGGGTATCAAGTTCCCAAGCGTTAGCAGCATCAATTTGATCTTGAAGAACAGCCTGACGGTCCATAAGTTGTTCCATCTTATCTGCATTCTCATAGACTTCGGGCAATCCAAATTGATCATTAATTTTATTGTACTCATCAAGAATAGCAACCGTTTCTGCTACACCTTCTTTAACAATTTCAAGAACAGTTTTGGTCTCATCCATCAAAGGATCTTGCTCTAAATAGCCAACCTTATAGCCTGATGAAAAATTAACTTCTCCTTGGTAATTATTCTCTGTACCAGCAATTATCCTAAGAAGTGTAGATTTTCCAGAACCATTTAAACCTAGGATTCCAATCTTAGCTCCATAAAAAAAACTGAGGTAAATATCCTTAAGAACTGGTTTGTTTCCAGAAGGGTAGGTTTTTGAAACCCCCGTCATGGAAAAAATTATTTTTTTATCGTCTGACATATAGATTTATATTCTTCCTTTTAAAGCATTAAAAGCCCATGCAATTGCAAAGAATCCAACACCAGCAACACAAGAAACAATAGCATAATCAGGATATTCAGAATACATTGTAATACCTCTAATTAGTAAAGCAGACCCTAAGACCATGATCACTAATGCGGTATATCCAAAAATTTTATTTTTGTTTAAACTCATGAATGTTTTTTTTACTTGGAAAGGCAAATATCGTTTATTTATTTTTAAATAAGTAAAATCAACAAGCCAACCTGACAAGAATTCCTGCACACTTAAGTCGTTAGCCTATGGATATTTTGTATTTTTACATAAATCTTAAGCATGAGTATAAGCTTCGATAAAAATGAAGACCACAACAAACTTTTGTGGTCCAGTATTCGCCAAAAGTTTGCGGCCATAGCTCTTGGTGGTGGTAAAAAGCAATTGCAGAAAATTAGAGACAAAGGAAAGATGACAGCACGAGAACGTGTTCAATATCTTGTTGACCCTAAAACAGAAGCAATTGAAATAGGAGCATTTGCAGCATCAGGCATGTATGAAGAGTTTAACGGCTGTCCAGCTGCTGGGGTTGTCGTAGTATTAGGATATGTCCATAAACGACTCTGTGTCATTGTTGCTAATGACGCTTCAGTAAAAGCAGGTGCTTGGTTTCCAATGAGTGGGAAAAAGAACCTAAGAGCTCAAGAAATTGCTTTAGAAAACAGATTACCTATCATCTACTTAGTTGATAGTGCTGGTGTATTCTTACCCCTACAAGATCAAATATTTCCTGACAAAGAACACTTTGGTAGAATTTTTAGAAACAACGCCAGAATGAGCAGCAAGGGTATTCTTCAAATAGCTGCCGTTATGGGGAGCTGTGTTGCAGGAGGTGCTTATCTTCCTATTATGTCCGATGAGTCGTTGATTGTAGATAAAACTGGTAGCATATTTTTAGCAGGAAGTTATCTTGTAAAAGCCGCAATTGGTGAAACCATAGACAACGAAACCCTTGGAGGTGCTACAACACATACAGAAATTAGTGGCGTTGCAGATTATAAAGTAAAAGACGACCCGGCTGCTTTAGACCATATACGTGCTTTGATTGATAAAATTGGTGCTCCTGATACTGCCGGATTTAATAGAATAGAGTCTGTAGTTCCAAAACTTGATGAGAATGAAATCTATGGGTTGTTACCCGCTTCTAGAAATCAACCCTACGACACCTATCCAATTATTGAACGCTTGGTAGATAATTCGGAATATCAAGAATATAAAAAAGGTTATGGTAAAACAATCATAGCGGCATATGCAAGAATAGATGGCTGGTCCGTTGGAATTGTCGCCAATCAACGTAAAGTTGTAAAATCTGCTACTGGTGAAATGCAGTTAGGAGGTGTTATTTATGGAGATGCTGCTGATAAAGCAACACGATTTATAGCTAATTGTAATCAAAAAAAGATTCCTCTTGTGTTTTTACAAGATGTAACTGGTTTTATGGTGGGAAGTAAAGCTGAACATTCTGGTATAATCAAAGATGGCGCTAAAATGGTTAATGCTGTTGCTAATTCTGTTGTTCCTAAATTCACTATCATTATGGGTAATTCATATGGGGCTGGTAATTATGCTATGTGTGGAAAAGCATTTGATCCAAGACTTATTGCTGCTTGGCCCAGTGCCGAAATGGCAGTTATGGGAGGATCACAAGCTGCAAAAGTGATTTCACAAATGGAGGCTTCCTCTCAAAAGAAGAAAGGAATTGAAATAGATGAAGTGGCACAAGAAAAATTATTCAAAAAAATAAAAGAAGGTTACGATAAACAAACTTCTCCGATATATGCAGCATCCAGATTATGGACCGACGCAATTATTGATCCCTTAAAAACGCGACAATGGATAAGTGTTGGAATTGAGGCTGCTAACCATGCTCCTATTACAGAGGCTTTTAATATGGGTGTACTTCAAGTTTAGATAATGTTGCTTTTCTTTTCAGTTTCCCGTTATCAGTATACTCAAATGACTCTATAAAAGCTACTCCTTTAGGTATTTGGTATGCATTTACAGCATTTTGTTTTTCTATTTTGGAAAGTATGTCCGTTGGGTACTTTTTACCTTCAATTACTAAAATAGCTTTTTGTCCTAACTTTTCGTCCTCAATAGATCCAATAAAAAAAGGGGCGCTTATTAAAGTGCTTATCTTTTGTTCTATTTCTTCGGGAATAAGCTTTACCCCTCCTGAATTTATAACGTTGTCAATCCGACCTAGAAGCCTGAATGACGTATCCGATTCCAAAGTAACTAAATCATTAGTAACAATTAATTCTTGTGTTAAATAAGAGACATTAATATTTAAACACCCACGTTTATCTCTTGAAATATTTACTCCAGGTAAAATACTAAAAGCCTCTTCTTTTAAATTTATTGAACGTGAGGCAATATGAGTAAGAGTCTCGGTCATACCGAAAGTTATAAAGCTGTTTGTAGTTTTTGATTCTAAAGCATTAATCAAAGTACTTGAAGGGGCAGTTCCTCCAACCAATAGAGTTTTAACTTGATTGATCTGATTCAAAGCATGATCCACCTGGATAGGAACCATGGCTACAAAATCATATTTTTTATTATTTCCTTCTAGCACATTCCCATTTGGTGGAACTAGATCCAATTCAAGCCCTAATATCATGGCACGAACCAACATCATTTTACCTGCTATAAACTCTGCAGACAAACAGTGCAAAGCTGAACTGCCTATAGTTACCCCAAAATGGTCTCCTGTTGCTAGGGCTGAGTTTACCATAGCTTGCTTGGAATAAGTAATGAATTTAGGTGCCCCTGTAGATCCTGAGGTTTTTACAGCGATAACTTCCTTAGGATTAATCCAATCCATTAGAAAATCACCAACGATCCGCTCATGAGGTTTACCTTCTTTAATAAAACTATAGGCTACTTCGAAAAGATCATTAAAATTAAAAGAATCTCCATCCAGTTTAAAACGATTGTGTACGTTTTTATAGCTCGGTATTTGACTCATCTATTCTTGCTGTTAGTTTATGTTTCCAGTTAGACCATCCATATTTATTCGAAAGAATAAATAAACTCAGGGGGTATAATAATCCTAAAGATATTAGAAGCTCGGGCATTAAAGTAGGTTCCGAGATGTCTTTTAAAATAGAATGGGTTTGAAAAGCAGTCCAATCGGCTGTTACAAGCAAGGCAATTAATAAGTTGTTTGCGATGTGAAATCCTAGGGCCAGTTCAATACCTTCATCCATTAGTGTCATTATTCCAAAGAAAAAACCTGTACCGATATAATATGCTAGTAACCCAAATCCTAGTTTATCAATTTCTGGATTAAAAAAATGCAGAGACCCAAAAATAACAGAAGTTAAAATAAGAGGTAACCAACGATTTTTGGTTAGTTTGGCGAAACCTTGCATTAAATAACCACGAAATAAATACTCTTCTAGTCCAGACTGAAAAGGCACTAAGAGTACCAAAATCAAAAACATAATCAGAAAAGGTTTAAATTGAAATGTTATTTCATAGTTTTCTGGAGCAATATAATACCCTATTGCAACTAAACTTATTGAAACAAGAGACCAAAAACTAAATGCAAAGAAAAAACGATTGTAATCTATTGATTTTCTTGAAGTAGTAACATTCACAATAGATTGTTTGTGGAATTTGTTTAATACAAATAGAAACCCTAAAAAAGCAATAAAAAAAGAAAATAAAATAAGAAATAAAGTCAAATTAGAATCTAAATGAGAAAAAATACTCATTGGGTTTTTTGAATCTACTGAAGCGTTAGACTCATTAGAAACAAAGAACAGCATTGGTATTTGACCTATAAAACTGAAAATTATAACAATCATAGAGCCAAGAATATACCAAGCAAAAGGAAGTCGTTTATTTAAATCTTGCTCTAAAAAAGTATTTTCTGTATTGTTTTCCATTCTTTGAGTTTTGCATATCTAATATAACCATTTTTAACTTCTAAAGGAGAATCAATATTATTTGAAAACAAACTACCTGTACCAAGACCTTGGGCACCTTTAGGATTTAGTGTGTAAGTCCATTGAGAAATCGCATTCAATCCTACATTACTTTCTAGTGCACTGGTTACCCACCATCCAATATTACGGTCATTTGCTAAATCAATCCACTCCTGAGCACCTGAAAAGCCGCCAATAAAACTTGGTTTTAAAATAATATATTGTGGTTTAACTTCTTCCAATAACATTTCCCTTTGTGAACTCTCAAAAACACCAATCAATTCTTCGTCTAATGCAATAGGAATCGGTGTGTTTTTACACAATTCTGCCATAGCATCAGTTTGTCCAGTACCAATAGGTTGTTCAATAGAATGGATGTCTAGGGTTGACAAAGCTTTTAATTTTATGGGGGCTTCTGAAACACTAAAAGCTCCATTAGCGTCTACCTTCAAAGTGATTTCGTCTTTTGAAAAACGCGCTCTAATGGATTTTAAAATGGATAATTCTTGATCAAAACCTATAGCTCCTACTTTCATTTTTATACAAGAAAAACCTGACTCCAACTTATCCTCAATTTGTTGCATCATAAATGAATGGTCTCCCATCCAAACAAGTCCATTAATGGATAGAGTGGCTTTAGAATCAGTAAAATCAGAAGGAAATAGTTGGTATGGGTCCTTTGATTGAAATGATTTAAAAACAGTTTCAATTCCCATTTGAATTGAAGGAAATTCTTTCATTGCAATATATAAAGCATCTTGTCCAAGCTCAATGTTTTCACAAACCCAATGAAGTTTCTCTTCGAAATCTGGACGATCATCACAACTTAAACCTCTGAGGATTCCACACTCACCTATCCCCCATTTATTTTGATGCTCAAGTTTAATAAACCAAGTTTCTTTTTGTTTTAATATTCCGCGAGAAGTTCCACTAGCTTGTTTAAAATCTAAAACATAACGGAAATAGCTGGCTTTCATTTTAAATGTTTTGTCCTATTGAAAATAAAATCGAAAATAAAAAAGTACTTAATGCTAATCGCTTTAATTCTGGGTCAAATTCTTTTGGATTATCATAACCAAGAACGCGCCTGAGGTGAATCATCATGGGTAATACAGCTATCATAAATAGATATGAAGGCTTTAGGTTTGTTTTAACATACAAAACCGCTGTTAGTACAGCCCCTAGGAGCAGAAATAAATGATACGCCTTAGCATAACGAGCACCTAACAATACAGCCATTGTAATTTTATTAGACTCTTTATCTGTCTTTATATCGCGCATGTTATTTAAGTTTAAAACTCCAACGCTCAATAAACCAATTGAAATTGCAGGTAAAATCTGCTCTACTGTAAATAGCTTAGTTTGTAAAAACAATGATCCTAACACACTCACACCTCCAAAAAAAGTAAGTACAAACAAATCACCTAGGGCACGATACCCGTATGCGTTTGAACCCACGGTATATTTTATCGCTGCTATAACAGCTCCTAGGGCTAAACCAATAAAAATCAAACTATACAATTGATTAGAAATTCCGAAGGCTAAAAAAATTAAACTAGCAGCAAGAATGAGAGAGATAAATACACACACTTGAATTCCTTGCTTCAGTTCTTTTCGCGTGAGCAAACCTTGTTGTAAAATACGAGGAGGACCAATTCTTGAATCATTATCAGTTCCTTTTACTCCATCGCCATAATCGTTTGCGAAATTTGATAATACTTGAAAAGAAATTGTAGTTAATAAGGATAAAATAAAAATCATCCAAGAAAAATTTACGTTTGAAAAAGCTAATCCGTTTCCAACAATAATTCCGGAAAGAGATAAGGGTAAAGTCCTAAGACGAGTTGCTTGTAACCAAACTTTAAGTTTTGAATTCATTTATTTATTTAAAAATTATAGAATAACTTTTCCAAATACAACTTTGTTATCAAGTCAATCCTTATTTCAAGTATTAAGGGAATTTAGGATACTGTTTAAAATTTGGTTCTCTTCGTTCTAAAAAGGCATTTTTGCCCTCTTGAGCTTCGTCCATTAAATAATACATTAAAGTTGCATCACCAGCCAACTGCATTAAACCGTGCTGCCCATCTAGTTCTGCGTTTAAACAACGTTTCACCATTCTAAGTGCTAGTGGACTTCTTTTTTGCATAATTTGACACCATTCAATAACCGTAACTTCCAGATCTTCTAATGGAACAACTTTATTAACCATTCCCATTTCCTCGGCTTCCATTGCTGTATATTGTTGACATAAAAACCAAATTTCACGAGCTTTCTTTTGACCAACATGGCGTGCTAGATAAGAAGAACCAAAGCCTCCATCAAAGCTACCAACCTTAGGGCCAGTTTGTCCAAACATTGCATTATCGCTTGCTATTGTAAGATCACAAACTACATGCAACACATGTCCGCCTCCAATTGCATAGCCGTTGACCATAGCTATTACGGGCTTAGGAATGTCTCTTATTTTTTTGTGTAAGTCAAGAACATTAAGTCTCGGAACTCCATCTTCACCTACATATCCACCAACTCCTTTTACATTTTGGTCTCCTCCGCTACAAAAAGCTTTATCTCCTATTCCTGTAAAAACAATAACATCAATGTCAGTTCGTTCACGACAAACATCCATGGCTTCTAACATCTGATTATTAGTTTCGGGCCTAAATGCGTTATAAACCTCAGGGCGATTGATTGTTATTTTTGCAATTCCTTTGTGGAATTCAAATAATATATCTGAATATTCTTTCAATGATTCCCAAACAACTTCTTTCATAGTTTAAATGTATTTATCTTAATTTATTGTTTTTAAAAATAAGGGTTTTATTGCATTGCTTTGAAGTAATTCAATAAAACTTGATCGTTACTTTTCCTTGGTGTAAAAATCTCTAAAACTTGGGGTCGATTTGTGGGTTTGAAAAAAGTTTTTAATTTCATCTTCAAACGCCAATCCGATCGAACGCTTGAATAACCAAGGTTAAATGATTTACATAATTCTTTTGCATTACGGTTATGAACCGTTTCATAGTATTGATCATACTCTGGCGTGTCTTTTTGTCCTGGAAGTATTCTGAAAATTCCTCCGCCTTGATTATTGATGATAATTAACCTAAAATTAGATTTCCAATAAGCATTCCACAGAGCGTTAACATCGTAGAAAAAACTTAAATCTCCTGTAATAAGTAATGTCGGGATCTTTGAAGTAAAAGCTGCTCCTACAGCTGTTGAGGTACTTCCATCAATACCACTTGTGCCCCGATTGCAAAAAACTTTTACCGTTTTAGGTAAATCAAACAGCTGAGCATATCGAATGGTTGAACTATTGGCTAATTGCAGTTGAATGTCTTCTGGAATAGAATTAAAAATAGCCTTAAAAGCTTTAAGATCAGAAAAAGAAATTTGCTTTAAATAATCCAGCCCTTTGAGTCTATTTTTATTATAAATTGAATACACATCATTGTTATAAGAACTCATTATTGGCTTAGAAGATTTTGAAGAATAGAGCTGATCAAAAAAAGTATTAGGTGCGGTTTTAATATGGTCTGAAAGAACATAATAAGTGTCATAAGCTTTCTTGGCATGAATATGCCAATGTTTTTTTGGCGGAAAGCTTCTTAAAAAGTTTTTAATTTTTTTTGAGACAACCATTCCTCCTATAGAAATTAAAAGTTCTGGCTGAAGTCCTTCAAAATGAAATTCCAAGTTATTCTCAAGAGGAGCTATAAGAGTATCAATAGCATTAATAAATCGAGGATGCTTAATGTTTGATGTTTTTTCAGTCAAAACAATTATAGATGGATCTGTTGCCCAAGATTCAAGGATATTTTCTGAGATTGAATTAGAAGGTAATACACCAACTAAAATCATTTTTTTTGTAGCTGAATTCCATGCAACATTAAACGTATCAAATTGATCCTTATTCTCAGTACAAACCGGAACAGTTACTTTCTGAAAAACTATTTTATCAACTGTAATGCCATAAAGAGGTTCTTCTAAAGGAACATTTATATGAACTGGACCCGATTTAGTAATAGCCTTATTAAAAACTAGATCTAACTGCTCTTCATTATATATTTGTATTTTGGCTTGTTCCGCAATCAAAACAGATTTTGAAGCATCCGCAGAAACTAACTTTTGAGAAGGATTAGCTAAAAGAGTTTCAGATGCGTGAATAACATCCGGTTTTAAATAAGCAGAAGCCTCTAAATGAGGCTCAAAAACCTCAGGTTGTCTTATTGTCTGCCCATCACCAACATCAATTCTATGCGGCAACCGGTCTGCAGAAATAACAACTAAAGGAATGTCACTGTAGAAGGCTTCTGAAACTGCTGGATAATAATTAAGCAAAGCAGATCCGGAAGTACACACCACCGCTACTGGATGTTTTAACTGTTGAGCTAAACCCAGCGCAAAGAAGGCTGCTGAGCGTTCATCTACAATACTGTAGGTTATAAAAGCTTCGTTTTGAGTAAATCCTAAATTAAGCGGTGCATTTCTAGACCCAGGAGAAATTATAATGTGTTTTATGTTTTTTAAGGCGCAAAAACCTACAACCGTTTGTGCTAGAGGGATTTCAGAATAGGTTTGCTTTGGTTTTTTTTTCATTGCCTTACAAAAATACAAAACACCATAGATTGCAAGAAGTTTATTGACTTTAAATTCAAAGCGCTCTGCAAAAAGTTTCTGCCTTTCGCTGGGTTTCCTCCCATTCTTTAATCGGGTCACTTTGTGGAGTAATTCCTGCTCCAACATATAATGTATACCCCAAGGAGGTTATTTCTGCACATCGAAGGTTAACATATAAATCAGCCATTAAATTTGAATCAAAAAGACCTAAGAAACCAGTATAAAATTTGCGGTCATAGTCTTCATTTTTTAATATAAAATCAATACTCTTTTTTTTAGGAACACCTCCAACAGCTGGGGTTGGATGTAATGCTTTTATTATTTCAGAAAGACTAAGTTCGGTGCTTTCGATTACAACATCTGTTTTTAAATGCCATAAAGCTCCTGCACGGACTGAAGAAACTTCGCCTACAGTTACAGTTGCTTTTGGGAAAATAGATTTCAATGAACGATCAATTGAATCAGTAACCAACTGTTGTTCTTTGATTTCTTTCGAAGACCATTCTGCTTCAACACCTTCATCTACCAATGAAGTACCTGCTAATGCTATAGTATGCAACTTGTTATTTTGAAAAGACGCAAAACACTCAGGAGTAGCACCCATCCATGACCCAGTAGAGGGGTGATGCCAATAATACACAAAAGCAGTGGGATATAATTGAGTTAAATTTTTAAAAGTCTGTTTCGAGTCACTTTTTTTGACTTCAATTTTTATAGAATGAGAAAGTACTACTTTTTTAAGGATTGTATTCTTAAATTCATCT
>Ga0209711_10004259_pt1 | contig 11680 bp, 12 predicted proteins | sample ArcticOcean_MG_C_7_FD_187441 | JGI IMG/M metagenome (GOLD analysis project Ga0209711, IMG submission 187441) | Marine microbial communities from western Arctic Ocean - ArcticOcean_MG_CB11_88 (SPAdes) (version 2) | ecosystem: Environmental > Aquatic > Marine > Oceanic | place: Arctic Ocean... | reverse complement strand
TACAGAAGAGTTAAAAAATTCAGGAAACCTGAGGAGATTGCACAAAAAATTAGTTTAGGTAAAATGAATAAATTTAAAGAGGAAAATGCTTTGTTAACACAAGCCTGGGTTATGGAGCCTAAAAAGAAAGTGCAAGATATTATAAAAGAACTTAACATACCTGACTTAAAGATTAATAATTTTTTTAGAATTAAAATAGGTGAATAGATGTTTAATGACAAAACATACAGTCAGAAGATGGATAAAACCATTGAGGTTTTTCAAAAAGAATTAACCTCACTAAGAACTGGAAGAGCAAATGCCTCAATGTTAGACCTTGTTAAGGTTGATGTTTATGGACAAGCGATGCCCTTAAACCAAGTTTCAAGCATAACAACTCCTGATGCTAGAACTATTAACATCCAAGTTTGGGACCTTAACAATGTTCCACTTGTAGATACTGCAATAAAAAAATCAGAATTAGGTTTAAATCCTCAAATTGATGGTCAGTTAATTAGATTACCTGTACCAGATTTAAATGAAGAGAGAAGAACGGAGATTAAAAGATTAATTAAATCTATGGGTGAAAAGTGCAAAATCTCAATCAGAAATATTAGAAGAGAAGCTAATGATGATTTAAAAAGTTTAGTTAAAGAGAAAAAAATAAGTGAAGATGATGAAAAAATAAATGAGAAATTAGTGCAAACATTTACTGACGAGCACATTAAAACTATAGATACTAAAGTTGAAGCCAAAGAAAAAGAAATAATGACTATATGAACCCAGTTAAACATGTTGCCATCATCATGGATGGAAACGGTAGATGGGGCATTAAACATAAACAATCAAGAAATGCAGGTCATAGAGCTGGTTTAAATACAGTTGATCTAATTATTAATCAGTGCATTTACCATAAGATTGAGATTTTAACACTTTATACATTCTCTTCAGAAAATTGGAAAAGACCCAAAAATGAAATCGCTTTCTTATTTAAATTATTAGAAAACTTTTTAAGAAAGAAGATTAATGAAATTATTAAAAAAGACATTAGACTTAAATTTATTGGAGAATTAAGTAAATTACCAATAAAACTTCAAAAATTAATAAAATTATCAGAAAAAAAAACTATCCACAAAAAATCATTACAAGTTAATATCGCATTAAACTATGGTTCGAAAATTGAATTAATCAATACTATAAAAAAAATTAAACAAAAAAAAATCCAATTAAATGAAAAAAATATAGATAAGAACCTATATACAAAAAATTTGCCAGATCCTGATATATTAATAAGAACAGGAGGCACTCATAGATTAAGCAATTTTTTACTTTGGCAATTATCTTATACTGAAATTTTTTTTGAAAAGAAATTATGGCCCGACTTTAAAAGTAAAGACTTTATTAAAATTTTAAATAAATTTAAAAATGTTAAAAGAAATTTTGGATCAATTTAATGAGCTCAAATCTTAAAAAAAGAATTTTAACTTCAATACTTCTTATTTCTCTCTTAATTGGAATGTTTTTTTACACATATATAATGATAGTTTCTTTAATTATTATAGCAATAATTTCATGGATTGAGTTTTATGCATTATTATCAAAAATTTTAAAAAAAAATATTTTAAAGGATAGATTTTTTAGATTCTTTTATAAAGTTTTATCTCTATTTTATTTATCAGGATTAGTTTATTTAATTTTTGCTATAGAGTCAGAGTATTCAAATTTTAAAATTTATCTTTTATATTCAGTTTTGATTGCAATATTGTCTGATATAGGAGGGCTTGTTTGTGGAAAAATATTTAAAGGTAAAAAACTTACTAAAATCAGCCCCAATAAAACAATTTCTGGATCCATTGGTTCTTTCATTTTTTCAACATTGCTGATTCCCTTTTTTTATAAAACCCATATTGATCAAAACTTACTAAACATTCTTTTAATAACAATTATTATATCTGCAACTTCGCAATTGGGAGATTTATTTCTTTCATTTCTGAAACGTAAAGCAAAGGTTAAAGACACCAGTGATTTACTACCTGGTCATGGAGGTGTTTTAGACAGAATAGATGGAATAATTTTTGCAATTCCACTTGGGATTTTTTTGTTTATAGTTATATAGTATGAAAAAAATTGTAATTTTTGGATCTACAGGATCTATCGGTTCATCATTATTAAAAATCATTAAAGATGACAAAAAAAACTTTAAGATTGAATTACTTACGGCAAATAAAAATTATAATAAATTGATAAAACAAGCTAAGTTTTTTAAAGTTAAAAACATAATACTCACAGACTATAATTCCTTCTTAATTGCTACTAAACTTTTAAAAAATACTAGAATTAAAATTTTTCAAAATTTCGATTCATTAAATAAAATTTTTAATATAAATAAAAAGATTGATTATTCAATGTGTGCAATTTCAGGATTTAAAGGATTGAAACCAACTTTAGATATTATTAAATTTACTAAAACTATTGCAATAGCAAACAAGGAATCTATTATATGTGGATGGAATTTGATCAAAAAAGACTTAAAAAAATATAAAACATATTTTATACCAGTAGATTCTGAACATTTTTCTATTTGGTCTTTACTAGACAATAATAACAAATATAATTTTGAAAAAATTTACATAACAGCTTCCGGTGGTCCTTTTAGAAAATTATCATTAAAAAAATTTAAGAATATTTCTGTTAAAGATGCATTAAAACATCCGAATTGGTCGATGGGAAAAAAAATCACGATTGATTCTGCTACTATGATGAATAAAGTTTTTGAAATTATAGAAGCAAAAAAGATCTTTGACTTAAATTACAAACAACTTGAAATATTAACTCATCCAAAGTCATACTTACATGCAATAGTAAAGTTCAATAACGGTTTGTCAAAACTTTTAGTTCATGATACCAATATGACAATCCCAATATTCAATTCTATTTATTTCAATACTGACAAAAAACTTAAATCTAAAAATATTAATATAAAAATCTTAAATAATCTTAATCTTAAAAAAATTGATAAAATCAGATTTCCAGTAATTAAAATTCTCAATAATTTGAGTAATGAAGATTCTTTATTTGAGACTATAATTGTTAGTGCAAACGATAAATTGGTTAAACTTTTCTTACATAATAAGATTAAATTTACAGATATATCAAATATATTGTTGAAAATTTGTAGTATTGCTGAATTCGATAAATTTAGGTCAATAAAGCCCAAAAATATTGACGAAATTAACAATTTAAGTGATTATGTAAGTTTAAAAATTGACTCCTTGAGTGTATAAACTCGCTATGTTTAAGTTTTTTATTCAATTATTTTTATTATCTATTTTCTTAACTTTTTCAACTTATTCAAAAAATTATAAAAAAGTTATTGTAAATGGCAATGAGAGAATATCTGATGAAACAATATTAGTTTTTTCAGAAATTCAAGATAACAGATCCTTAGACGAAAATTCTATAAATGAAATTCTAAAGAAATTATATAAATCTGGTTTTTTCAAAGATGTTACAGTTAAAATTGAAGATAGTAATCTAATTATAGAAGTATTGGAAAATCCAATAATTCAAACTGTGTTTATTGAGGGAATTAAAAAAAATAAAACAGAAGAATCTATATATGAATTGTTATCACTAAAAGATAGATCCTCTTATAATTTATCATCTGTAAAAAAGGACGAAAATTCAATACTAAACTATCTGAAAGAACAGGGGTATTTTTTCTCAAATGTTAATTCTTCCTATCAAGATTTAGGTAACAATAAAATTGATCTGCTTTATAAAATAGAACTTGGTGATAAAGCTAAGATTTCTAAAATTTCATTTATTGGCGATAAAAAATTTAAGGATAGTACTCTTCGAAATTCTATTATTAGCGAAGAATACAGATTTTGGAAATTTATTTCTGGCAAGAAATATTTGAATGAAAATTTAATTAACTATGACAAAAGATTATTAAATAATTTTTATAAAAATAAAGGTTTTTTTAATGTTGAAATTAACTCATCTTTTGCAAATTATCTTGGTAAAGATGAATTTGAAATAATTTACAATATTTCATCAGGTGAAAAAATTTATTTTAATGAATTTAACCTTAATCTACCCATTGATTATGAAAGGTCAAATTTTAATCAATTAAATAAAATATTCGAAAAATTTAAGGGCGAAGCTTATTCCTTAAATGCTATTGATAAGATTTTAAAAGAAATTGATAAAATTGTTTTAAATGAACAATTTGAATTTTTAAAATCTACCGTAAAAGAATCAATAGAAAATAATTTAATTAATCTTACTTTTGATATAGAGGAATCCCAAAAGTTTTATGTAGAAAAAATTAATATTTTTGGCAATAATGTAACTCGTGAAGATGTAATTAGAAACAACCTAATTGTTGATGAAGGTGACCCTTTTAATGAATTATTACAAACAAAAAGTGTAAATAATTTAAAATCACTCAATTTTTTTAGCAAAATTGATACAGAAATTATTAACAGTGAAAATCTAAATAAAAAAATAATCAATATTACTATTGAGGAAAAACCAACAGGTGAAATTATGGCTGGTGCAGGTGTTGGTACAACTGGTAGTACACTCGCATTTGGTGTATCTGAAAATAATTTCCTTGGTAGAGGTATAGAATTTGCTTCAGACTTATCGGTCAGCTCTGAAACATTAAAAGGTTTGATTTCAATTAATAACCCAAATTACAAAGGGTCAAATAGATCTTTAAATACATCTATAGAAAGTACCATTACTGATCGTCTTACAGATTTTGGATATAAATCTAATAAAACTGGATTTTCTTTAGGTAGTGGTTTTGAATTTTATGATGATTTATATTGGAATACAGGGGTATCCACTTATGTTGAAAAACTTGAAACTGATGCAACTGCATCTGCAACAATGAAAAAACAAGAGGGCTCTTATTTCGATACTTATTTTAATCAAACATTTAGCTATGACAAACGAAACCAAAGATACAAATCTTCAAATGGTTATATTAGTAGGTTCACCCAAAATATACCGTTAATTAGCGATACTTATACTTTAACAAATGGATATGATTATAAAATTTATAACCAATGGCTTGATGAGAGCGTTGTTTCATTGGGCTTCTATCTAAAAACAACAAATTCATTAAGCGGAGATAATGTTAAGCTCTCTGATAGGCTGTATTTACCGGCTGCTAAGCTAAGAGGCTTTGAAAGTGGAAAAGTTGGACCAAAAGATGGCACTGATTATATTGGTGGTAACTATGTGTCCACAATTAACTTAGCAACTACGCTGCCGCAAATTTTACCAAGTTTGCAAAATACCAATTTTTCTATCTTTTTAGATGCTGCTAATCTTTGGGGTGTAGATTATAGCTCAAGTGTAGCAGATGGGAGTGAAATTAGATCATCAATTGGAATAGCTGTCGATTTATTCACACCTGTTGGCCCTTTAAATTTTTCTTTGTCTGAGCCAATTACTAAAGGTAAAAATGATATAACAGAATTTTTTAGATTTAATTTAGGTACAACTTTTTAATGAAAAATTTTATTTTACTTAATGTTTTTATTTTCATAATTTTTTTTAATAAAGTTAATGCAGAACAGAAAATTGCATTCCTTAATATGGATCAAACAATTTCCAAGTCTAACGCTGGCGCGTCAATATTAAAACAGTTAAATAAATTTAATGATAAAAATTTATCTTTATTGAATAAAATAGAAAAAAATATTAAAGAAAAAGAAACGAAATTAATTTCTCAGAAAAATATTATTTCTGAATCTGAATTTATAAATAAAGTTGAGTTATTAAAAAAAGAAATTAATGAACATAATCAAAATAGAAATAAATTAATTTCAAAATTTAATAAACTGAAAATTGAAAATACGAATAAACTTTTAAAATTAATTAATCCGATCCTTGTTAAATATTCTAAAGATAATGAAATTTCTTTTATTCTGCAAAAAAAAGATCTGATTATCGGTAAAACAGAATTTGATATTACCGATGATATTCTTAAAATTATAAATAATGATATTAAAGAATTTAATATAAACTAAATGACAAAAGAAACACTTAATAAAACACAAATTTCAAATTTACTACCCCATAGGGAGCCAATGCTTCTAATAGATGAGCTTTACGATATTGAAAAATTATCTTCAGCTACTGCCATTGTTTATGTTAAAAAAGATAGTTTTTTTGTGCAAGGTCATTTCCCTGGTAATCCTGTCATGCCAGGTGTTTTAATAGTTGAAGCTTTTGGCCAGGCAGCTGCAGCATTGACAGCTCAAGGTTTAAACAAAGAAACATATGACAACAAGCTAGTATTTTTAATGGGTATTGAAAAAGCAAGGTTTAGAAACCCTGTAATACCTGATTGTAAATTAGAATTAAAAATTCAAGCTATTAGAACGCACGGCAGAGTTTGGAAGTACAAAGGAGATGCCTTTGTTGATGGGAAAAAAATGGCAGATGCCCAATGGTCAGCTACTATTGTTGATAAGAAATAATTAGCAACAAATCTTGATAACACGGCGTAATTTGCTTTGGTAAAAAGCTTTTGATGATTAATCCTTTTTTTAAAAATAATGGTCCTTTTAAAATTTTAGATATTTTACGCTTAATAAGTCTTGATGACATTAAAATTGATAATGATCAAGAAATTACTGATATCAAAGATTTATTTACATCTAAAAAAAATGACATTACTTTTTTTCATTCTAAAAAATATAAAGATTTTGCAAAAAATACTAAAGCTTCTTTTTGTTTAACAACTGAAATTTTAAAAGATGAATTACCAAAAAGCTGCACACCATTAGTAGTTGAGAATGTTTTAGTTTCAACTTCTGTAGTTACATCAAAATTTTATCCTAGTTCAATTAATGATAACTTTGATTATACAGCTAGAGATATAGCTGAAACAAAATTTAAAGATAAAGTAATATGTGGAAAAAATGTTTTAATTGGTGACAATGTTACCCTTGGATCTAATTGCTTAATTGGACATAACACTATTATTGAACAAAATGTTTCAATTGGTGACAACTGCTCAATAGGATCAAATGTTATTATAAGAAATACATTAATTAATAATAACGTTTCAATTTTAGACAATTGTGTTCTTGGTAAGCATGGGTTTGGTTTTTTTCCTAATAATAAAAAAAATTTAAGATATCCCCATATTGGAATTGTGATAATCGGTGAAAATTCTGAAATCGGTTGTGGTTGCACTATTGATAGAGGATCTATGTCAAATACTGTGATTGGTAAAAATACATTTTTAGATAATCAAATTCATATTGCGCATAATGTTAAAATTGGTGAAAATTCAATCATAGCAGGACAAGTAGGAATTGCTGGTAGCTCTATTCTTGGTAACAACGTACGCATTGGCGGACAAGCTGGTATTTCTGGTCATTTAACAATTGGAAATAATGTAGAAATAGCTGGTGGTAGTGGTGTGATAAAAGATATCTCAGATAATTCGAAAGTAATGGGATATCCAGCTAAAAATATTAGAGATTTTTTAAAAGATAATAAATGATACACAAAACAGCAATTATAGATTCAAAAGCAAAAATTACTAATAATGTTAGTATTGGAGCTTACACTATAATAGGTCCTAATGTTGAAGTGGGAGAAAATTCTGTAATACAATCACATGTAAGTATTGTTGGACATACCAAAATTGGAAATAATAATAAGATTTATTCATTTGCATCAATTGGAAATGATCCTCAAGATTTGAAATTTAATGGTGAAGAAACGAAGCTAGAAATAGGTGATAATAATAAAATTAGAGAATATGTAACTATTAACCCAGGTACTGCTGGTGGTGGTGGATTAACCAAAATAGGAAACAACTGTTTATTTATGGTCTCGTCGCACATAGCGCACGATTGCTTGGTTGAAGATAATGTTATTTTAGCGAACAATGTTCCCTTAGGTGGACACGCACATATAGAAAGTAACGTTATAATTGGTGGTAATTCAGCTGTACAGCAGTTTACCAGAGTTGGAAGATCAGCAATGATAGGAGGAATGTGTGGTGTTGTAAGGGATGTCATACCGTATGGGATAGCCCATGGCAACCGAAGTGTTCTACAAGGATTAAATTTAATAGGCTTAAGAAGAAAAAATATTCCAAATAAACAAATTTTGAATTTAAGTGATGCGTATAAAGAAATTTTTAAGGATGAAAATTTAACTCAAAATTTGATCAATTTGAATCAAGATTTTAAAAAGAATGAGCTTGTATTAGAGGTAGTGAATTTTTTAGAGAAAGATAAAAAAAGACCTATTTGCACGCCATACTCAAAATAAAATGATTGGACTATTATTAGGAGATACTGATTTTTCAGAAGCTGTCCTTAAAAAAATAAAAAAATTAAATAAAAAATATTTTATTATTGATTTATCAAAAAATAATAAATTTAAAAGGGATACAAATTCTAATCGAATAAGCATTGGTAAGTTTGGAAAAATAATACGTTTAATTAAAGAAAAAAAATCAAAAAAAGTTTTATTTGCAGGTAAAATTGCAAAACCAAAATTTTCAACATTAAGATTAGACTTTAAAGGTGTCTATTATATGCCTAGCATCATAAGAGCAGCAAAATTAGGTGATGCAGCAATTATTAAAGCTATAATAAAAATTTTGGATAAAGAAAATATAAATGTTATTAGTTCTATTTTTTTTAACCCAGAACTAACTGCTAAAAGTGGAAATTATAGCAAATTGAAACCCAATATTAGTGATAGTGATTCTATTAAAAAAGGAATTGTTTACTTTAATAAATTAAATAATTTAGATCACGTTCAAGCAGTTATTGTTAAAGATGGTACTATCTTAGCAACTGAAGATCGATATGGGACAAAAAAAATGTTATCAAAGTTAAACAAAAAATCAGAAGGAATATTGATTAAGCTACCTAAAAAAAAACAAGATTTAAGAATGGATTTACCCACTATTGGTCTTCAAACTTTAAAAGATTGTAAAAAATATGGCTTAAAAGGAATAGTTTTAAAGGCTAAAAAAAATATATTCCTAGATAAAGCTAAGTGCATAAGTTTTGCCAATAAAAATAAAATCTTTATCAAAATTATATGAAAAAAATTTTTGTTTTAACAGGTGAGCCTTCTGGTGATAAATTGGCCTCAACAGTTATCTCTAAACTTAAAATAAATAATCCAGATATTGAATATTTGTCAGTAGGGGGAACACATATTAAAAAATTAGGAATTCAATCTATTTTTGATCTAAAAGATATTACATACCTTGGCTTTACTAGCGTATTACTTAATATCCTTAAAATTAGAAAAAAAATTAACAAAACTGTTAATGAAATTGTAAAATTTAATCCTGATATTTTATTTAGCGTTGATAGTCCAGATTTTACACTAAGAGTTGCAGAAAAGGTAAAAAATATCAATAACAACATTAAGACAATCCATTATGTTGCTCCTCAAGTATGGGTTTGGAGAAAAAATAGAGTTAAAAAAATAAAAAAGTTTATTGATCATATGCTCTTATTATTTAACTTTGAAAAAAAATATTTTGATGAAGAAAATATTAAAAATACTTTTGTTGGGCATCCTTTAATTGAAAAAAAAGATAATGTAAAAACAACATTAGATAATTTAATTTCTAAAGATAAAAAAATTATTTCTTTGTTTCCAGGAAGTAGAAAATCAGAAGTAAATGTTCTTTTACCAATTTTATTAAAATTTATTAAATTGATGAACAAAAAAAATCTTGATTATTCTTTTGTTTTTCATGCAACAGATGAAAATAAAGAATTTATAATCGATAAGATTAAAAATACTAATTCAGATAATATAGATGTTATTTCAGATGAAAATATAAAAGATCAAGTTTTATCTAATTCAATTTTTGCAGTCTCTAAATCTGGAACAATTTCACTTCAGATTTCTAGTGCCAATATTCCTTCAATAATTATTTATAAATTAAGTTTTATAAATTTTTTGATATTTAAACTATTAGTTAATGTTAGATTTGCAAATATCATTAATATTATTAATGATAAAGAGGTAATTCCTGAATTATTACAAAAAGAATGCAATGCGGAAGAAATATATAGAACTGTTACATATTTTCTTAAAAATCCAAAGTTAATTGAAAAGCAATTAATTGATTGTAAAAAAACTTTAGAGGGAATTAAGTCAAAATCTTCTTCATCAAGTGAAGCAGCTTTAATCTTAAATAATTATCTTATTTCCTAATCTTTTTTCTACTTCTTCTTTCCCTAGGGAAATTATTATATCATATAGACCTGGTCCAAATTTTGATCCCGTTAAAGCTACCCTCAACGGTTGACCTACACCCTTAAAATTAGTTTCATATTTTTTTATCAAATCATTAACTATGGGTTCAAGTGTTTCTTTATCCAATGTATTTATTGAAATTAGTTTTTCTTTAAACTCTTTGATGATACTTTTTGCTTTATCGTCAATTAATTCTAAATCTTTATCTTCAAATTTAACATCATCAAAAATTATATATTTAGCATTATTAAATATATCCTCCAATGTCTTTGCTTTATTTTTAAGAAAGGCTAATGAATTTTTAATCTTTCCTTCTTTTTCTGCTTTAATTTTCTCCTTATAATTTTCACAATACTTGACAAGATGATCATAAAGTTCATTTTCATCAATAGTTTTAATATAATGTTCATTCATTGATAATATTCTGCTTATATCTAGCTTTGATGGAGACTTGCCAATTCCCTCTAAGTTAAAATGTTGAATACTTTCTTCTAGTGTAAATATTTCCTTATCTTGATAAGACCAACCTAATCTTAATAGATAATTTCTTAAGGCATCTGGCATTATTCCTATTTTTGAATAATCATCTAGCGTTGATGCATTGTCTCTTTTTGATAGCTTTTTACCATCTATAGTATGAATTAATGGAATATGTGCAAAATCAGGAAGATCCCAACCCATCGCTAAATATATTTGAATTTGTTTGAATGTATTAATTTTATGATCATCACCTCTAATTATGTGGGTCATACTCATTTGATGATCATCTACTGTTGCAGATAAATTATAAGTTGGAGTTTCATCGTTTCTTAAAATAATGAAATCTTCAATAGTAATATTTTCAATTTCAACATCTCCTTGAACTAAGTCTTTTAGTATTGAGGAGCCTTCAATTTTACTTTTAAATCTTACAACGGGTTTAATATTTTTTGGAATATTATTTTCAATTAATTCTCTACATTTTCTATTATATGTATAAGGAAGTTTTTTTTGTCTGGCTCTTTTTTTTTGCTCTTCAATTTCTTCCGTTGAACAATAGCATTTATAAGCATATCCACTTTTAAGTAGTTCTTTAGCAGTATTTATATGATCATTTATCTTGGTTGATTGTATGTATTCATCACCATCATGTTCAATGCCAATCCATTTTAAAGACTTAATAATTTGAGTCTTATGTTCATCTTTAGATCTTTCTTTATCAGTATCTTCTATTCTAAGGTGAAATGTTCCTTTTTGATTTTTTGAATATAGCCAATTAAATAAAGCAGTTCTTACACCACCAATATGTAAAGCTCCAGTAGGCGAGGGAGCAAATCTTGTTGCTACTTTTGACATCAATAATTTTAGACTATTTCCTTAGAAGTTTCTATATAAAGATACAAGAACACCTTGAACTTTTACTCTATCTGGACCAAATATTTTG
>Ga0209711_10004258_pt1 | contig 11681 bp, 14 predicted proteins | sample ArcticOcean_MG_C_7_FD_187441 | JGI IMG/M metagenome (GOLD analysis project Ga0209711, IMG submission 187441) | Marine microbial communities from western Arctic Ocean - ArcticOcean_MG_CB11_88 (SPAdes) (version 2) | ecosystem: Environmental > Aquatic > Marine > Oceanic | place: Arctic Ocean... | reverse complement strand
ATCTATAAGCACGCATGTATATATAAGATATAAGAAACTGAAAACTGTCGAGAAAACATCATGTCTATTTCCCAACCAGAGGGGTTCGGGGCAGGTTGGCCCTTCTCCAAGCCTGCTACTACCGCTGCTGATCGAGAACCAATCGCTAAATGGATAGCAAACCTAAGCATTTGGGAAACGAAAGCGTTGGTGTTACACCAAGATATCGAGATTCCCGCCAATATCGTAAAGCTTATAACAGAACAACCAAGCATCGTGACGCTTGCCGGGTGGAATGAGCTGTGTGTTGAGGTCGGTAAGAAATCGTGGCTTCCTTACTCGACGGAACGGTGTCAGAAAAAGGGGTACAATGAATACGGAAACCATTTGCACGAACTGATATTAAAAGCTACTGGCCTCAGGTTAGACGTTAAAAAAGAAACCAACAAAGCATTTGTAAATATATTTAAATAGCTAGTCTAGTTTATCCACATCCACATTGATGATGTCGATAGGGTGGTTTTTTATTTTATCCCTTACTGTCGTCATGTGTGTTCTAATCGTATGATCGGGACTCAAGTTCCCTTTTTTAATCATCATCTTATTCGTTGAGTTTGGGTTGTGTAAGAGCACAGGTATGAACGCATCACCCACGCAGAACCACTTAAAATTACTACCACTGTGACCCGAATGCCAAAAACCTTTGACTGTTCTACCATTTTTGCTGTCCACTCCTGTCATCTCATCCCACTTCTTACAGAGCATCTCGAGGAACTCTCCAAAAAACACACCCAGGTCCTCTCCCTTCACCAAATTAGTTTCTTTTTTCGCTACGTTGAACTGGAGCAGGGAGCATTTTCCAATCACGCCTATATTAGGAGTATCCGTGTATGATAGCGCGGTGTTGGGTAGCTTAACCATCTGTTTCAAAATGTCCTCCCCATCGATGCATTGGTCCCTCCCCACCTTTGTCTTCTCAACTGCGTAGTCGAACGCCACTGTCTTTGTGACATTCGACCTCCGTACTCCTCCTTTGCCTAAACCTATTTGGTTCCATGCGTCCAACTTGTCTAAAAACTTCTTGGTGTCGAGAGATATGGAACTGGAACTGGAAACGTAACAGTGTTTTCCGTACCATCGTAACGTTGGCTTTTCCGGGACATCGTGTAGCAACAGGACAGGCTTTTGCGACGACATTTCTATCTCTTCCTTGCAGATGACCAACAGGTGTTTGTACAGTTCGTTCAGGCGTGGTAGCATATTAAATTTGTTCGGATCTCCATTCACGGGACCCGAGCTAATAAACCCAACAGCTCTAGCGCCCCGTCCAAGGAGGGCTTGAATCCCATCTGAGAAATCAACAAGACCCTGTGTTTTGTCATGAAGAAATTTAGTCGCAATTCGTACTGTCTCTACTGTGTCGAGTGTAGTACGTCCCAAAGACACGAGGATGGCGGTGACCATAATACAAATGATAATGTAACATATGCTAACCATGTTATCTTTCATACGTTTATTGAAATCGTTAGTTTCATCGTTTATGAGAAGACTCAACGCGCGCCGTTGTGAAATTTCTTCTTTCACGGCGGAGTCTCCAACGTTATCCACCGCGTCCCGAAATATAACTGCCGTTACAAGTTCTTTTTTTAACGTCATGTTGGTATGGGTTACGTAAAGGTCCTGCGCTAACTTGCAAAGATTCATACAATCGTACCAATGACTTGAGCTCGAAGTATTCTTCCCAACCATATCCAACATTTTTTTCAGGTCGTTGGTAACAATGTCGTTGGTTTGTTTCACGGATACCGGATATGTAGCTAAACCCGGTGTTGGTGTGTACACCACTACACGGTTTTCATCTTCGGGGGTGCTTTGTGCATCATCAACCTCGTCGCCAGACGCCACAGCGCCCCGCGTTTCTCCCGAACCACCACTCGACGACGGTTCCGTCAACGACGGAGGTTCGATAACCCGGACCGACAAGAAGAAACTGTCGAGGAGGGACGCTAGTTCCTGGGGTGGTAATACTACCATCGACACGTTTTAAACTCAAATAAAATTAAAAAGCGCCTTAAATATATATACACGGTTCGGCGAAAAGTACCTAAACTTTGCTGAGAAAGCAACACCAAGGCACCTGGCCATATACACCCATCGTTTGTTTTTCGTTCCGCCAACTCGTATCCGCAACCATATCGGGCGCGGGCTGTTTTGCAAACGCGGCGATGTCATTCAGAGTAGCCTTATATGTAAGCCGTTTTTTAAGAAACCATTCGGAAAGTGGTTCATCCCTGAAAACGTCACAGCCGACATCCGTGAAGAGTGCCATTGCCTCCTGAGCGCACTGGTTGCTGGTGAATTGCAGTCGCAGTGAAGTAGGGGGGGTATCTGTGTACGGGGTGTTCCGTACGCAACTGGAATCGAGGAGCAAGGTGCTATCGAATATATCGGTAAAATACCGCAGGATACCATGTAGGTCACATGCGAGAACGAGTCCTTGGATGCGGGGGTCGTCGTCGCAGCATGTTGCGAGTGTTTCCGTCTGAGCTGGGGCGGCGCAGTCAGCGCGCCGTACGATGAGAACGGTAGGTTCGTGCATCACACTTTGGCTGCTGGTGTGATAAGTGAAATATTTGGCGCGGATATTTATTCATTTGTTGTTGGAAAAAATCACCGGGAAACAAAAAAACGAAGACTCTGTTGTACTTTCTACCCTCACACCCCAACCATGGGTGACAAGCTGTACAAAGCTTTCACTGGGAACGGTGTGCTGACTTCGCGTTGGGAAGCGGCTGGTATGGGGGTGACGTTCAGCTCAGAAAAACAATGTTTGTCTTTCGAGTTGCCGGAAGGATGGGAGGACACTATGACACCCGACCTAAGCAATTTGAGAGAGGTAGAGTGGGGGAAAATCGACGATCCCACGCTCGGTGTGCGCTACACGCTCCGTGTCGTCACGACCCATGACGGCAAAGAGGTGAACGTCAAGCTCTCTTTGTATGAATATGAAGACGACACGATTGAGCTGAGAACGGGCACTGATTTTGAACCTCTCCGGCTAATTCCACCGGGGACTACCGTCTCTATCGAGATTATCGCACACGCGAAGATCGTAAAGCAGACTGATAGCCAAGTCGTCCTGATCCGCGGTGAGATGACGGTCCCTCTTGAGACGCGATGGTTGAGCGAAAATACCCCCGGCTTACTTTTCATCCTTGGTGGTGGCTTCGCCCTTTCCGTACACGTGCTGGAGGAAAACCTTACAAAAACCATCACGCACCTGTCCATCCTCGGTCGAGCAGAAAACTTGGGGTTGTTGTAAATATTATATTCACATTAAAATTCTATCTTGTCGCCAATGGGGTCGAGTCTCACCTCCCAGCTGCCCGGTGCGACGTTTACGAAAAACGCCCGTGTCCACTTGGTGACAGGGGTGCCCCTTACTGCCCCAACGACAGGAAGGTCGAGCCACATGGTTCCAAGTCCACCGAGGAGTACTCGGTGTTGTTTATCTTCGCACGCTTCCACACCGAAGTGCCTGCAGTTGGTGGTCATCTGCCTCACGAAGTCGACTGCGGCCGTGTCGAACCACTCCGCGAAATCGAGTAGATATGTGCGTGATGCGGACCTCACCGGCTCGCGAACGATGCTCACACGACGTTCACGAAAGAGTTGTTCTAAGTTCTGGTTCAGTGAACTCACGTCACACACCCGCTTGGCGCGCTGCCTTTCGACCAGGAAACGATCGAAAGTGTTCATGTGAAACATATCGAGTCTGGAAACCATTTTTTATGGGAACTTTTTTATGAACTTTTTTATGAAGTCCCAACAAATTTGTTTTGACCTTCGAACCGGAAACCAACTTGGTCGAAAAAAAATGGGTATAGATAAAGACAAATTTTTATATCTATGGAAGTTCGTGCTGATGTATAGATATAAAAAAAGTCCAATATCTATACCTATTTTTTTTCGACGGAGGTGGCCGAGGTCTCGAGGCGACAAAACTTTTTTTTGACATTCGACCCGGACACCAACTTGGTCGAAAAAAAATGGGTATAGATAAAGGTAAAATTTTATATCTATGGAAGTTCGTGCTGCGGTATAGATATAAAAAAGTCCAATATCTATACCTATTTTTTTTCGACGGAGGTGGCCGAGGCCTCGAGGCGACAAAACTTTTTTTTGACATTCGACCCGGAAACCAACTTGGTCGAAAAAAAACGGGTATAGATATGGTTTTTTTATATCTATACATCACCGGTCGCCCTCTTTTAAATTATATTTTAGAATTACATTTTTTAATTTATCTACTCAAACTCCAGTTTCACTCTCCTCCACTCTCCGAAAGTGCAATATGCGGGCACATCGCAAGATCGTGTCCGGACAAGAAGTCGTTTTTTTGGGCTTGGTAGGTCGACCTGGTTGTAGCGGTACAAGTTTCACCGAAAAGGCTTGTGTTGAGGGGGTATTGAAATCACGCACCGGCTTCAGACTGACTGCAACTAAACCGCACAGAACCCTCACCTGGCATTTCTCCGTTTTGCTCGAAAACGGGAAACTGCTTGCGAGGACTTAAAGCCGAGGTGAGTAGACCCCCCTCCCGAGTATGGTCAGCGTGCTCGGTGGTCTCGCACGTTCGGGCACTGTCGTCGTTCTGAACGGCCTCCATGCGCGGCGCGAGTGTCTGCATGATAGTCGTACGTTTTTTTTTTATTTGCCTTGGGTGCGGGTGGATTGTGATTGAGGGGGGTAAAAAAAGTTTTATTTGTATGGAAGGTGAAAGGTCGGCCGGTAACGGAAAGGTCGGACATTTAAATTTTAAAAAGGCAGAAAGGCAGACGAAAAGTCGTCACTTTTTTCACGCACTACACCAGTGGCGAGACATGTGCACCGGTGGTCTCAACGTCGCGACGGCTCAGCCACCACCTACCGCTTGGAGCTCGGGGGGTGTCGTCAAACATGACCAAATCCACGATTGGGCTGAGGGCGACGACGAGGAGGGTGAAACCGAGAGCGATGTCGAGTCCGAGAGCATCGCGGCGACGTTGTCTAGAGACCCCACTGGGGGTGTGCCGGAGGTGGGGGAAGAGGCGACTTCGAGGCTAGTGCAGGAAGTCACGAACAACTCCAGCTTTCCGGAGCAAATTGGGTATAAGCTACGGACTTTTTACAACGACGGTTTTGACTGCGACGACGGGACTGACGACGCCGGCTCGACGACAATGTGGAGTTGCATGGCCTGCTACACGATCTACGACGGGAACGCACAGTGCTGCCACGAGATGAACCATGTTTTGGTGTCGCGATAGTCTAGCTTTTGCAAAAAATGTATTTTCAGTTGTTATGTTGCAAGACGACCACTTTCATACCAGATATTAGAGCCTCTACGGAATCCATCGATCTCGAAAGTACGTTTATCGTATCATTGGCTTCTTTGCATCGCGCGAGGGACCGAGCGGCGTTTTCAGTCGCCGCTCTTGCATCCACTCCCGTCTTTAATCCCTTGCGGACTTCCTCCGTTAAATCATGAAGCGTCTGTTCGAGTTCAGCTTTTTTTTGTTGCATCTGGAGCCGAAGCTGAGCAATAGTTTCAAGTTTCTCTGTATTATCCGTTTGCAGCTTCGCTATCTGAGAGTGCGCTTCGTGCAGTGCCATCATGTGTTTCTCCATCTCGGATTTTTGGCACGCGATTTCGACAACACCGCGACTGTGGGCTTCATTGGCCACGGTCTCTGCCGCCTCAGCTTTTAGTGCGCGCGCGTGCAACGAGTTATGCTCGCTCGCATAGTTCGCGTCGTCAGTGGCGGATTTTTCGCGCAGCTTGTGACTGACGGATATGGCGACAGCGGCGGCTTCCTGTGCGGCAGCAAAGTTGCGTTCTGCAGCCTCGCACCGCGCCACAACAGTAGCTAAAATTGACGCGTGTGTTTTCTCCGCATATGCCTTCTCGCGTTGCGCCGACGTTTTTTCTTGCCGAGTATATGCTTCTGCTTCATCCGCGCGCTGTCTCTCCTTCTCTGCCCGCTGTCTCTCCTTGACCGCCTCTGCGCCCTTCGAGGTATACAACGCTCTTGCCGCTTGGAGCGCCTCTACTGTCTTTTCCTTCGACGTCAGCTTTTCGAGAGCCCTCCTAAATTGCGCCTGACTCTCTTCAAGATTTGCACGTAATTCCTCGTTTTCTTGCATTAATCTTCGACCGCGATCCGCACTTAGCAATAGCGCGTTTCGCGCTTGATTCAACGACATGGCGTCGATCGGCTCCAGATCCTCGTCTTCCTCTTCATTAGCATGGTGCTGCCCCCCACCCCTCTCGCCTTCGTTGGTCCTTTTCGCTTTCCTCCACCTATTTATTTCTCTCGGCATGATTGAGATTTTTTTTGGTTGCGCCGTTGAATGTGGGGGATATAGATATAAAAATGTCCCTTTATCTATACTCATTTTTTCTAGGCCAAATCGACTTGGACGAAAATTGAGAAACATATATAAGTGAAGTGAGCTACTTCGAAACCTATCGTAGTAGATGTCATTTCACCCCCCCGAAAGTGTAGGCTCGTTGGAGTTGGAGGAAGGGGAGTACCTCATGTATCCGAACGATGTCAAATATAACCCCGAAACACACGTGTACCTTCCAGAGACAATAGTCGCTCGTCTCCGAGGCCAAAACATGATGACGTACACATTGGTGAAAAATAATAAAGTAGACGCTGGTGGTTTAGGTTCCGTGTTTCGGTACGATTCAGAAAAGAACGAGTCTTCTTTGGCTCTAAAACAAACAAACATATTTACCACAGACGACTCAGGGCCTAACCATTCACATCACGTGACAGAGAGTCGCGCTCCGCGTCGTCTACTCGAAACGGCGAGCCCGTGCCGCGATTTTTTCATCGAGACTCTCATCCCGCACGCGAGGAGTGTCAATGCCATCGCGTACGACGACGAGGATCCAGGATTTTCGTACACGCTAGGCGAAGAGAACCCGACTGACATATGGTACGAGAGAAACAAACCTCACGTAGTCGAGACACCACGACTGGATACGCCACGACTGGATACGCCACGACTGAACAACTTCGGAAAGGTGTGGATAAACATATCACTGTTCACGGTCATGCATCGAGCGCATGACTCGCTCTACGCGCGAGAAATACAATACACAGATTTGGAAACCGTACTCGCGTTCGTGGACAGCGCACAAAAATGTTTGCGGGAAGCGGGGTATTATTACAAGGATTTCAAACTAGACCAAATTTTGGTCCTGGAAGATAGAACGCTGCGGCTCGGCGACCTGGGGAACTTGTGCCAGACCAACGACTCGTGCGAGTTTGGGTTTTTCGATGATCCAGAATTATGGAGTTTAAACACCCTTGGGAAATGGAGAGAAACAAAGGGAGATATAGGCCAAGGGTATGGAAGCCTCTCAGTGACGGAAATTTCACGAGCTTTGGAATGGCAGAGAACAGTTTTCGTGTGCGAGCTCGTGTGCGCAGCATCGAACACTCTCGGCTCTAGGAAAGAAAGTCAGGTGTACAAACTCTCCCCACATTCGTGGGGAAACAGTACTGCATCACAGGTCGCCAAACTTTTCGACGCGATGTTGCTTATATTGAAGTCATCCCCCATCTTTAAAGAACACCCGTGTGTTGTCAAGGCGGCGGCACAACTCATAGTCAAGAAAGATTGGGTCGTACGAGAGGAACACTCTCTCTAAATCAACGGCGGAAAATATATATATCAAAATGTGCAAACTTCGATTTTTTTTTCATTTCACTCACCACGACGGGGGATTTTCGTGATTATAAATTTGCTCGCAGACGTGCCAAGCGGCTCGGGATGTCCGTGTCGGACTGGAGAGAGTGGGGCGAGGTGGCGGGTTCCGAGTGGTTCTTTGACGTGAACTCGCGAGCTGAAGAAATACAACTATGTTTGTACAGCCATTCGAAGGGTCTCGTAATGGTTTCCGTTTTCGCTTCAAAACTGATAACAAAATATTTGGCAGAAGTGTGCGGAATCGCGTTGGAAAACGACGAGGAGCTCCCTCAGCTTCTTCGCGTGGGTCTGAGCGGGCGAGCGACGGAAGCCGACAAACTAGTGCCTCTGCCTCTGAGTGTCTCGGTGGACGGGAAGCAGCAGATGCGGTTGTGCGTGAATGTGAGAAAGGCGACTGACGACATCACGATGTTGTTACCTCCACCGGCTATGGAACTGCTGGCCGTGGAGGGGCAGACCGCGCGACGCGTCCTGCAGGACGCGACCGCCGCGACGCAGAGGGGGTTTTCCGCCTGCCGCAGTCGCGAGGACCGTACCAGAGGGGTGCTCAAGCTTGGGCTGCAAGCTCTACGTGATTCAATGTCAACTTATAACGAGGCGTTCGAGGTAGGCTCGTCCCGGGATGGAGGCAAGGGTTTGAGCGAGACGCGAGCGAAGCCAGCTGCCCCTTACGAGGGCCCCCAGTTTAAACGAGACACGAAAGCGGCCATACGAGAGTTTGAGCTTCTTCTTGGTGACAACACAGAAATGCCCGAAGAACGGGGGAACACTGGGACGGAAGTATTCTCACTCCTGGAACGCAAACCGGGTTTAATGCTGCGGGGGCAGATGGACGAGACGTAGGACCACAGCCCGTTTTCCCGAGCGGAGGAAAAAAAAAAAATCTTGTGATATATATACTCTGTATTCGGAAAGAAAACGTCTGAAAATGAGCGTTGTGATAGCCGTCGGAGGTCTCGTAAAAGAAAAGATCCCCGATAACTTCGAAATCACGACGTTGGTAAAAGGTACCGTCTTGTATAAACAATCGCACATCCGGATAAACGAGAACGTATCAGGTCAACAATGGTTCGCTTTGAAACCTGATTACGGTGAATCTTACGGCCCGTATACCTACGCGTTCGAGCTGAAGAGAGACGTGAAACTCCTGGACGTCGCCAAGACAAAGTGCAGAGACGCGGTGAGCAACTACGCCGCGAAACATAATTTGGTTGTGGAGAGAGTCGTAGCCGAGTCCTGTTTTGCGACGGGGACAAGAAAATTCACGACGGTGCGGAGGCCTCTAGATCACGCTTGGGGAGAGGGGGAGTGCACCACCGAGGCCGCGGCGACGGTCTGCGAAGTGGCCGCTCTTTTCGATCTCGACGGCTGGATCGCCGACAAGTGGGACGACGAGGCCTTAGAGGGACCCGAAGAGATCATGTTATGCCTGCGGACCGACCACCAAAGCATTATGAAAAAGTTCTGAACTAAGATGTTTACTTATGTGACTAGTAAATAGTATTAGAACTATTCCACGCTTTCTGCATATTTATGAACCATTTCGGTGGAGCGTTCAGCTCGCGTTTTTCTCCCGAAGCTCTCCATTCGTTCATTTCTGTTCGGATGGCCTCACACGTTTCCTTGTTCTCTTCTTTGAGCTTTGTACCAAAGATCGACCACTCCCGGGAGTGGTCCTCCTTGTGAAAGAATCCTGATTGCATGTATTGACTCCTTTTCTTATCACCCAACGTATGTAGGAAATCTACATCCTCTACCGTCAAATGTTCAACCAAATGATTGAGGTTCATTGCCCTCGTTGATTTTTCAAGTTACTCGGTGGTGGTGGTGGACTCGGACTCGGCGGTGGCGGAGGACTCGGGGGTGGTGGACTCGGTGGTGGTAATGGTGGTGGACTCGGAGGTGGTGGACTCGGTGGCGGTGGCGGGCTTGGTGGAGGTCTTGGCGGGGGGCTTGGTGGAGGCCTTGGCGGGGGGCTTGGAGGTGGTGGTGGACTCGGGGGCGGAGGTATCGCGATTGAAGAGTTTTGTTTTTTTGAGGTGGCGCGCGTTGTTAGTCGTTGTTATGAGAGCAAGCGCAGCTTTTTATACTTTTTTTTCGCTGTTGATTTTTTCGCTTTTTTATAAATCTCGCCGTCTTGAAAAGACACACCCCACAAATTTGCACACACTCGACTGCTACCATGGGGGTGTCGCCACCGATGCGGGAAAGATACAATACGAGGTTGGCGAAGCTCAAAGCGCTCGAAGAGACTGGTGGGCAACGGAGGACGACACCCCTCCCATCGGCCTTGTCAATTTCCGTTGTGCGCCCTCTTTCCATCCCGGATGCTGTTGCCGTCGGAATGGGAGGGAAAAAAAGAAAATACAACACGAGGTTAGCGGCTGTCCGTCATGCACGTACTCGACTTTTTCTCTCATCTCCGACGGGCGTTGCCGAGACGGCCGTCGCCGAGACGGCCGTCGTCGAGATGGCCGTCGCCGATACGGGCGTCGCCGATACGGGCGTCGTCGATACGGGCGTCGTCGAGATGGCCGTCGTCGATACGGGCGTCGCCGATACGGGCGTCGTCGATACGGGCGTCGTCGATACGGGCGTCGTCGAGATGGCCGTCGTCGAGATGGCCGTCGTCGAGATGGCCGTCGCCGATACGGGCGTCGCCGATACGACCGTCGCCGATACGGGCGTCGCCGATACGGGCGTCGCCGATACGACCGTCGCCGATACGGGCGTCGCCGATACGGGCGTCGCCGATACGGGCGTCGCCGATACGGCTGTCGCCGAGATAGTCGCTCTAGAGAGGGCTGCTGCGGAGATGGCTGCTGTAGAGATGTCTGCTCCGGAGAAGGCTGCTGTGAGGAGGGCTGTCGATCTCGCAGAGCAAGTAAGGAACGATAGTATCCAATTCGCATTGAAACTAGCAGCTGAAGGGGAAGCTACCCGTGCCGCGGAGGAGGCTGTTGTGGAGAATTTTGGTGCGTACATGAAGCGGTTGAGCGAGATACGCCGCAAGTATTTGGCATGCCTGACGCAAAGTATCACCAGGCTCCGCATTGAGATGGTGCGGGGTGAGGAACGTGAACAACTATTCACATTCGTGAATGCATGGCTACTTCCTTTGCTGCGACAGACAGAGGCCTTCCCTTGTGCGTTTGCCAAGTTTACCGTCCAGGAACTGGATAAGCTGGAGCGCAACACGGCAACAATATGTGGGGGCCAGTCCAAACACCCTAAAGACTGACAAATCCCGCATCAAGTGTAGCAGAAACGCTGCATTGATACTTCGAATACACGGCGCTTCAGTGGGGTAGCTGTCAGAAACTTGTTTTTGAGAGTTGAGAAACTTTAAAATTGAAAAAAAAAATTCCCATACCCCCCCCCCCAATTCATTTTCTGAAAAAAAAAGTAGAGTGTGAAGAATTAATCAACCGGTTTTGAAAATGGTTCGGGGTCTGTTCCCGAACCAACTTGAAGAGACAAAAAAGCGCCAAAAGGGCATGAAGAGACAAAAAAGCGACGAGGCATAATGGTTTTTTCCGGTGTCTAGACTAGACTAGACACTGACTATGACACTCTAGACACTAAAAGAGACACATAAATAACCTCTCAACCCCCTTGCGTTTTCTCACACCATCCACCCTCTCTAAGGTGCTTCCCAACAGCCGATCCGCACCGCTACAAACGGTAGGTGCTTCCCAACAGCCAATTCGCGGCGCTGCAAAAAATAACGTTATCACAAAGCCGGGTCTCAAAGGTGTTTCCCAACATTCGCATCGCATGTCGCATCGCAACCGCATCGCATCGCAACAGTGGGTGACCGACAAACAGTGAGTGATCGACAAACGTTCGGTGTTTCCCAACTCCCAATTCCACCACGACTCCGATACCACAAGACCTCTGCATGCACCTACACCCCCCCCCCCCCCCCTGTTTTT
>Ga0209711_10004243_pt1 | contig 11710 bp, 6 predicted proteins | sample ArcticOcean_MG_C_7_FD_187441 | JGI IMG/M metagenome (GOLD analysis project Ga0209711, IMG submission 187441) | Marine microbial communities from western Arctic Ocean - ArcticOcean_MG_CB11_88 (SPAdes) (version 2) | ecosystem: Environmental > Aquatic > Marine > Oceanic | place: Arctic Ocean... | reverse complement strand
CGTCCCTCGCCTCTCGCGACGGCGAGCAGTTTTGTGAGCAACGCGACCTGGGCCTGTCGCTTATCCTTGCACGCGCCCGCGCCACCGGATTTCGCACCGAAATCGACACCGCAAACGCCAATCGCGCGCGTTTTGTGACCCATCTCGTGCACGTATTTCACCACCCTCCCCACAAACGTCTCGCCGTCCAGCTCGTGCGAACCACGGGGATACACCCCGAACGCGAAATACACGTTGGATTGTTTGGGAAACGCGTCGCTTGCAGACGCGGCGGAGTTTTGCGTATGCGTCGTAGTCTCGCTACGGTTGTAACTAGTCTCGCCTGCTGCTTTGTCATCGGTGTCGAGTTTGTTGTCGCCATCGAGTACTTCTGGATTCGACAAATCGTCTTCCTCAGCATCGTCGCCCGCCCACAAACGTTCCCACGCTCGGTAGGACGACCCTCCGTACGATGGGTCCAGGGATTCAGCGTCGCAAGTAACGTGTACCACCGCGCCCACGGGGGCGCATTGCAGTGCGTCGGGGTCACCGAGCGACCACGCGCTTCGTAGCGTCCGCGGGACGGAGTTTTGCGAAACGCACGCGCGCTCCACCACGACGTGCAGATGCGCGCACGCGTCGATGATGGGAGTGACCACTTCCGGTGCGTCCAGCGGCGGCGGCGACGATGACGCGTGCAATTCCGCGTCACCTAGTTGCTTCTTCTCAAGCGCCTTCGTAACAGCCGCTCTGCTCATGCCTTTGTACAGCGATTGCGACCGCCCGCCGTCGTCCAAGCCCTCGAATCCAATCTCGCCGGGACGAGGCGCGGTTGTGTGGGTTTTGTTGCCTCCGAGTTTGAGCTTGGTTTTACCCTTACCGCCTTTGGACGTATCGGTCGTTCCCTTACCGCGTTTGAGCTTGGTTTTACCCTTACCGCCTTTGGACGTATCATCGGTCGTTCCCTTACCGCCTCTTCGTTTCACGTTATCCTCATCAAAGAGAGCCCTCGCGTCAGCCCGAGGTACGTCATCACCCACGTCGTCATCATCGACACTCCCCATCACCTCGTCCCTCGCCGCGCGTCGTCCGTTCGGTCGTCGCGCGGCTTCCGCATCACCGCCAACAGAAACCTCGGGAGGTGCAGGTTTCGGTTTCCGCCGGCGAGGTTTCGTGTGTCCTTGTCGCGTTTCGTGTGTGTTCTCAACACTCGCGCCGCCCCCCCCAAAATCTTCGTCGTCGACGCGCATGCCGCTCAACGGGTCGAGCACGTCCCCGGAACCCCGCATCGCGGCGGGGGCACGCCGCGCCGCGATGTGTGACCCCAGGTCGGGGCGGACGAGAAAGAATGGTAGATTAGCGAGGTCGGAGAGTATTTCGAGTGACGAGTTTTTCGTGCAGATTGAACAGTTTCGTCGTATGTAACAGAATCGGCAGCTCTCAATGAGTGTCCCTTAATAAGGCCTGCCACCGCCATTCGACGCGTACCCTCCAGGAGCGGCGTACCCGCCGCCCCCACGCTGCGCGCCGTACCCGCCGCCGCCGCCGCCGCCGCCGTTTCCGAACCCGCCGCCTCCGCCGAACCCGCCGCCTCCGCCGAAACCGCCGCCGCGTCCTCCCCCTCCTCGTCCTCCTCCTCGTCCCCCTCTTCCTCCTCCTCCCCCGCCCCGTGACGCCATCTCATGCAGCTCCGGAAGCACCTCCTGGCCGGCTTCTTTCAGAATGGGAATCAGTTTCCGCGCCATGTTCCCCTCGCCGGGGTCGATGAACGAGTGCGCGCACCCTGATTGTAAAAAAAGAAATGTCAGTCTTGTATGGGCAATCAGTCGGAGGAATGTGGTGAGTGGGAAATACTCACCTTTCTTCCCGGCGCGGCCGGTGCGGCCGATGCGGTGCACGTAGTCCTCGATTTGGTTCGGGAAGTCAAAGTTCACCACGAGGTTGACGTCTTTGATGTCCAGCCCTCGCGCGGCGACGTCTGTCGCGACTAACACAGGCACTCGCCCGCTTTTGAACTGGTTGATGATGTAATCGCGCTCGCGTTGTTCTTTGTCGCCGTGAATCACGGCGCCCATGCCGCCCATGCTGGTACGAAATAAAAAGAAAGTGTCAGTCGGTCGTGACGTGAGTGAGTAATTACGGGCGGACAATCGGCACAGGTAACACGTCCCTTCACAGGACGAGTATATCGCGATGGCCTGGTCAGCAGTCACCAGCGTTTGAGATAAAACAGGGAGGCGGGATTTGGGAAAGCCGTAACATACGTACCTGCGTCCGATCTGGTCGCACATCCTTTTGGTGCTGCAGAACACAATCGCCTTGAGGGGCATCATCGGCGGGTCTCTTAGGATATCCATCAGCCGCGTTTGCTTTTGGTGGCCGCCGCAAACCTCCACGACCTGCGTGATGTCTTTGTTCGCGACGAGGCTGTCCGTGTCGCCGATGTTGACTTGAATCGGGTTGGTGAGAATAGCCGTCGCGACGCGGACCACCTGATTGAAAATAAATAAATGTTAATCTTGTATGGGCAGTCAGTCGGAGGAATGTGGTTATTGGAATTACTTACCGCGCGCGGCCACGTCGCGGTGAAAAACAACGTCTGCCTGGCTTGCGGCGCTTTGGCCAAGATCTTCCTTATTTGCGGCTCGAAACCCATGTCCAACATGCGGTCGGCTTCGTCCAGCACGAAGTAAGAAGCACTACCAAGGTGCAACGCGCCTTGTTCCAGAAAGTCGTTCAAGCGCCCGGGCGTCGCGATGCAGATCTGCGGGCCGTTTCGCAGCTGCGATTTTTTAAAACAAAGCGTCAGTCGCGAGTCTCTCGAGCGTGGGGGTACTGTGCATCGCGATGTATTGGACGATGGCCTGGTCAACAGTCACCGTAATCGGTCGGAACAGTCACAGGCGCGTTAGAGATAAAACAGTGCACTTGTGAACTTGTGCCGTGTGCAGTGACTCGTTTTAATGACCGCGGTGGACGTCAACGAGGGGCGGCGGAAACAGCGCCGCCTGATTTGGGAAACGCGCGGGGCCGTACCTCTCTTAACTGGTTGCCTTTCGGCGCGCCCCCGTATAGACACACGGAGAACATCCCGATCGCGCGACCAAACTTCTGGGTTTCGTCTTGGATCTGCGTGGCGAGTTCTCGGGTGGGTGACAACACACACACCGTGGGGCCGACCGGCCGTGGGCCGCCCTCCATCTTCTTGACGTGCATGATTCCCGGAAAAACGTACCCCACGGTTTTCCCGCTCCCCGTTTTTGCGACGGAGATTAAATCATACCCTTGTAACGCAATAGGCCAGCTCTGCGCTTGAATCGGGGTGGGGAACTGGTAGCCTTCCTTCTTCACAGCGTCCAGTAAGGGTTGGGGCCAGTTCCCCGCTTCGAAGGTCTGCATCGGGTCCGGGGGAAGCATCCCGTTCGGCGCTTTGACCGAAATCTCGTGCTTCCGTCGGTAACTCTCCCCGTCCTCCGTGGTTTCGTACTTCCCGTCCGTGATGCCGTACCCGCCCGCCCTGGCGTATGCATCGGGGGGGGGGGCGTTGTAATCAAGCGCCCCCACTGCTTCATCCGCGCCGTGCTTTTCGAAGTTGGCGCCGCCCAAGTACGAGTAGTCGGTTTTCGGCGGGCCCGAAACCGCAGCCGCGCCCGCCACAGGCCGATCATAAGTCGTCTCGTTACTCTGCGTGTTCCAGTAATACGTCAAACCCTCGGCGTGGACTTCCTGCCACGGCGCGGGAAGGCCGGCGCTGGACACGGTGCCTTGCACCATCGCGTGTGGATGGACGGGTCGGGGGTAGATCTGATGAAGCGCGCGCTGCTCTGTCGCTGCAGAGATCGTAAACGCGCGGACGGCGGCGTTGTGCGATCGGTGTGAGTGACTGACCACACGGGAACTACACGGACGTAGTTTTCGACAGACACGCCGTGTGAGCTGAACGCAAACGCTGCGGACCGAGATAAACGTCGGGGAACACGTGCGAACAGGTCTGCGCGTCGTCGCGTCGGCGGCGCCGGATCGCACATCGTGCGATTTTCGCGGCATTTCCAGGCGGGTGGTATTTCCCAAATCCCAACACTGTTTGCCCATACAAGATTGACACTTCTTTTCGCTATGGGCAAAAGCGCCGCCAAAAACGCATCCAAGGCAACTCGACAGTCGGCGAGCGAGCGGAGCGAGTTTGCGGTCGTCCCCGCTTTCGGCGCCGGTGGTTGGTGCACGCGCGTGCGATACGTTTCAGGTGGTCACACGTGCGGTCGCGGCGACTCGGAGACGCACTCGCGCGGCTTGACCACCCCTCCCGGCGTGTGGCGCAGGGTGTACACGCGGACGAACGCGTGCTCGTGTTTCGATCGCGCGTCGAAAGGGACCGGACAGTAAAGGAATCAAGTGACTAAAGTTTGTCATGCAGCACGGCGCGTCCACCGCGTTCGGCGCTTTGAGCGTGGCCTCCGCGGGTGTCGCGCTCGCGTCCACGTCCGCGCGTTTCGTCGTCCCCCTGACCCGGGGATTCGCCGCGACCGCGGCGACCACGGCGGGGGTCACCGCGCTGGCGCTCGGTACACACGTCACATCCAAACTTGGTTTCGGTGGCCACATCAATCGTGATGGCCAATCTTCTTTTTTAGCCTCGCTCTTCGCGTCCACCACGCGCTGTTTAGAACGCGTGTTGATTGACGAAAGCAACGACCACAAGCAATACGTGGTTGATGTTAAGAGCTTCAGCAGCACGTTCGGTTTGTCCGCGGTGCTCATACGGGCGGTGCTGAACTTGGGGGTTTCGTTTTCCAGGGTGGTCACGGATTGGCTCGAGGAAGCCGCCGCTATTGAAGAGGAGGCGCGGAACCACCCGTCGGGGGAACCGCAACGCCCGCTTCCCAAGTTCGAGTGGGAGCAGCCGTTCTGGGCATCCGTGGGGTTGTTCATACGCGAAACCGTAGTGGTGTTAACCAGAAGGGGGGTGGAGAAACTCGTGGTGTTTCTGAGCACGATGAGTTCGTCCAGACGCATCGTTTCGTCGTATCTGATGACCCCCAAGTTCGCGGCGAAGCTCCTGAAGGACGTCCCACGAAGCGCGCGGCGGAAGTGCGAGCGTTTGGCGTGGGAAAAGGGGTTGTCGCGAACCGCCAAGGCGACCGGGATGGCGCGCACCGCCGCGAACGCGTCGATTACGCGAATAACCGCCGAGTTAATAATCGCCAGCTCGATAAGCGCCGTGGCGTGCCGCAAGCTTTACCAGCTCCGGAAAAGCGGAGCGCTGCCGGCGCCGGAGATGGAGCGGGAGGCGGCGGAACGGGAGGGGGAGGCGTTAACGGAATCGACAGATACAACTGTGACAACGTTGGGTAAACGCTTGTATAAAACCCTGGGTACACGCTTCGCGATTGAGGTGGAAGTCGGGTCGTTGTATTTCAGGTTACTCTTTGGACACTGCGTCAAGGGAGCCTGTTTGCTCATAGGAGGCGCGTGCGGCGCCGCGGCGGTAGCGGCGCTCCGGAAAGACGATTGCCCGAAATGGGCGCTGCGTTTGACGTTTCTGGGAATGGCCGCGGGCGAGGCTGTTGGCGTGCAGGTCGCGTCAACAGCACTCGCCACCGTGTTCGGAGGGAGAAGGTGAGTCGTGTTTTGACAATGCGAAAATAGAAAGTGTCAGGTGCGAAGGGTGCGTCTCGCGTTCAAAAATCAAAGGAAAGGCGTCGCTCACTCGCTCTCGCTCTCGTCCTCGTCGTCGTCCCCGTCGTCTTCGCTCGCATCGGTGTTTTCCGAGTCCTCTTCTTCGTCTTCCGAGTCATCGTAAGAAACTTCTTCCCACCCTTTCGCGTGTAACCACTCCATCATCTCGGTGTCATCTCGCGCCGCCGCTTGCTCGTACATGTCCTCGTCCCACGGGCAGCCGTTGGCGCGCAACCACTTCAGTACCTTCAGGTGCCCGCCCTTCGCCGCCATTGCGCACGTATCCTCGTCCCACGTGCAGCCGGCCACGCGCAACCACTGAAGCACCTCGAGGTTCCCGCCCAACGCCGCCCCCGAGCACGTCTTCTGGGTCCATCGGCAGCCGTCTGCGTGCGCCCACTGCAGCACATCAAGTTTCCAGCATCTCGCCGCAAACGCGCACGTATCCGAGTTCCACGGTGCGCCGTTCGATCGCGCCCATTGCAGCACATCGAGGTGCCCATCGACCACCGCCTTCGTGCACGTAGTCGTGTCCCACGGGCAGCCGTTGGCGCGCGACCACTGCAGCACCTCGAGGTTTCCACTGTGCGCCGCGGCCGCGCAAGTCTTCACGTTCCACGGGCAGCCGTTCACGCGTGCCCACTGTACCACCTCGAGGTGCCCTTCCTGCGCCGCTGCCACGCTCGTATCCTCATCCCATGGGCAGCCGTTCGCGCGCGCCCACTGCAGCACATCGAGGTGCCTGCCCATCGCCGCGCCTGAGCACGTCTCCTCGTCCCACGGGCAGCCATTCTCGTGCGCCCACTGCAGCACATCGAGGTGCCCGTTACGAGCCGCCTCCCAGCACGTGTTCTCGTTCCATCGGCAGCCGTTTGCGCGTGCCCACTGCAGCATCTCGAGTTGTCCGCCCTGCGCTGCGGCCGAGCACGTATGCTCGTCCCACGGGCAGCCGTTCGCGCGCGCCCACTGCAGCACATCGAGGTGCCCGTTACGAGCCGCCCCCGAGCACGTGGTCTTATCCCACCGGCAGCCGTTCGCGCGCGCCCATTGTAATATCTCAAGCTGCCCGCCCTGCGCCGCAGCCTCGCACGTTTCCTCGTTCCATCGGCAGCCGTTCGCACGCGCCCACTGCAGCACTTCAAGTTTTCCTTCAACTGCCGCCAATGCGCACGTGTTCGTGTCCCACGGGCAGCCGTTCGCGCGCGCCCACTGCAGCACTTCAAGGTGTCCGCCCCCCACTGCCACAGCGCACAGTTGCTCGCCCCACGGACAGCCGTTGACGCGCGCCCACTGTAGCACCTCGAGCTGTCCTCCCTTTGCCGCAAACTCGCAAACGTTTGACTTGTTCAGACGACCTTTCTGGAGCTTGTGCTAAAGCGTATCTAAGTACCCGCACTGCGCTGCTTCCTCAGCCGACAGCTCCTCCACCAAAAGTCCTTTCATGTCCTTTCATGTCCACCGCGTCCACCGCGTCGCGCATCGCGCGATTCACCGCGCGTAGCCGCGCGAGAACGGTGGGGTCAGTGTCAGATCTTAGAAAGTGAGTTACCACGACTTCTTGCGGAAGGCCGGGGAAAGCCTCTTGCGTGGAGGAGTCGTGCGTATCGGTCGCGTGCGTTTCTGCGCGCACGTATCGCGGCGCCGGTGAGGGATTTAGAGGGCATCGTAGTGAGGTGGTGGTGTTTGGTGCGGCGCGCTTGGCGTTGTGGCTTCTCGGACGGTACGAAAGTCGTTGCTTGAAAAAGTCTGGAAAATCTTTTGGATCAGCCTTTTGCGCTTTTTCTGCTTTTTGCCGAGCCGCCGTCCACCCACCTCTCCACAACGAGGGACGCGCGGTCGCGTCGAGCTACGATGCGGGCGGCGTCCGCGATGGCGTCCACGCCGGGGTGTCGGCGGGTCGCGTTTCCGCGTGCGGCGACGAGGGCGACCGCGGCGACGCGGTGGCGGGCGGTTCAGGCGCCACGCATTTTACGAAACGTGGCGGGTCTGGTTCGTCGGTGTCCCTCCGCGCGCGCGGCGTCGTGCGGCGACGAGTCATCACGCAACGCGGTCGCCGGTGACGAAGACAAAGAAACTAGTACCTCTGAAACAACCGTGTCCACGTCGGAACCCACGGTTACGCGTATCCCTCGCGCGGAGGCGCTGCGGCGCATGGACGCTTCCATCTCTCGGCGGCCGAGCTTGTCTGTTTTTCTCGAAGCGCTGGACACCACGTCCCGGGCGGCGCAGCTCCCCCCTGAACGGTGCGTGTGGCACAACAAGCTGTGGAAGTACGCCACCCGCGCTTGGTCCTTCCCCGAGCTTCTCGCGGCGTTAAAAACGTTGGACGGCGCTGGTTTCGCGGAGGCAGTGCGTCTTTGCGGGGAAAACCAATCCGTAGGCACGACGACGCAATTGTTTCGCGAGGGCGCTTCGCTCGGGTGGTGTTCGGACGACGGCGGAGCATCAATCACGGCCATGGCGTGGACACACGACACTCACTCGCAAGGCGCGCTGGCGGATAGATTGTGGCATGAGCTGCACGACCTCGCCGAGAAAGGTAAAATAGACACGAGCGCCATTCGCAAAGCCGGCGGCGTTCCGGATTGGGACTTGCGAACTTGGAAAAAGAAAAACGGGCAAAGTAAAAGTAAAAGTAAAAGCAAAACGCCGAAATTCTCGCCGCGCGTCGAGGTGTTCATGCTGGAAGTCGCGTCGAAAGCTCGGCGGCGATTCCGGGCGGCGTGCGTTGTGTACACGCGGCTGCGGGATGGAGATTTATTGGCTCAAATCGATGAAGACGTAGGGGTTGTTTTGAGTCATAACTCGACTGTTACGAGTGATACCTCGACAGCGTGTGCGACACAAAATCAAAATCGAAATAAAAAATCTGTCCACAAAAAAGAAACCGAAACCGAAACCGAACGCGGTTGGCCGGGCGCGGCGCGCGGTTCGTGTCGCGTTAAGCTCCCACGAAGGGTTTTCACCGCGGCGTGCCGGGCCGCGGTGGGTTCTCGTGACGTAGTTTTCGCGAAACGCATCGCGATTGATATGGCCGCCGACGACGTGAAATACGACTCGTACACGGTAGCGGCGCTGACTTCGCTGCTCGGGAGTAGCGGCAACGCGACCGATCAAGACACCGCGTTCGCGGTTTTCGTCTCCGCGAGGGACGCTCCTGATACACAACTTGGAGGCGCGGCGTGGTCGTGCGCAATAGGCGGGCTGTGTAGGGCCGGGCGCCTGGACAAGGCAATTGAGCTGCTACGCGAAATGGGAAACGAGCCGTTCATGGCGGGCGGCGTCGCTGCAGGGAAAGGAAATGAAACCGACGACGACGAAGACGGTACCGGGGACGACGTTGACGAAAACCAGACAAACTCTGAGTCAGAGGAAACAAAAAAATCAAACCACAATTTGTTTGCTGCGCGTCGCACGAGTCACGCCAAGGCGGCTCGTGTCGCCGCACGCGAGCGCGCCGCTGCCGCGCCCGCGTACGCGCAGCTGGTGCACGCGCTTTGCGACGCGAACCGCCCAGCGGACGCGCTCGGGGTGCACGACGAAATGACACTCGCGGGCGTCTACGCCCCCGCGAATCCGCCGCACTACCGCGCGCTATTCAAAGCGCTTTGTTTGGGTGGAGGGCCGGGAGGAGGGGCGATGGCTCCGAGGAAAGCAGCGGCGGCGGCGGTGGCGGATGCCGTGCGCGCGGCGACAGCGGCGTCCAAAGCGCAGTCCAAACGTACGGCGAGAAAGGATTCCTTTGATGCTGTTGATGCTGTTGACGCTGTTGACGATGATGGCGCGTCGCGAGGCGACGGTACCGATGACGTATCAACAAGCCCCTGCACCGCCGACGCCGCTGCCGTTCGCGACGCCGCGTCGTCGCCGTCGCGAGGCATGGCCGCCGCGATGTCCCTAACGCAGTCAAAATTCGCAGGCCACGCGATTCGGTGTACCCTGCAGATCGCCGCGGAAGGCGGGTTTCCTGACGTGAGTTCAGAAGCGAGGGCGCGATTGCGGTGGGCCCGGGTCGACCCGGCGCCGACTGACTTGGAGCTCACCCTGGAGGCGTACTCAAACGCGGGGGACCCTCGAGGCGCGGTGGCGCACTGGAACGCCAACAGGAGGGCGCTGCTCGCGGAAGCAGAGGCGAGACGCGTGGATGACGGTACTGGTACTAGTAGTTTGGGTAACAACGGTAACACGCCGACTTCCTGGGAAGTTGGCGCGGACGGCGTGGTGGTGCTCGGGTGCGAACCGTCAAGAAGGGCCTGGACCGCGATCATCAAGGCGCATTGCGATTTGGACGAACCGAGCGACGCGGCGGCGCTTTTGCGGGAAGCGGTTGAATCGGAAGCCCGGCGGGACAGTAGGGCAGGCGGTGCGTTTGGCTTGGGGATGGTTGGTGCGGGGGGGGCACCAGGGGAGGGCGCTCGGTCACGGCGAAGGGACGAAACGCAGACGACGAACCGAGAACAGACGAACATGAAAGCGCCGTCTCCACAAAAGCAAAAGCAAAAGCCCAGCGACGCGAACAAGCTTCGGGGGGTGGAGCGCGTGGCGTTTAACCTGGTGGCGGCGTGTTACTCCCGCGCCAGGGCGCCGAGACGCGCGGAGGACCTTCTTTGGCTCATGGACGCCGCCGGCGTGGCGCCGGACGCGGTGACGTACAACACGGTCATCGGGGCGTACGCGGCTGCGGCGAGACCTCCGCCGTCGGGCGGCTCGGCGGGTCGGTACCGCAGGCTTGGCTATCAAAGCGGTTTGGCGATAAACTCCGGCGTCGGCGCAATGGACGACATGATCGAACTCGCGCTGGATACCGACGTTCGCTTCGCGTGCGCCAGTTTAGGGAGTTCTTCTGTCGGCGGTACTCTCGGCGTTACCAAGACCTTCGCCCCGGATGAGGAGTTCACCGAACACGACGGCGGATCAACACATGAAGAGGAGTCTTGTGTGGAGTCCTGTTTCCGTTTGCTCCTTGAGATGCGGTCCAAACGCGCGGGTGCGTTGGTGCCCACGATACGAACCTGGACAGCCGTGCTAACCGCGTGCGCGCGGTCGGGGGACGTGGACAACGCGAACGAGGCGTTTGACCGGATGCGGGCCAGCGGCGTCGTCGCGGACCGCAACGCGTGGACCGCGCTGATCAAGGCGCACGCCTCTGGAGGGGACACACGAGGCGCCGCCGAGGCGTATTGGAAAATGCGAGCCAGTGGAATAGGTACGTATTCCATTTCCCAAATCCAACAACTGTTTTCCAATACAAGACTGACACTTTCTTTTATTTATCTCAGTGCCGGACGAAGCCACGCTTTCGGCGGCGCTATCGGTGGGCCCGGTGCGGGACGGTTCGGGTTCAATCGCCGCCGCCGCCGCGATGGCGCTTTACCGGGACGCCCGATTGCTCGACGTCAAACCGAACAACGAAGGGTTCCGACGGCTCACCGGTATGTGGGTGGACCAGGCGTTTGACGTTTGCCAGACAACGAAGTTCGATTCATTCGGTGGGAATCCAACAGCCTACGATGCAGATGGGACGGCGAACACGTTTGACGCGGCGAACACGTTTGACGGGCGAGCGAATGAAACGTCGTCGGGGTCACCGAGGTCAAACGCGTTCGCGCCGGATTTCATGCTGGCGTCGCTTCTGGACGAGAAAGGCGGTTTCTGCAACCGCGACGGTTCGTATTCCAGGTCTGCAGGGTCCACAGCCCGGCGCCCACTCGTGGACGTGCACGGGCTGTCTACCCCCGAAACCAGAGCCGCGGTGTTGTCGGTGTTGCAAGCGCTTAGGGAACGGAGACGCGCGAAGTTGGTCGTGGCGGGGGATTTGGTGATCGTCACCGGCACGGCGTCCACTCGCGGAAACCACGGAAACGGAAACGGCCACGCCGCCGGCCCCGAGTCCACGTTGCGCGACGCCGTGAAAGGCCTGGCGAAAGACCTGGGTTTACACATTCAAGAGGTTCCCGAAAACAAAGGCAGGCTGGTGGTTAAGGAAACCGAGCTGCTGAAGTGGCTGGACCGGGACCGCGCTTTGGGGGGCGCTTTGGGGAGGGGGGCGGGCGAG
>Ga0209711_10004239_pt1 | contig 11719 bp, 20 predicted proteins | sample ArcticOcean_MG_C_7_FD_187441 | JGI IMG/M metagenome (GOLD analysis project Ga0209711, IMG submission 187441) | Marine microbial communities from western Arctic Ocean - ArcticOcean_MG_CB11_88 (SPAdes) (version 2) | ecosystem: Environmental > Aquatic > Marine > Oceanic | place: Arctic Ocean... | reverse complement strand
GTAGGTGATACCTCATCATTAAGTTTGTAGCGAGTTAGGACATACGACCCAATACAACCAAACAGGACAGGTGACAATTATGACAGCGAAATATACAGTAAAAGACTTCTTAGCCGAAGTTGGAAATAACGAAGACAAAAAAGAGAAACTGAACCTTACCTTTGATGAAGTCCATTCATTAACGGTGAACAGTTTTTCTTACAGCGAGAGTGAACATGGTGAATACATCCAGTTACTAACTGATGATAACATTATCTTTTTCTCTTCTTATGAAATGAACAGTGTGAAGAAAGCAATTGGCGAAGCCGAAGCACCTTTCACATTGCATATCCTACGACAGAAGAAACAAAGCACAAAGTCGGACAACATTTACAACAATGTTGTTTGCAAGATGGAGGCCATTTAAGGTCTGTATCGGTAGTTGTTTGTCCTAACTCACTACACTTTTTCCCATACCCATAAAGGGTGCTATATACAACGAGAATATGGCCTTTAGGGTTATTACCCCTATTACTGCTTCAAGGGCGAGATAGGGGTCTTTTCTAACAGCGTTATTGATTGTTTGAATGATAACAGCATTGATGTCAAAATCCGTTTGGTATTCATCACTTGCTGTATATTGAATCATGTCAATATCAATGTATATCTCCCAATAGTCACTCATCAGTGATAATGCCGCTAATAATACTGTTTCGGGATTTACGGGAACACCCAATTCTTCTAAATCCTCACCGAAAAACTCAATCAAGTTAATTATTCCAACGGTTAAAGCCCAATCGGAGATAGACATTGGCAAAGACCAATTATATCTCTCTATTGATTCGTCACTAAATACCGCACCCAGAAGAGTCCTTTCCTGCTCATCGGTGAGAACAAGAGCCAAAGCACCCGTTCCAATGAATATCCCAATATCAAGAATACCCAAACCTCTTGTCAAAACCTTTCCAACAACAGAAGACCGAATCTTTTTAGCCTTTGCAACTTGACGACCTGCCTCCGCTACTTTCAACTCTCTCAACTTCAAAACCTCATCAGCGTATGTTGCCTTTTGAGCCTCCGATAGATTAGACCAATTCTTTAATTCATCAGCCTTTCTTTGCATAACATCCCAAACACCATCGAAGTCATCAAGAATGTTAGGGTCGAGGTCATCAAAAGCATCAATTGACTTATAGAATGCTTCAGCATCTCTTATACTTTCTTGGCTTTGTTCAATCAATAATGCAATATCCTTCATTGATTCTTCATTAGCATATACTTCACCTAAAAATCCTGCTGTCTGTGCTTGACTTCTAAGCAATGCAATACTTCTAAACTTACCCCATTGGAATCGGACAAATGACGCATACATCATTGTTCCAGACATTAACAACATAGCATAGAAAAACTCATCGGCTTCTCTTTTCCATTCAAGACGAACAGGTATAATTAGTGAGTCTTGATTCTCACCCATATCAAACTCAACATCAAACTCAAGTAGTGGGCTGTCTTCACCATTAGCAATCCAATCTTGTATTTTATTGATTAGTGTCTTAACAGCAATACCCGTTATACCTTGACCAACAATAATTGTGGCGGGTTTTGCGAGAGGCAAACCTGCTCTCCCTATTCTCATTAACAAGTTTGCTAATGCTAAATAACCTATCTTCATCAAATCCCTCGCCATAATGCAACAAACGCTATGATAAGCATTAGCGACATAAATACGGCTGTGAGGGCGACAGTATCATAAGACATTATTTTTGAAACGGTGTCATCAACTAAATCTCTAATCGAATCAATAAATGAGAAAGACCTGCCTTCGGGTAGTTTGACAGTGACGGGAGCATCAACATTGATTAGCGTATCTCCCATCACATCATCCCTCCAACATCAAGTCCAACTGATGAAAGAAGTGCAATGACTCCATACTTAATCCATTTAGAAGAAGTCGCTATTTCAACAATAGCAATCTCAACCTTTCGCAATCGCTCATCCAATTCAGCGATTTTATCATTTTGCATATCGTCAGCATCAACCACACTATTCACCTCTTTTAACTAATCTTGCAGGTAGCGATACAATACTCACAATAACGAAAGTCATAAAGACAAGTGATAGGATAGGCACAGCCATCAACGATACTGCTCTAAAAGTAGCCTCTAAGGTAGCCCCTGTGACCTTCCTTGCATCCATCACTGTATTCTCAACAGTCTTGAAAACGGTGTGTTCAGTCATCTTAAGCACCTCTATTAACTTTAATCAATCCAAGAGCGATACCCAATAAAGCAATAATACCAACAAAGAAAGCATAATCAAGTAAATCGGCGGTTGGTTCTTCGGGTTCGTCTGGAACACATATTCCATCAATTAAAGTGAATCCCTCTTCACAAACAATAGGTGGGTTATCGGGGTCATTATTTGGGTCTTCAGTGAATACAAGGTCATTTGGGTTGAATGGGTCAAGAACAGATTGACTGTTCTCCACTTCTTCATCCGAACCTACACCTAATTCTTCATAATGTTCCAACTCTAAAAATGCAACATAAGTGTTATCATCAAGTTTATCGGGGTCAGCAACATTTCTGTTCTCTCCATCAATGTTAAGTCTAAATCGGTATATCCCATCAAACTTTTCATCCAAGTCCATAGAGATATAATCTCCACCTGTCATTGATACAGCCATAGCCGATTCGGGGTTCAACATTGTATCTAAAAGTGTATCTTCAAAACCCATACCAATAGCAATACTGCTTTCACTTAATAGTCCAACTTCTTGAACCACAATTGAATCGGTTTCTCGGAATGTTCTCTTGACATTTTTAGTGAAATAACCTTGCAATACATATGGCGCACCTTGATATGAAGCACCATTGTTAGTCATTATACCGACTTTGGCTCTCCAATTATCACCCATTTTGAAATACAATGCGGCTGATTCAACCAGATAAATGTCTGAATCGTTCAATTCCAACATTCCTGTTTGTTCCCAATCTAAATCATAGTTACCCTTCAATTTTAATGCTTTGAAAGGTGGGTCTTGAGTATCAGCGATTGCCGATAATTCTAATGCTTGGGAAAAGGTCATGTTCTTTTGAACCCAACCATATCCCGCTATTGGGGCTACCATTAGAAACCACCGACACTGAATTGATTAAAACCGTTTCCTCCAAAACCACTTGAAGGTGGGTTATATGGATTAACAGGTGTAGGTGTTGGTTCGGGAGTAGGCTCATTAGGAGTTACAGGTTCAACTTCGGGTTCGGGCATAGGTTCGCCTTCGGGTTTGCTTGGAGTAGTAGGTCTTTGCTTTCCAATACTTTTGTAGTAGGCAACTGCTTCTTCTTCGGTATTGAATGTTTTACTGTTAAGTTGAGTTGGTGCGCCATTAGCCCAAAGGTCAGTCGAACCAATACTATAATTCAAGAAACGATAATATCCTCGTCTTTCATACAATGGTTCATAGGATAACTTTTCAACTTTATACACAGCGATATTTTCAAGGTCAGTATCATTTTGATAAACAACTGTCCATTTCTTTTGAATTGCGGTCATATCATCAACTGAATCGGGATAATCATATGCTCCATAATCTCGCCCAAATACAGAATCTAAACTGCAACCAGATTGAATCGAAGCGAACCCTGCTTCAACATAATCATCATGTTGTTCTTTGTTTTCAACAGTGACGATATTACCTGTATTGCAATCAAACATGGTGTGAGGATATTGGGATTTACTCCCTTGAAGTTTTCTAATCAACAGTGCGCCAACAGCAATAGGGATAATAGCACTCATCCTAAGACCCCCAAAGCGTTAAGAGCGAGTATCAATTGGTCTAAAACATCCGCTACATTGTCAAGGTCGGCAGGTAAAATAGGTGAATCAACAGCAGTTGAACCCCAATTGACATTTTGAGATGATGTGGAAAAAGCCGCACTTGTTAAGTTAGTAACAGCACTTCCTTTATTGACAGCACCTGTTCCACCTTCGCCCACTACAAGCGGCAAAGTCACAGATGTTCCACTACTTGACGGTCTTTGAAAGTATGACACTTTAGTAGCCTCCCTCACATGAGAGAGTCCATACTGCAAGTGTGCCTGTTCCTGCACTCATTAGTGCGAACAAATCACTCATTGATGGGACTTTCCCTGTTAATGGGTCAGCATCAAATACCGCAATAGTGCCATCACTAAAATCAATGTAAGCATTGTCAGCGAATCCGCCTGTATTATAGAATAACTGCACCTTTGCATCGGCTGTATCAGCCTCAAATGTCATAATGACCTTTGCGGCGTTAATAGCGAGAATACCCGTAGGGGTAGTAGCATCCAGATTGTATCTTGTTATTGTAGAAACCATTCAAATCACCCGTTTATGGGCAATCAAACCGATTCTGCTCTATCCAATACAGCGTTTGCGCCCGAAGTCTTTTGTTGTTGAGTTTGGACTTCTCTTCGTTCACCTGCACCACTTGTAGGTAGTGAAAGAATAGGAGTAAATGACACATTGTTCACATCACCTGTTCCTGTAACTAAGAAGGTCAATTGACCTGTTGCCGCAGTGTTTAGACCGTAAGTTGGTATGAATAGAAAACCCTTGAGTGCGTCTTGGAAGACAGTTGCACCAGAATCAGCATCGGGGAAGTAGTATTGATTTCCACCAACAAGTCCACTTCTTTCTCGCCAAACAGCAGGAGAAGCCTCAAAATCACCAAGAGACTTGCAAACTACTTGAGAAATCTGTTCATCTTCATTTGGTTGTTGGATAGCGACACCAATCACTCTTGTTCCGTCACCAAAGTAAGGCACTTTCACTTGCACCATTGTTTGTGCGCTTGAGATATTCTGAACGGTTTGATTTCCGTAAATCGTTGCCATGTCGGAGAATCCATACTTAAAGATGACTTGGAAGGTGTTTGCAGTAGGAACAACAGCAGAAGCCAATGTTCGCAATTCGCCTTCGTATCGGCTTTGGTTAGGAATGTTTAGACCAACAGGGATTGTTAGCATATAGTCAAAGGATGTTCCAGTAACTCGCCCACTGACTGTTCCGCCCACCGATTCTAAAATAGCGCCGATTCTTGAGATTCCTGTGCTATCTGCGTCACCTGCATTTGCGTTTAGATTTGCGAATTGATTTCCATTGATTCGACCAATGTATTGAGTCAAAAGGTTTGCGTAGTCACCATCAGCCATTTCAGCACTTGATGTTCCAATCCATCGGAGAGAAACTGATTCAAGCAATCCCGCAGGGACATAGGTTGAATGTTGATAAGTTTGTGGTGATGTAGTAAAGAAAGAAGCACTGTCTTGATACACTGTGGTAAAAGAAGTTGCGTTTGAGTTATTATTCATTGCCATCTTAAACACCTCAAGCGACATCCTTTCGGATAAGAGCAGTAATTTCATCTCCAATTAGGACTTTCGTCATAAAGAGTGTAGCAACAATGATTGTTCCGCTAAACAGATACATAGGAATATCCATCTTAAGCACCTCCGCTTGCGGTAGTGGTTGCCCACTGTTCCAAAGTTTGTCCATCCTTCAAAAGATAAGATGATAAACCGTTGATAACGCCTACCATAATTCCAAGTCCAATTCCACTGCCAACACTGACCATGAATGCTGTTTCGTATTTTCCTGCCATAATAATTTCCTGCCCGCTTGGGCTAATATGTCTTAAGTGGGCATAACTATATCAAAGGATGCTATCATATCGCCTCATATAGAGTCGTATTGGACTTTAGCAAATCAACGAAAGCCCAAGAATACTGATTCTCGGATAGGGATTCATAGTATGGGTCGAGGTCTAAAGTGAGTATTTTTTTGGCGTAGTCGTTGTCCATCGGTGATATTGACATCACTATACCTGCATTGAGAGATGAATTAAGGATTCTTGGCAGGTTGCCGATTCGGTGGACACACAAGCAAAGTTTAATGTTAAAACTTCTTCCTGCAATTGAGGCTTTTGTGACCATCTTTGAAGGTCGGGATTGAGAATTAAACTTGTCCAGAACATTGCAATCATCAACAATAATGCAAAAAGAGGACTCTTCATTCTCGGTTGCAACTTCAAAGGTTCTTGAAATCACATCATCCAAATCACTTTCATACTCGTCAGCGTTTTGAGGGTAAAATACTCCAATTCGGTTCTTTTCCAAGTGTTTGAATAAATCATCAATACTTGATGTAGGTTTAATATCGGGCCAATAGGATTCATTCTTGACCGATACATAGATAATTCGGGCATCCTTGAAAGAAGGTAATTTAACAGCCTCGTTCACTAATTCAGTCATAAGGTAACTTTTGCCCGAACCCGTTCTACCTCCAATGAAACTTGAGATTCCATATTCTGTTCCATCAGCGAGAAACATTCTTTCTAAAATATGTTGAGACATTATTCTTCACTCTCCTTGCATTTGCATCTTGAAAGTTTTAAATCGGTGCGGTAGGAAGTGTATGAATCAAATAATTGACCTAAAACTATGATGCTAAGCCCACCCAGACTCCATCCAATAAGTATGTGTTCAATCATATTAACTCATCCTCTTCATTGAAAAATGTTGATTCTTCTTTAGTGGTTCTCCACCTTCGACCGAAGATTGGAATATAACTCAAAAGTTTTCTCCCTCCACCCATCAAAAGTTTTCGCTTCTTATTCTTTTGTAGTTTGACTATTGGTGGAATGATATATCCTGCCGTTAATGCAACTGCAATTGTTGTTGGTGATAACACACTTGTTATTTCAATTCCCTTTGATTTGAATGCTTCTAATTGCGCTTCAGCAACTATTCTTTTCTCTCCACTACTATGTCGGCATGAGTAATCATCGGATAGAGTGGTTTTTTGACCGTAAAAAGTAATCAGTCCATCAGCACCCGTTAAACCAAGTGTTAGTAAAGCAATACTTTTCTCATCCAATGCTTTTCTTTGAGCCTTTGATAGTTTTGCACCCGATAGAACCTTTCCTCCTGCCGCAATCATTTTCAACCCAGACGGCACACTTTCGGTTGATTCATCAACTATTGTTGTTTCCCATTTATTCCAAATTGATTCGGTTTCATCGGTGGTGACATCCGTTTCCAAAACAGGCGGGGATGGAAGGTCTGTGCCTTCATCAAGGTTGGATGCCAAAGTGCGAGAGTGGACATTCGGTGAAGAATTGCCTCCCTTGACCTGTGTATCAGCATCCCCATGTTTTGCTTTCTTATGCTTCCACAACCCACTTCCATTTGCATAGACTTTGGGCGGTGAACATTCATTGCATACATACTCTTTATCACTCATTGGAAACGACCTCCGAGTTGTTTGGACATCATATCAGCAAATAAGGCTTGGATATTTGGATTGGATAGTATGTGAGCGATTGAAGAATCAAGGCTCGTTTGAATATCCGTTTCCTGTCCTCGTAACGAATTATAGTGTTTCATAAAGGAAACAATTGCAACCAGAATGGATTCTTTTTGTCCTATTTCCTTATTCCAATAGTTGTTAAAGAGGTGATTGAGAAGCAATTCCATTGTTTTCTCGTTTCCAACACATAAAGCATCTATCATTTCCAATAATTTTTCATCTTCTCGCAGGTTCATATCTCTTCACCTGTATTTCCATTGTGGTCATAACTATATGAAACCCCATCATTTCCATCCGTTATTTCCTCCGTATTCCAAGCATAGGCACTAATCCATCTCCCTGCTTTCTTAACGACTATTTTATTGATGTCCGTATTGGTCTTGCAATGGTGCGATAGATAACTTCCAAGTCTGCTCGATGGTGTGTCCAGTAACGAGGCTAATTCCGCAAGTGCTAATCCTTCCTCACCTTTATCCATCAGTATCTCTCTCGTCATTGTTATCGCTTTCATTCTTCGGTTTATTCTTCTTTTTTGGCTACTTGTTTTTATTTCATTTATCATCATTCATCACCTCTACTATGGCCTTGTATGCCAATGCTTCAACAGCACTTTCATAAGGCACTAATTTGTATTGATTATCCAACAAGTCTCCAAAGGTTTTGGGTCTTATTGGACATTTCCGCTTGGTTGAATCACCAAATGGCTTTAATTTGTATTCCTGTGGAGTGAAGACATTGATGAGGGAATAGTCCTTGCTCATTCTCGCCTGTTTCATACTCTTAGGTCGGGATTTAACCACTTTCAATTCACTTTCCTTGCAATTCTCTTCAGCGAAGGATTTCCAATCATTATGTCGGCTTGCATTCAAGAATAACTTGGCTGAACCTCTATATGTGGTTTTGAAGTGTCGGGGTGCTTGAACACCTTGTAACCATTCATTATCATAGTCTTCGGCTTCTTCACCAATAAATGAATACAGTCCACTACCCATAATTAACACATCTCCGCTTTCATCATCCTCCCATTCTCCAAGATTATCTGGAGCAGTTAGTGGTCGTTTTGGAATCACTTTCAAATCCGACTTGCGAAAAATCACACCGTCTGTCGCCATACTTATTGCTTTCATTCCATTGAGTCGGTTTATCTCCGCCAATCTCGCTCTTGTTGAACCGCAAATAACGGCGGCATAGGCAACATTCCAAAGTTTTCCCATCTCGTTATCAACATCCTGCTTCAATTTTCCATAGAGCGAGCAAATTGTGGTCTTTGCGACCTTATAGGCGGCTGAACCCTTTTCAGCATCCTGCTTCATTTTAAACAATGCACTTAGAGTCTTCTTGAACGGATATTTTGGAGTTGATGGTTCTTGGTGGAATACCCATTCACCGTATTCGACGCTAATAGGATTCCATTTAAGGGCTTCAACCAACTCATCGGCTGTAATTGTTCTATGAACGATTCTGGGTGCAGTTAAGCAACCTTTGACCTCTTCCAAAATAGGATACCAATTAAGACCTTTTGGAAACTCCATTTTGACTTCAATGAAGCCAACTGAATATGGTTTTCTTTCCTCCATCCATTCCAAGAATAATTCACTGTTGCTTTCATCACCTTTAATGATAGCACCTTCAATCTTTTCTTTGTAAATCTTCTTTTTGCCTTTCATTGTAACATCTGTGGACATTAACGCAGGAAGGTGGTATTGAATGTAAATATAGGCTGAAACTAAATCCACTTGAACACAGTCGGGGAAGAAACCAATTGCTTGAACATCAAAATTGCCACCATTATAGGCTTCTTGACCCATTCGCATCAATTCTTTGAATGATGTATCGGTTTCCATTAGATTCACCGTTTGAGGGTGTTCCCATGTATCAAGGAGGTATGTTTGTGCAACATTTGAAGGTGAATAGGCTCTAACAAATCGCACTCCAGCGTCAATGTATTCCTGTGCTTTTTTCCGAGCCAACTGCCCTGCCAATTCACAGTCCACTATCGCATACTTCTCTATATCCGATTTGTAATACGAACGGTATGATTCAATTTCATAATCTTCGGGGTCATATGGAAAGTGCTTTCCTTCAAACATCACATTTTCCTCATCCAATCGGGAAGCATCCAATTTAGAGCCATCAAAGCAGGTTTCAACCTTTCCATATCCCAATTCCTTTTTAGCGGCTGTATCAAGTCGGGTTTTGCCGAAAAATTGGGCTATATCCCACATTTCCAACGGTTTGATTGCATATTTCTTTCCTTTCTTAATTTTCCATATGTTGTGGAATGAAAAAGAAGCCCATTTTCCTTCTAAATATACTGCTTCAACCCATTGATAGACCGTTTCCATTTTGTAACAGTCCTTTTTAATTTCTACTCGCTGTTCATATGAACCGTAAGGGATAATCAATTCACCAGTTGCCAATATGCGGTCGAGGTATGATTCTTCACCACTCATTATATCCGCCATTATCAATGTATGCTTGGGTGAAAGTTTTCCTTCGTATTTGTATGAGATTAAATGCTTGAATATGGCTTGCATATCAAACTTTTGATTCCAATAAAAGTATTGGTCAGTCATCCAATTTCTATCAACCCATTCCTTCGTCACAGTTAATTTTCCATCGTATCGGTTTGCAACCTTTTTGCTTCGCTTCTTCTCGTAACCTCTTCCATCATTAACAAATGCAAATAAGCATTCAAAGAAATCATTGACATAAACCACATGGCCTTCATATTTGAACCCAGACGGTTTTCTATTTGCTGTCCATCCTGTTGCTACTGACTTTTCCACACTGATACAGAATGCTTTTCCATGCGAAGTTTCTGTGTCTGCTCCTAAAAGCACTGATGTTCTCCAAGACGCTGTTCTAACCTTGTCATCAATTGAATAAGTGTATTCATTTCCTTTTGCATCAATGAAGGTCTTTCCATCATCTTCGGGTCTTAGCATTGGAGGTAAAGCCTTTCGCTTTTGATACTTGTAGTTGGGTAATGGTTTATGACTCAAGAATACAACACTCCCTTCACCGCTTCGTAATTTCGCAACCATTCTGTCCAATCATCATCTGTTCTCAAGTCATCAGCCATTCCAACCAATTCAGTAAGAGACTTTTCACTTGCAATTCTTTTTGCTTCTCTTTCCGCCGCCGCTTCTTGCAACTTGACTCTTCGGGCTACACCTTTAACTGATGATGCCTGTCTTTCGGCTTCTAATGCTCTCTTTTCAAACTTGAAGAGGATTCTTTCTCTTATGATGGTTTCTTTCTGTTTGAATGCGTATCGCTTTCCTGTTCTTTGAATAGCCTTGTTCAGTTTCTTTTGTCTTTTAGGCACTCTACCTGTTCTTTTGTATTCTCGGATGGTTCGCTCCGATAAATTGTATCGCTTAGCCAATACATTGTTGCCAAATGGTGTTTCTTCAAAGTAAGCCTTTGTTCGGGCTTCTTGAGATATGTTTGTAATATCAGTTGGCATAATTATCCCTCCAGACTCCATTCAAAACGGTTTGAGTCCATCAACATCAAAATTAACTCTTTCACCGAGTTATCATCGGAATTATCCAAATCAATCACAAGATGAGTAGCACTACCTCTTGGGTTCATGGCTTGCTCAATTCGCAACTGCTTAAGAAACTTGTTAATCTCACTCATTCGACCAACTCCTTGAATCTGTTCTCACATCTAATCAAACCCCAAAGGGATTTCTTCGCATTTCTCATTTCACAGAATCTACATCTAATATCTGAGTCGGCTATTCCTTCATTATAGGGGTCTTCCTTACAATACTCTAAAAGGCTCTCACTCATGGTTGTAGGAAATTGAGATTGAATAGCAAAGTCCAAACTAATTTCAAAGTTTTTCTCATTTCCTCTTTCCGATGGTAAATACATCTCGGATGAATAGGCTCTTATCATTAGCCAATCCAAAATCACAGCGTTCTTGTAATCACTTGAGATTAGGATATGGAAACATGGGGTTTCCTTCATAGCAATCAGTTGAGTATGGTCTTTGCGACCATATCGGGCAAAGATTCCAATAGTGGAATAAGGAAACTTTCCTCCGTTCCAACCTCGCTTGACTTGAGACTCAATCATAACTGTTTGGCCTTCAAATGTTGCTGTCCAATCCGCTTTGAAGTCTTCGGGTCTTTGAACCACATTGCTGAAACCATTTTGTTCCAGATGTTGCTTTGTTCTCTCCGCCACAATGCTATTGCAAGACGGGTCATTCTCATTGTATAATTTTTGGCTAAATGTTTCCATGTTTCTTCACCTTATGTAGTAGTTGTTTTTTTAACTATTTAAAGACCACCTAAAAAAGTGGTTTCAAACAGCCGATATCACAACTCTCGCTAATTATTGGTATAAAGTCCATCCCCTATAAAGGGGTG
>Ga0209711_10004236_pt1 | contig 11728 bp, 10 predicted proteins | sample ArcticOcean_MG_C_7_FD_187441 | JGI IMG/M metagenome (GOLD analysis project Ga0209711, IMG submission 187441) | Marine microbial communities from western Arctic Ocean - ArcticOcean_MG_CB11_88 (SPAdes) (version 2) | ecosystem: Environmental > Aquatic > Marine > Oceanic | place: Arctic Ocean... | reverse complement strand
TCCATCCTTTTATACTCTGATCAACCTTAAATTTTAAGGTTTTTTTTGGGTCGGAGTCACAGCAGGCGCTAGGATATTTCATGATAATTTAGAGTATTTATTGATATACAGAGGAGGGGAGGGGGTACAAGAAAAAAGGCCAAGTGTTTAGTTCAAAACCGATAAGGCACTGATTGAAAATTTAGGTAAAGGCGATATCATTTTGCTACACTCTTAACCAATGAATGTTAAGGGATGACTTGGTGTTGGGACTCGCTCTAAAACCGGTCGTCTTCGCTTGAGTGAGTGCCCATGGTAAACGCGATCCGGGAAAAATTGAATTATTTCAGTACCACCCAATCCATTTCATATAATATTATTCATTTGAGCGAATAATATTATGCTCAAGATAACCATGGCAATGTATGTTGGTGTTAGTGGGGCAAATAAGATCATAATCATTTGACAATGTGGAGGAAGTTATTTCTCTGAAAAAGATGACTGAATCGACGGAAATCCAATCATTCATTCTGCTTTTTGCTTTCCCCTTCTGCTTACTCTCTGAATCTGCCACTCTCAAGGTATACATCTCACTCGTAGATTATGAGGCCTTATTTAATGACGATGGTGTCAAAATGCTAAGCTACAACCTCGATGATTCAGGAATTCTCTCCAATAAAGTTAAAGTTTCCGGATCGATGAGGATAGAAGGCGTCCGTATTACCCGTCATCACCGCTTGGTACTGGGCCTGAGTCACCTCGTACTTACCGAGGTAAAAACCTTGAGTGAGAGAGACATTGTGTTCGGTCTCACGATCAGCTTGCCTTCCCGCTTCCGTGGTCGGGCTGCCCATCGTAAAAGTACCCGCTTCCACCCAGAACTCCTCCATCGATGATTTTGCAGGCTGAGGAGCAGGCTTTCTCCTTTAATGCTTTATCTAGTTACCAAACTAATTTAGAATAGGTTTATTACTCAGTTAAATCCTGCTGATCTTAAACTAATAATATTTAAATGAAATTACTTGTACGAAACTTGGATCGATTAACAACGGAGGAAGAGTTGGTGAGCATATTTAAGGACTTTGGGGAAATTGAATATTGTACTTTGGTAATAGACCCCAAAAGTGGATCTTCAAAAGGATTTGGATTTATTGAAATGCCAAATGTAAGTGAGGCACAAGGGGCGGTCAAAAATTTAAATTACACAACGATTGGCAGAAATAAGATACGGGTTAAAACGACCAAGAATTGAATGAGATTATTTTGGATATCCGATCTTGCCATTAGTAGGTTTTGATAAAAACAATTATTTAGTGCTGAGATATTGCATTTTCGCGAATTCTTGAAGAGGCAATAAAAGAGGAATACGACTGGCGCTCTTACTTGGATTTATATGGGCATCTCAATGTACCGAAAACTAAAGCAGAAGAGATAACTAAAAATTTGACTTGATAAAGACGCGAATGTACCCAAGACAATCTGCATAGTGTTATTTATTAAACTGACAAATTTCGATCCAATTGATCGTAGTTTTTGAACTGGTTTAAACCCTGTTGGTTTTCTCATTACGCATGATTTACGATTGCCGATTTCGGTACTTCGTGTCATAAGAAATTCTCTTCCGACCGTTCCCGTTCGAAGAGTCGAAGAGGGAAATAAAACCTTTTATTTTATGCAAGCAAACAAGGAAAGTATTGAGTCGATCCATCGGATTGACCCTGAAAGCTCAGGTGAGATGGCGGGCCGTTTTGATGAACTTGTTCATTTATTAGAAAATAAAAGTGATGAGCAGGTGCTTGCTCGGGTAGAAACTTTTCACCATTCTGACTTGGCTGATGCAATTGGCCTCCTCACGGGGGGGCTGAGGAAGAGATTGCTCAACTTGGTGAAAGTCGACTTGGATCCTGATCTGCTTTTTGAATTGGAGGATCATCTACGTAAGGAGGTGACTGATACCTTATCCCCCAAGGAGGTGGCTGGGATAATCGCAGAGATGGATTCGGATGAAGCCGTTCAAGTCCTCGAAGATATGGAGGCCGAGGAGAGGAACGAGGTTTTAAGCGAAGTCCCTGATGAGGAGCGGGAGGATATTGAAATTGGCTTGGCCTACTTGGAGGATAGTGCGGGTAGAAGAATGCAGACCGAATTGGTCAGCGTGGGTACGGAATGGACAGTCGGTCAGACGATTGATTTTTTACGCGAGGAGGAGGATTTGCCTGAGGAATTCCTCGACCTTTTTGTGGTGGATTTAGATGAGAAACCTGTTGGTGTGATTTCCTTGTCTCGAATTTTACGCTCTCCTCGAAATACTTTAATGAGAGAGATTGCGGATGAGACTCAGGTTATTGTACCTGCGGAGATGCTCCAGGAGGAAGTCGCTTTACTTTTTGAAAAATACGACCTGACTACTTCAGGAGTGGTGAATCGGGCCGGTAAGTTGATCGGGATGATTACAGTGGATGATGTGATGGAGGTTGCCCGGGAAGAATTTGAGGAGGATATTTTACGACTCGGTGGAGTAGGGGAAGAAACAGTGGATGACTCGGTGGTACAGGCTTCCGTCAAGCGTTTTACCTGGTTGTTAGTCAACTTGGGTACCGCGATTCTTGCCTCTTTAGTAATCGGGTTATTTGATGCTACTTTGGAGGAGATGGTAGCCTTGGCCATTTTGATGCCCATCGTGGCTTCGATGGGTGGGAATGCAGGAACGCAGACTTTAACTATAACGGTGAGGGCTTTGGCGACAAAAGAGTTAACTGCGTACAATGCATTTCGAACATTACGGAAGGAATTTGCGGTGGGTCTTTTGAATGGATTGGTCTTTGCGGTACTTGCGGGGGTGGTGGTGGTTATTTGGTTTAATCACTTGGATGTCCGTTACTTGCTTGGTGGGATTATTGCCGGGGCCATGATTATTAATATGATGGTGGCCGGAATCGCCGGGGTCACTTTGCCCTTAATGCTCGACCGAATGGGGATTGACCCCGCGGTGGCTTCTGGAGTCTTTGTTACCACAGTTACGGATGTAATCGGATTCTTCGCCTTTCTCGGCTTGGCCTCTGCTATTTTATTATGACGGCTACAAAAAATCGAATTTTAGTAACTGGTTCAACTGGGTGCATTGGAACCCATGCGGTGAATGTGTTACTTGAGGAGGGTGAATGCGAGGTTTTTGGATTTAATCGATCTGAACCCGAGGGGGAACAAAGTCGGGAAGGGTATCACTTTTTTATGGGTGATCTTGCTGACCCGCAAAGTATTGAACGGGCAGTGCGAGAAATTGAACCGACCCATGTGATTCACCTCGGTGCTTTACAAACCCCGGATTGTCGGGATTTCCCAATCAAGGGAATGGAGATCAATGTGCTGGGCACAGCTCATCTATTCCAAGCCTGTACTCAGTTGAAAAGACCACTCGATCGGTTTGTATTTGCAAGTTCAAGTGCGGTCAATGGAGCCCGTTCTCTTTATGGGGCGGATGGAGTACGCCCGGAAGATCCTTACCATCCATTTAACCTTTATGGGTATTGGAAAGTAGCAGGGGAGGGGATGGCTCAAGCTTTTCATCAAGCCACCGGAGTTTCGACTGTTTCCCTCCGACTTGCCACTACTTATGGCCCCGGTCGAGACCGCGGATTTACTGCCGCCATGACTTCCGCAATCAAGGCAATTGTTCAGGGCGAGTCTTATGAAGTGCCGTATCGAGGGAAGGAACATTATCATTTTTCTCTGGATGTGGGGGCGGGGTTTGCCCGGGCGGCGATTGATCCCTTTTCTGGGTATGGTGTATTTAATTTGCTTGGAGAAACCCATTCGATTGAAGATTTTATTCAAACAATCAAAACTGAATCCGTGCATTTTGAAATTAGTAATCCCGAGATTAAATTCTTTAAGGACGCGGAACTTTCTCCGTTTATTTATGAATTGAATGATGAAGCGACAAGGAAAGCTTTTCCCTTGATGCCCCTGACTTCCTTGAGTGAGGGCGTGCTTCAATCCATTGCTTATTTCCTTGGATTAAGCCGGGAATAAGAGAAGATATAAGATTTTCAAAGAATTTTAATACTATTTTTGACCTAGATGCGCATTTAGTGTAAGTACATTATTAAATCCTTTATTTGAATATGATCACTCGCTTATTCTCCTTTATCTTCATCCCAAGCGTGTCCACCACCGGACTTTGGTTCTTAACCCAAGTGTAAGAAAATTATTCTTTCTTTTCTTCTGTTGGTTCCTGATTAGCTTCTCGTTTATCAAGCTGATTAGAGTCTAATAACTGAGGTTCTGACTGGTTTTCTTCCTCCACTTCTTCCCGTATTTTTTCGACAAGGGAAAGGGCGTCATTTCTATGCCTGAGGGAACGTTCTTGAAATTTGGCCACTTGGATAAGGGCATCACTTTGATCGTAATGAGCGTGTAAGAAGTGAAATAGATTAACTCCGGACAAAGCCCCCAATAATACTCCCATGAAAAGAACTACAGATTGTGAAACCTTGGGCAAATTGAGAGATACAAAATAAATAAGAGTGAGGATGCTGACTACTAAGACGAGGGCAAGAATGAGGGCGAGTGTACGACTTGAATTGTAGGCGGAATTTCTTCGAATAGATTTAAGGGTTTCTTCTCCGGAATTAGTTTTCTTCTTCATATAATTTCAATTTCGATGATCTTTTAAAATTCGCAAGCAATAATGTTTCTTGTTAGAAGATGTTCTTTTTGAAGAAGAGTGCTTTATTACTTTTTTTAATTTCTTTCTTTTGCCTCTTGCCCAGATCGATTGGTTTTGTGGAGATATTATTCCGATGAGAAAATATGAAATATTATTTTGCCTATTTTTTTTAGTATCAGGTTGTGGAAAAGAAGATTCTTTGAAGGTTGAAGAATCTCTGCCAAAACCTCTAGTTGAAGTGGTAACAATTTCTTTGGAGGAACACAATCGATTACTCGGTGAGGAGAAAGGGCGTGTTGAGAATTTGAGACTTGAATTGTCTCAACATGTAGAGGATGTAAAGGAACATGCTGAGCTGGACGAGGAAATAATCAAGGAATTAGAGGCGCAGGTTGAAGCTCTTAATTCTTCTTTGACTCAGTTTCGATTGCAGGTTTCTGAATCAAAAAATTCCCTAAATGCATTAAAGAAAATAGGATCGATGGAATACAAAGTGATTTATGAACGGGCGAAAAATGTGGAGCATGAAAAGGCGATTTTATTATACGAAGAATTTCTGGAAGAATTTCCAAATAGTCCAATTTCTTCCCGAGCCCGAGCCCGAATCAAATTTCATAACGCGGAAATTCAAGTTGTGGAAAATCGTAAGAGTGCCCGAACGGTTAGGCTTTGGGAGGCAAAGTTAAAAGGGGAGGGAATGTTCGTCCGTGCGGTGGAAGAGGAGGAACTCTTTGACTTAATAGGGCGAATACCAGATTCTTCCAAGCGTGGATCAAGTTCGGAGTACAAGCAAAGAGTATACACTTGGCGTGATTATGTGATCGATGGTGGATACCACGATCTAATCATCAGCACCACCGATCGAAAAGTAGATCTGGTCTCGATGGGGAAGTAATATTTTTACTTCAGCGAGCGCGGGCGTCGATACAAACCGCTTCCTCAGTACTACGAGCTAAGACTAATCCGTTACTCAGAATAGGGGTGCTCCAGCATTTGCCGTTGAGGATTTTTTTCCGAGCCAATTCGTGGTATTTTGAAGGGGATGCTTTGACCACGGCAAGAAATCCATCATCGGCAAGGGCGATCAAATTATCACCTGATAAAATAACATTCCCCGGGCCGTATCCGTCATGACTCCACTTGATCTTGCCCGTTATTAATTCAATACATTGAAGGGGACCATCGCCGTATTTCTTAAAGCTAAACATTCCATAAAGGTGTCCGTCATGATAAATCGGGGTACTCCAATGGTTAAACATATCATTTTTCTTACGCCATACTTCCGAGCTTGAAAATTGATTTCCCTTCTTACTTATTTTGTATAAGCCAGCCCCTACACCATAGCCAGCGGAGCAGTAAATTAGATCACCTGCAACCACGGGCGACGCAGCGGTGGAAACTTTAAAGGGGAAGGCTTGACGCCAGAGTTCACGACCATTTTTAGGATCGACTGAGACGAGTCCGGAGGTACAGAAGAAAATAACCTGGCGGACTCCATGAATAGTGGTGGCGATGGGGGTGGCATGTGTGGCGGATTCACTTCCACTTTTCCAGACTACTTTTCCCGAGTTTCGATTAAATGCGAGCATGCTTTGGCCGGAACCCCCTCCATACACGATGGCCAATTCGCCTTCGATTAAAGGAGCGGAAGAATTTTTCCATTTTATATTTTGTCCATTGTGTTCCTTTAACACTTGAACATCCCAGAGTATTTTTCCATTGGCCCCGTCGATACAATAGAGGTTCATATCTGAATCGTAAACCCAGACCTTGCCATTGAGCACCGAAGGAGTGGAACGGGGACCATCTCCGCCGCTATTATCAGGTGCCCCCGAGTTTCCACCCCCACTCTTGTAGTCCATCCGGCAAAGCCATGTACTCCAAAGGCGTTTTCCAGTTTTGGTATCAAGTGAGACGCAGACTTCGCGCATGAGGCCATCTTCATCCTCTTCCGCAATTAAAGTAAATGCCTGAGTGCCTTCAGAGGAGAAAGAACTGAATCCTAGCGGGGTGGGGGTTTTCCATTTCTGAGCACTTGATTTCTCGAGCCATGCTGCAGAGGTAATAAGCTCGTCGGTTTTATTATCTGAGCGCCGCCCATGGTATTGATTCCAGTCAATCGCGAAGACTAGGCTTGAATTTAGAAAAACGGATAGAAGTAGGGTAAAAAGAATAGATTTCATAATGTATGTTTTTATTCTTACTCTTGTTCGCTTAAATTCAAGAAAGAAGAGTGGGTTGAATTAACTTTTTCGAAAGCGGAGTCGGTAAAAAATAAACACGAGAACAAGTGTGACCAAGAAATACCAAGGGAACCAGCCAAGGGATTGTACGAAGATTGAATCCTGCTCGTTGAGTTTTTTGTCCATTATTATTGGAGAAACCCCTTCAGTTTTAATCCAGGCAATCAGACCTGAGTAGAGGATGGAAACTGCCCCGTAGGATAGGTTGGTGGAAAGTCCGCGAAAGCTAAGCACAGTGGCACGCCTCTCGGAAGAGGCTTCTTCATTGAGGTAACGACTGACCAAATAATTCATAATCTGCATGGTCGCATAGAGCAGAACCGCTGGCAAAATACCCCAATAGGGAAAGGCGTAGCTAATTCCCAAAAGCCCAATGAATAAGACCGGGCAGAGGAGAAAGAAGTTTTTCTGGGGAGAATACCGATCGGCTAATAAACGGGCAAATCGGGGGATAAATACTCCCATGAGCGACATGCCCGAAGCAACGAGCCCAAAGGTGGCCAAAGGGAGTTCAATCACATTCCAATAAGCACTTGCAATGGTAAGGAATTGCCTGATCACATTATCAAGAGCCATGGCGGCAATAAGAATGCTAAACGGCAGAGGGGTTTTCCAAATCCAAGAACCAGCTTCCACCGTTTTCTTAAAGGACGATCTCATCGTTTCCCATGCCCCCATTTTTTCCTGTTCAAATGGATCTTTCATGGCCAAGGCTGCTCCTAAAACAATCAAGGATGAAATAAAGGTCAGAAAGATAGGGGCCTTGACTGCCGTTTCCGCAGTAATGGAAAAATCGATCCCGATTCCATTTAGGCAGGAATTGACGAAGGAAGAATCGTAAAATGCCGAACCGGTCATCATGGCAAAGAAAAAAGCCAAGGAGGTGAATCGTTGGGCTTTTTCGAGAGCCTTGCTCCAATCCTTTTCTAATCCCGCTTCCTTGAGGGAATCATAAGCGAGGGCTTCATCCGCACCACTGGCGGCGGCCTCGGCTAATCCGCTTACTATTCGATTGAGGGCAAAGAGTAGGAAGACATATTCACTTCCGTTCATTGGTGCAAAGAGCAGGGCGAGCATTTCCACTACCATACAAACCGCGGCGAGAACTAAGAGTTTCTTTCTGCCCAAAGTATCAGCCAGGGCACCGGAAGGAACTTCGAGTAAAATAATCGTGATCGCCCAGATTGCATTGAGGATTCCAAAATCTTCCCAACTTAATCCATGTTCCAAAAAGATCAGGGCGTATACAGGATAGTAGAAACGGGCGTTAAAAAGCATGCGGAAACAAATGAATAAGCTCAAATTACGATGAGCTATTTTGATTGCGTCCTTACTTTTCATCGTGGGCGGTTAAGAATTCTTTTGTAAATGATTAATTTATGAAAATGCAAGGTAACTCACAATTCACTTGCTAAGAAACAAGCAAGCCGATTCTGATTTATTTATGTCAAGCCCTCCAAACATTTTATGGATCTGTACCGACCAGCAACGATTTGACACGATTCGTGCATTGGGAAATGAATATGCTCAAACCCCACACTTGGACGAGTTGATTGAACAGGGGACAGCCTTTAACCATGCCTATTGCCAAAGCCCGGTTTGTGCGCCGAGTCGGGCGTCCTTTTTAACGGGTCGATATCCACGTACCACTCGATGTCGGCAAAATGGTCAATCTATTCCCGCAGATGAAGTTTTAATCTCCAAAATCTTTTCAAATGCAGGGTATCGTTGCGGATTGGCGGGAAAACTTCATTTGGCCTCCTGTTCAGATGGGAAGGTTGAAAAACGAACGGATGACGGGTACGACCCGTTTCATTGGTCGCATCACCCACAACCGGATTGGGAAGAAAATGAATACACCCAATGGTTGACTGAAAAAGGACAGGATTGGCATGATTTACAGGGAAAGGAAATGAGTCCCTATGTTCGTATTGGTCCACCAGCGGAGTATAGTCAAACGACTTGGTGCGCTGAAAAAACCATCGATTTTATTAGAAAGGAAAACGGAAATCCTTGGTTTTTCAGCTTTAATTGCTTTGATCCCCATCATCCTTTTGATCCCCCGGTTGATTATCTTAAAAAGTTCGTAGTTGAAGATATGCCTTTGCCCAGAGCACATCCTGATGAATTGAACGAACAGACAACCTTTCAGAAACTTGATCGGATTTGGGCCCATAATCAACCGGGAGAATTTCACACGGAGGCAATGACCGATTTTGACCGTAGACAAGTATACGCCGCGTACATGGCAATGATCACTTTAATTGATGATCAGGTGGGACGCATTCTGGAGGCGTTGAAAGAAACGGGACAAGCTGAGAATACATTGGTTGTCTTTATGTCCGACCATGGAGAAATGCTAGGTGATCATGGAATTTATTTCAAAGGGCCTCATTTTTATGACGGTCAGATGAATGTTCCTTTAGTCATTCGATGGCCCCAAGGTGATGTGAGGGGAAATCGTCGAGTGGATGGCTTTGTGGAATTGATTGATCTAATGCCAACTTTTTTAGACGCCGCCGGAATTCCAATACCCTCTGCAGTGCAAGGGAAGAGTTTACTTCCCTTACTCAGAGGAGGTGATGAGATTGAACATTGTCGAGAAGAAGTCTATGCAGAATATTACAATGCATGGACGCACAGTGACGCTTATGGAACCATGCTACGGACAAAAGATTGGAAAATTGTGGTGTATCATGGAACGAATCAGGGAGAATTCTATGACTTAAAAAAAGACCCTGATGAATTCTTTAACCTCTGGAACCATTCCGATTTTCAGCAACAGAAGCAGGAATATATTCTCAAGTGTTTCGACGCATCGGTACTTTCAATGGACCCGGATCCTCCACGTTTGGGACCTTTTTAGAAAATTTTCTTTTCCAAAGAATCGAAAAGGCTTGAATGGAATTTTTCCCGTGTCAGTGTTCAGAGTAACTATTTCCCATGAACATACACGAATACCAAGCAAAACAACTTTTTGCTGAAGCCGGAGTTACAGTTCCTCACGGAACCATATCCCAATCAGCAGAAACTTTTGATCACGCACTCTCTGGCTTACCTGAAGGCAAGGCTATTGTGGTAAAAGCCCAAATTCACGCGGGTGGAAGAGGTAAGGGTACTTTTAAGGACGGTTACAAGGGCGGTGTCCATATAGTCTCTACGCCACAAGAGGCCAAAGAAAAGGCCCAAGCCATGTTGGGTAATGTTTTAGTGACCAAGCAGACTGGCGAGGAAGGAAAAGAAGTCAGTACGGTTTATTTTAATGAAGCCACTGACATTGAAAAAGAATATTACTTGGCCGTATTAATGGACCGGGCGACCTCGAAACCGGTGATTATCGCATCGACTGAAGGGGGAGTAGATATTGAAGAAGTGGCAGAGAATTCTCCGGAGAAAATTTTAAAAGTATTAGTGGATCCAACCCTTGGACTTCGTTCTTATCAAGCTCGACAAATTGCCTTTGGTTTAGAACTGACTGGAGATTCCTTTAAGCAATGCGTTAAATTAGTTACTAAACTATACGCCTTCTTCTGGGATAAAGATTGTTCTCAGGTCGAAGTGAATCCACTAGTGACCACGACCGATGGCGATGTGGTGGCCTTAGATGCCAAGGTGAATTTTGATGCTAACGCACTCTTTCGCCACCCCGATGTGGTTGAATTACGAGATTTAAGTGAGGAGGATTCCAAGGAGGTGGAAGCTTCTAAGTTTGATCTGAATTATATCGCTTTGGATGGAAATGTCGCCTGTATGGTAAACGGTGCGGGATTGGCTATGGCCACGATGGATATTATTAAGCATTACGGTGGATCCCCAGCTAATTTCTTAGACGTGGGTGGAGGAGCGACTGAGGAGCAGGTTGAAAATGCATTCCGCATTTTGGTTTCAGATGACACGGTGAAGGCTATTCTTGTGAACATCTTTGGCGGGATTATGAAGTGCGATGTGATTGCCACTGGAATTGTGAATGCGGCTCGTAAGTTGGACATGAAAGTACCTTTAGTGGTTCGCTTGGAAGGAACCAATGTGGAAGAGGGTAAGAAGATCCTCGCTGAAAGTGGATTAGCCTTAGAGTCTGCCGATTCTCTTGCTCAAGCAGCCGAGAAGATAGTGAAGCTGGCCGCCGAAAACAATTAAACCTGATATCTTTTAATAGAAAAAATTTAAAATGAGCGTTTTAGTAAACAAAAATACCCGACTTGTTGTTCAAGGAATCACTGGAAGTGCGGGAGGTTTTCATACCACTCAATGCATGGAATATGGCACCAATGTAGTGGCAGGAGTGACCCCCGGCAAAGGTGGTCAAAAATTTAATGATTCAGTACCGGTTTTCGATACGGTGAAGGATGCAGTGGAAAAACAAGGAGCCAATGTATCTGTGATTTATGTACCCCCTCCTTTTGCGGCCGATTCTATTTTGGAAGCTATTGATGCGGAAATCCCTCTAGTGATTGCGATTACTGAGGGCATCCCGGTGCGGGATATGGCAGAGGTCAAGGCACGCTTGGCGAGTTCTTCTACCCGTTTGATCGGCCCGAATTGCCCAGGGATTATTACTCCGGGCGAGTGTAAAATTGGTATCATGCCCGGGTACATCCATAAACCAGGCAAGGTAGGCATTGTTTCCCGTTCGGGTACATTGACCTATGAAGCAGTTTGGCAAATCACTCAGGCGGGTCATGGTCAATCCACTTGCATAGGCATTGGGGGAGATCCGATTAATGGAACGAGTCATTTGGATGCGGTTAAACTTTTTCACGAAGATCCAGATACCGATGCAATTATTTTAATTGGAGAGATTGGTGGTACTGCCGAGGAAGAAGCGGCTGCCTTTATC